>Ga0184605_10000009_pt1 | contig 94717 bp, 91 predicted proteins | sample PLM0_30_coex_FD_132995 | JGI IMG/M metagenome (GOLD analysis project Ga0184605, IMG submission 132995) | Groundwater sediment microbial communities from an aquifer in East River, Colorado, USA - PLM0_30_coex | ecosystem: Environmental > Terrestrial > Soil > Riparian zone | place: USA: East... | reverse complement strand
GGAGCTGGGCGGGCGCACCTGCTGAGCCGGCCTGGGGGGAGGCGCCTGCGGGGAGGGGGGGCGCGGTGGGGAGCCGACCCGAGGGAACGACGCGGGAGACGGGGCCGCGACACGGGGAACGACCACCGCCGGGTGCGGGACCGGCAACCCGAACATCTCCGCGATGCGGGCCACGAACCAGCCTGCGAGCGACCCGCGATCCACGTCTCCCTCGTCGGGCCGCGCGACCCAGTCCTTGGCGGTCACCTCCATTCCGGCGGCCAGGCGGGAGGCTTGTGTGAAGCCGTAGGAGCCTGCGGAGCCGTGGATCTTGTGCGTCTCGCGCTGCAACGACTCGAGCGCGGCGCGGTCGTTCCCGGCGACGGCGAGCCGGTCGGCCAGACGGGACAGGACGCCCAACTGGGCACGCATGCCCTCGAGGTACTCGCGCAGGAGCCCGGGCGGGAGCTCGGGCGGGGGCGGCGCAGCATCGGCAGCCATGGCGTACCAAGATGGGGAATCGGCGACGGAAAACGCCATAGCGCGGGCGTTATCTTCGAGGCGACCCGATGCCCGAACCCGACTCCGTCGGTCTGTGCCGCACGTGTCAGTGGATGCGGGCCGTCACCAATCGGCGCGGCTCCACCTTCTTTCGGTGCGGTCGCGCCGACTCGGATGCGCGCTTCCCACGCTACCCGGCGCTACCGGTGCTGCAGTGCATCGGGTACGAGGATCGTTCGGATGACGACCCCGGGAGAGGGGGGAAGGGAGAGGTTCCATAACTGAGCACAAACGGCCGTTTGCCTATTGCGCGGCCGGGCCGGTTCCCTCACTTTGCATTTCGCGTCGTCCGACATCGCACAGCGCCGAGGTCCTCCGTGGCTCACCCGCGTCCGCTGGAGCGCGCCAAGCTGTTCTTCTTCCGCTACTTCGAGCGGATCTTCGTGTTGTTGCTGGTCCTCGCGATGGTGGCGATCCACGCCCTGGTCGACCAGAAATTCGCGTTCTTGAGCTTCTATTATCTGCCGATGATTCTCGCCGGCTTTTACGGCGGCCGGCGCTTCGCGGTGCTGGCGGGCGTGTTCGTCGTCGCGCTGATCTTCTTCTATCAGTACGTGCAGGGCCTCGACATGCTCCCCGGCTTTTACCCCGATGCCCTGCTCGCGCTCGCACCATGGGCGGGCTTCCTCATTCTCACGGGCTACGTCGTGGGCGGGTTGGCGGAGCAACGCGAGGCGCGGCTCGCCGAGGTGAAGAACGCCTACATGGCGACGCTCGAGCTCCTGACCTATCACATCGAGTCCACCGAGCGGAATCAGCAGGGGCATTCGAACCGGGTGGCGGAAGTGGCGGCCGCGATCGCGCGCGAGCTGAAGCTCACCGACGCGGACGTCGAGAACCTGCACGTCGCGGCGTTGCTCCACGAGGTGGGAACCCGCGACAAGCGGCTGCTGCGGCTGCTGTCGCGCTCGGTCACGGATTCCTCCGTGGGCGTGGCGCGCGCCATGCGGGGCGCCGCCGAGATCATCGGGGAGTACGGGCATTACTACGAGATCGTGGGCGACGATTGGGACATCGAAGCGCTGCCACTGCCCCTCACCGTGAAGATCCTGGCCGTGGCGGACGCGTTCGAGACGCTGCAGATGGCGACACCGGTGCGCGCGGCGTTCCCGAAATGGAGCGCGCTCGAGGAAGTGGAGAAGGGGGCGGGGAAGACGTTCGCCAGAGACGCGGTGCGGGCGCTGCGAGCCGTGTCGGGCCGGCCGGCGGTCGCGACGTCGGATGCGGGGCTGAGGGTCGTCTAGGCGCCGGGCGGCAGCTCGGGCGCGTGGCGCCCGCTTGCCACGCCGCCGGCCACTCCCACTCCGAATGCGGCCGCGGTCCAGATCGTCACGAGCGGGAGGGCGGCGACGGGGAGCGCCACCGCGGCGGCCGCGAGCCCTGCAATGAGCGGCGCCGCGGGTTTCCGCACCGCGTCGACAAAGCGGAGCCGGCGGTGCACGAAGCTCCGTGTGACCACGAACCCACCAGCGAACGCCGCTACTGCGATCAACAAGCCGATCATGTCGAGTCTCCCTGTCGCGCGCCCTACGCAACTTGCGGGAAGGGAGTTTCCACCGCAAATGTCCCGGACCCCTGAGGAGTGATGATGCCTCGAATTGCGACCGCGACGGCCGTGCTGCTCGGACTCCTGTGCGCCCGTCCGCCCGTCCACCTCTCCGCCCAGTCCCTCCGCGTCCCCTACGAAACGTTCACGCTGCCGAACGGGCTCCAGGTGATCGTGCACGAGGACCACGCGCTGCCGGTGGTGGCGATGAACACGTGGTACCACGTCGGCTCGTCGGACGAGCAGCCCGGGCGCACCGGGTTCGCGCACCTGTTCGAGCACATCATGTTCATGGGCTCCGCCCACGTGCCGACCGGGGAGTTCGACCGCCTGCTCGAGGCAGCGGGGGGCGACAACAACGGCTCGACGACCGAAGACCGCACGAACTATTACGAGGACGGGCCGGCCAGCGCGCTTCCCCTGATGCTGTACCTCGACTCCGACCGGATGGGCTTCCTGCTCCCCGAGATCACCGCGGAGAAAGTCGATCTGCAGCGTGGTGTGGTGCAGAATGAGCGACGGCAGAGCTACGAAAACCGGCCGTACGGGCTCGCGGACGAGAACATCCTCCAGCGGCTGTATCCGCCGAGTCACCCGTACCACTGGCCGGTCATCGGCTCGATGCAGGACCTGCAGGCGGCGACGCTCGAAGACGTCCGGCACTTCTTCCAGGCCTACTACACGCCCAACAACGCGACGATCGCGATCGCCGGTGACATCACGCCGCGCGACGCGCGGCGCCTCGTGGAGCGCTACTTCGGCGACGTTCCCCGCGGGCCGGCGGTGACGCGCCAGCCGCCGCCCCCCGTTCCGCTCACGAGGGTCGTGAACGGTGTCGTCGAGGACCGCGTGCAGCTGCCGCGCGTGTACGACGCCTGGCATACGGTGAAGGCGTTCGCCGCCGACGATGCCACGCTCGACGTCCTCGCGAACGTCCTGGCCGGTGGCCGGTCGTCGCGCCTCTACCGCCGTCTGGTGTACGAGCTGCAGATCGCGACGGACGTCGTGGCGTTCCAGGACGGGAGCCGCATCGACGGCAAGTTCGAGATCTACGCCACCGCCCGCCCCGGCCACGACCTTGGCGAGCTGCAACGGGTGATCGACCGGGAGTTGCAGCGGCTCGCCGACGGGGGACCGACGGCGCGCGAGGTGGAGCGCGCGCAGAACAGCTTCGAGGCGCAGTTCCTGTCGCGCATGGAGCGGGTCGGCGGGTTCGGCGGCAAGGCCGATCAGCTGAACTTCTACAACTACTTCGTGGGGACGCCGGACTACTTCCAAAAGGATCTCGACCGCTACCGGAAGGTGACTCCCGCGGCGGTGCAGCGCGCCGTCCAGACGTATCTCCCTCCTGGGGGCCGCGTCGTGCTCAGCGTGGTGCCGCAAGGGAAGCCGGAGCTGGCGGTGAAAGAAGGGACGACGCCATGACCGCGGCAGTCACGGTCTTCGCGCTGCTGCTTACCGCCTTACCGGCTTTCCGTCTTTCCGCCCAGGTTCTCGATCGCAGCAAGCCTCCCACTCTCCAGCCTCCCCCGGCGCTCAAGCTCCCGGCCGTGCAGGCCGCGACGCTCCCGAACGGCCTCACGCTCACGGTCGTCGAGATGCACAAGGTGCCGGTCGTGGACGTGCAAATCCTCGTGGATGCGGGTGCGGCGCGCGACCCATCGGCCCTTCCGGGACTCGCGACCTTCACCGCGACGATGCTGCAGCAGGGAGCGGGCGTGCGCGGCGCCCTCGACGTCGCGGACGAGGCCGCGTTCCTCGGCGCCCAGCTCACCACGGCCGCGAGCTTCGACGGCGCGAGCGCGTCGATCCACGCGCCGAAGCGCCGGCTCGAGGGTGCGCTCGATCTGCTCGCGGACGTGGTGCTGCGACCCAGCTTCGCCGATTCCGAGGTCGCGCGGCAACGGCAGCTCCGGGCCGCGCAGCTGGTGCAGCAGCGTGACGAGCCGGTCACGGTGGCGAACGTCGCGTTCCCGGCCATCGTGTACGGGCGCGGGCACCCGTACGGGCACCCCGTGAACGGCACCGACAGCGCCACCGCCCGGCTCGCGCGCGACGGAGTCGCCGAGTTTTACCGGACCTATTACCGGCCCAACGGGGCGCGCGTCCTGATCGTGGGCGACGTCACGCTCGCCGAGGCGCGCCGTCTGGTCGCCGCCCGGTTCGGCGGCTGGGAGCGGGGCGACGTGCCGGCGTTTCCGAGCGCGCCGGCTCCCCCTGGGGCGCCCCGCACGGTGTATCTGATCGACAAGCCGGGGGCGGCGCAATCGGTGATCCGGATCGGCCATGTGGGTCCGGTGCGCACGACGCCCGACTGGTTCGCGCTCGACGTGCTGAACACGATCGTCGGGGGCGCGTTCACGTCCCGCCTGAATCAGAATCTGCGCGAGACCCACGGTTACACCTACGGCGCCTTCTCTCAGTTCGCGCCGCGGCGCCTCACCGGGGCGTTCGTGGCGCTCGCCTCCGTCGTGACGGCGAAGACCGACAGCTCGCTCATCGAGTTCCTGCGGGAGCTGCGGCGGATCCGTGACGAGCCGGTGGCCGCGCCGGAGCTCGCGAAGGCGAAGGCCTATCTCACGCTCGGCCTGCCCGGCGACTTCGAGACCACGGGCGGCGCCGCGGCGCGGTTCCGCGAGCTCGTCACCTTCGGCCTGCCGCTCGACTACTACGACCACTACGTCGAGCGGATCAACGCCGTCACGGCGGCCGACGTGCAGCGCGTGGCGCGACAATACATCGACCCGGACCACTTCGACATCGTCGTGGTGGGCGACAAGAGTCAGATCGAGGCGGGCATCAAGGCGTTGAACGAGGGGCCGGTCGTCTATCGGGATCTGTGGGGGCAGGAGATCAAGTAGTCACCACCGGTTGCGCACGTCGATGGTCTTCCTTGCGGGAACGGGGGGACGGGAGAAGATTTCGCCCCCGACTCAAGGCGTGGCAAGGGAGTCATGGATCTTACCGTCACCGAGGCGCAGTACACCGCGGTCCGCGGGGCGCGGCATCTGCCCGACGTCCTCACGAACGTCCTGGACGGCGCCGCGCGCTCGGGGGGCGGCGAGGGATACGTGCTGCACCTGACCTACGAAGAAGCGACCGCCCTGAACGAGCTGTGCGCCTGGAACGTCCACACCGACGCCGCCGGGGCGGTGACGCCCGAGTCGCAGGTGTTCGACGACCTGGTGAAGGCGATTCTGACGCATCCGGACTATTGAACACAGGCGACGGACGGTCGGACCGTCGGACGGAAAGGCGACACGATGAAACGGCTGCTGGTCGCGCTGGGATGCCTCACGTTTCCCGTTTCCCCGTTCCCGTTTGCCGCCCTGTCCGCCCAGAAACGCGCGATCACGACCGACGATTACCTCGCGCTCCCCGCCGTGGGCGACCCGCAGCTTTCCCCCGACGGGAAATGGGTCGCGTACACCGTCACCGACTACTCGCTCAAGGACAACCGCGGCACGGCGCGGATCTGGCTCGCCGACGTCGCGAGCGGGCAAACGCGGCGGCTGACCGCCGGCCCAGGCTCGGACCGGCAGCCGCGCTGGTCCCCCGACGGCCGGACGCTGGCGTTCGTCTCCACGCGCGAGAGCGGCGCCCAGCTCTGGGTGCTGCCGCTCGGGGGGGGCGAGGCGCGCCGGGTGACGAGCCTCCCCGACGGCGTGTTCGATCCCTTGTGGCTGCCGGACGGCTCGGGGCTGGTCGTCACGAGCGACATCAAGTGGCCCGCCGAGCAGGAAATCGATCGGCGCAACCACGACTTCCCGACCGACGCCCGCCTCTGGACCGACCTGCTGTGGCGTCACTGGGACGATTGGCGCGCCGGGAAGCGTCAGCACCTGTTCTCGGTGACGCTTGCGGACGGCGCCACCCAGGACCTCACGCCCGCGAATCACGACGTGCCGACCATTGTCACGGGCGGCGACGGCGACGTGGCCGTCGCGCCCGAGGGGAAGGAAATCGCGGTGGCGATGCACGGCGATTCCACGGTCGCCGACAACACCAACGTCGACATCTATCTCATCGCACGGGACGGGGCACCACGACAGGTGACGACGGGTCGGGGCGCGGACAACACGCCGCGCTACTCGCCTGACGGCAAGTGGCTCGCGTACCTCTCGATGGAGCGGCCGGGGTTCGAGGCCGACAGACAGCGACTGATGCTGGTCGGACGGTCGGACGGTCGGACCGTGGGACCGGGTGTCGAAGCGACGAAAGGCTGGACGCTCTCCGTCGGGTCGTACACGTGGTGCCCGGATTCCGGGTGCATCTATGCCGTGGTCGAGGAGCGCGGCCGGGAGAACATTCACCGCATCGACCTGCCGTCATTCCGACATGCCGTCGCTGTTTCCGGTGGTGTCAACACCAACCCCAGCGTGGCCTCCGATGGCCGCACCCTCGTGTACCTGCATCAGACCAACACCCAGCCGGCGGAGGTATGGACGGCGGGTCGTCCGCTGTCGCACCACAGCGACGCGGGGCTGGCCGGGCTCGACTTGAAGCCGCTCGAGGAGTTCGGGTTCCGGGGCGCGCTGGGCGACTCCGTGTACGGCTGGCTCCTCAAGCCGCCGGGATTCGACCCGTCGAAGCGATATCCCCTCGTCTACCTGCTGCACGGCGGGCCGCAGACCGCGTGGCTCGATCTGTGGCACGCGCGCTGGAACTACCAGCTGTTCGCGTCGCGCGGCTACGTGGTGGCCGCGGTGAACCGCCACGGATCGACCGGCTACGGACAGAAATTCACCGACGCGGTGTCCCAGCACTGGGGGGACTACCCGTACGAAGACCTGATGAAGGGGCTGGACGTCGTGGCCCGGCTGCCGTACGTGGACTCGACCCGCATGGGCGCGGCGGGGGCCTCCTACGGCGGCTACATGATCTACTGGATCGAGGGACACACGAACCGCTTCAGGGCGTTGGTGGCGCACGACGGCGTGTTCAACCCGGCGAGCATGGCGGGCTCCACCGAGGAGCTGTGGTTCCCGAACTGGGAGTTCGCGGGCACGCCGTACGCCAACCGCCCGCTGTACGAGAAATGGTCGCCGCTCAATTTCGTGCGGAGCTGGAAGACGCCAATCCTGATCGTGCACTCCCAGCTCGACTATCGGGTGGATCTCTCGGAGGGCTACCAGGCGTTCACGGCCGCCAAAGTGATGGGCGTGCCGGCCAAGTTCCTGTATTTTCCGGACGAGGGTCACTGGATCACGCGGCCGCGCAACCGCCGCCTGTGGTGGGGGACGGTGCTCGACTGGCTCGACCAGTACCTCAAGCCGGCTCCGACGGGAGGCCACTAGTGGACGAGCCGTTCCCTCAGATGCTGACCCGCAACACGGTCGCGGCCCTCGTGCTGGGCTTCGGGTTGTTGCTCGCGCTGCCGCGCCACGCGTCGTTGGTGTCGGACTTCGTCGACGCGTTCACCGTCGCGTTCTGCTTCACCTTTTTCGGCCACTACATCGAGGCGATTCTGCTCACCCTCCCCGACATTCGCAGCGGCGTGGGGCGTCTGGTACGCGTCGCCGGCTGGTTCGCCGGGGGGCTGTGGTGCTACCTGATCGCCCGCTGGCTCTGGGTCAGGTTGGGCCGGGATCTGAGCGACCTCCCGGCGCTGGTGTGGGGCGGGGTCTTCCTCGTCGCGCTGGAGCTCGTCATGAATGGCGTTACCCGACGCCAGGACGCCACGACGGCCAGGTCGTCCTCTTAGACCGTCGGCTTCCCTTCCTGCAGGTACCCGGTCGCCACCCCACCCACGACCATCGCGAGACCGAGCCAGCCAAGCGGGGTCAATTGCTGATTGAACAGGGCCAGGGCGAGCAATGTCCCCACCACCGGCTCGATGGTCGCCGCGACGGCGGTCGGGGCAGCGTCGATCCGCCGCAGGGCGGCGAAGAACAGGAAGTTCGCGGCGAGCACCGAGCCGAGGGACAGGAGGAGGATGTAGGTCCACGCTCCCGCGGTGTGCGGCGCCAGCGGTGCGTGCCCCGCGAGCGGTAGCACCATTCCGAGCACCACGACGCCGCCCACGATCTCGAGGAACAGCACCTGGAGCGCTCCGTATCGGGGCACTGCGTAGCGCGCGAGCAGGGTCGTGCCGGCGTAGGACAGCATGGCGAGGAGCCCGCCCGCCACGCCCTCGATCAGGCTGGGCAGCGGGATCGCCGCCGACCCGGCGCCGTGGCTGCCGCCCTGGACCGTGAGCGCCGCGCCCGCCATCACGACGAGGGCGAGCGCCACGCGCAGCGCGGTCAGCGGCTCGCCCAGGATCGGCTTCGCGAGGATGGCGACGAGCACCGGTGCGATGTAGAGCAGCGCCGCCGCGCCCGCGACACCCGTCCCCGCGATGCCGAACTGATACGCGACTTCGAACAATGCGACCAGCGTGCCGCCGCCCAGGCCCACCAGCAGCCAGGCTTTGCGGTCGATCCGGAACAGCTGCGGCCGAAACAGGCCGTACGCGATGAAGCCGACGAGCCCCACGACGAGGCGCCAGAAGCCGATTCCCGTGATCGCCTCACCCGCGCGATACAGCGCGGTGGACAGGGGGCCGGTGGTGCCCCACACGGCGCCGGCGCCGAGGGCAAAGAGGTAACCCGCGAGGCGGGTCGCCCGCACGGTCGGCTGCGGAGTCGTGGCAGTCATGGGCCGAAGGAGAGAGCCCTTAGGGCTTGACGGCCGTCCGAATCGCCTGCGAGACCGCGGCGACGTCTCCCGGCCGGCCCCACCATTCGAGGGCGAACCGGCCGAACGCCAGCGCGCCGAGCAAGCCGCCCAGCAGCGCCAGGGCGATCCGGATGCCCGGGGTCTGGGGCTCGAGCCGGGTGGGGGCGAGCGCGACGACGAGGCACACGATCGCCGGCGCCAGCCAGACCGGCAGCAGGGCGCGCGCGAACCAGGTCATGCGGAACCGGCCGTCCAGCACCGTCCGCCCCTCACGCTCGCGGAAGCGCCCTACGAAGGTGGGCCGGAATAAGGCCCGATACTTGGCCCCATCGCGGTAGTAGAGGACCACGCTCTCGCCGCGGATCCAGCCGTCCATGCCGGCGGTGTTCCAGGGGCGGCCGTCGATGACGGCTTCGAGCCGGGCCCGGGCGTCGGCGGGAGAGCCGCTGCATTCGAAGCGCACCGGCTTCACACGAGCTCTCCGCGCAGCACGGTGACCGCTTGACCGCCGAGCACGACGCGGTCGCCGGCGAGCCGGACGCGGATGACGCCCCCGCGGGCCGACGCCTGGTAGGCCGTCATTGCCGTGCGCCCGAGACGCTCGCCCCAGAACGGCGCCAGCGCGCAGTGGGCGGAGCCGGTGGCCGGATCTTCCGGCACGCCGCTCCGGGGCGCGAAGAAGCGCGACACGAAGTCATAGCCCGCCGTCGTGGCGCGGCTCGTCACGATGATCCCGCGCGCCTCGATCCGCTCGAGCGCGAACAGGTCGGGCTTGAGACCGCGCACCGCGTCTTCGGAATCGACCTCGACGAGATAGTCGAACTTGCTCCGCCCCACCCAGCGGGCCGCGACGCGGAGGGCGGCGGCGAGGCCGGGAGGCGGCGGCGCGGCCACCGGGGGCGTGGCGGGGAAGTCGAGCTCGATCCAGTCGTCCCGGCGGTCGGCGGTGAGCAACCCGCTCTGCGTGTGGAACCGGGCCTGCCGCCCCGCCGGGAGATGGCCGTCCTCCCACAGGACGTGCGCGCTCGCGAGGGTCGCGTGACCGCACAGCGCGACCTCGAGCACGGGCGTGAACCAGCGGAGCCGGTAGCCCTCGTTCTCGGGGTGGAGGAAGGCCGTTTCGGCGACATTCATCTCGCGGGCCACGTCCTGCATCCAGCGCTCGTCCCGGGGCTCGGCCAGAATGCACACGGCCGCGGGGTTGCCGCCGAAGGGGCGGTTCGCGAAGGCGTCCACCTGGACGATCTGCAGACCCATGTCTCTAAGGTAGCCTGCTTCCCGCCCGCGGCGAGGGTCGCGGCTCAGGAACGGGCTGTGATCATGACCGGGCCTTCGGGCAGACGTCCGTCTGCAGACGGGCCGACTGGTCGCGCAACAGGCGACGAGCCTGGGCCCGGGCGAAGTTCCAGTTGCGCCAGTCATCGCGCTCGAGCCTCCCGAGTTGCTCGCGGAGTCCCGCCGCAACGGTGCACTGCTGGCGTCCGTCAAGACGGGGGAGCGCTTCCAGCAACAACGGCACGGCATCGGCGCTGAGCGAGGCGGCATACCAGCCGTCGAATGGCCGTTCGGCGGGGGGGCGTGCCAGGTTGGTCCGGACGATGAGCGCGTCGGGATTGACCAGGTGCAGGCCACCCAGCACCACAAACCCCAGGACCAGGGCGCCGAAGGCGAAGCGCCGGCGCTCCCCGCGCAGGGTGGTCCACGCGAACCAGGCGAAGACGCCTGCGAGGTAGAGCATGAAGGCCGTCGAGTAGACGCGGATTTCCGACAGTCCGAACGCACCGACGTAGAGGCGCATGCGCGCCAGCGCGGACGCCATCACCACCGCGAGCAACAGGAGCAGCACGATCGCGACCTGCCGGAACGTCCGTTGGTGCTCGCGCGACTCGTTCCGCAGCAACCAGTCGGCGCCGGCGAGCAGGGGGAGCACCAGCGCACTGGCGGTCACGAGCTCGAAGAATCCCCGCCGGGCGTACTCGGCGTATGTCAGACCGGTGGCGGTGGCAATCAGCTCCGCGCCGCCGAACAGGTAGCGCAGCTGAATGACGACGAACATGAGGAACAGCAGATCGACCAGGCCCAGCGCCGTGGCCACCGGAATGATGCCAAGGGACAGACGGGAGTCGCCCTCCGCGACCGAGCGCGATGGAGCCGCGCGGAGCAGCGCGCCGCGCAGATATCCCGCCGTGAGTGCCGTGAAGATCCCGAACAGCCCGAGGTGCTCCCGCACGGAGTCGAAATCGATCGCGAAGAGATCGGAGGCGACGTCGTGAAACACGGCATCCGCCGAGCTGAACAGGCCGCCGAAGACGACCAGCAACGGAAAGGCCAGGGCGACCCCGAGCGCGACCGCACGCGCCTGCCCCAGCCGGCCGCCCCGAGGCAGCTCGCTCCACGTCACGTCGCGACCGATGAGGGGGAACACGCCGATCCACGCGCTTACGGCGGCGTCGAAGCCGGCCCGCACGTAGTGCCACGCCTGGCGACCGCGCAGCCCGACTCCCTGGATGCTCATGAAGGAGACCGCCAGGACGATCGTCAGGCCGATGGTGTCGAATGCGTGGAGCGTGCGCGAGTCGCGGGCGACGAACGTCGATGCGACGAGGAGGGCCGCCGCCCCGAGCCACGGCGCGTCGGCGCTCACCGCGACGCGGTGGCGACGCACCAGCCACACCGCGGCCGTGACGAGCCCCGTGGTGCAGAGGAGGGCATTGAGCCCCCACGGCGTGGCGCGCAACAGCCCGTCGCCCGTGATCCCGAGCACCACGCCTGCGCCGAGGATCTCGAGGCCGAGCCTCGTCCTGTCGCTGATGGCGCTCATCCTGCCGCCGCCTCCGGTAGCCCGCCAAAGCGGCGCGTGCGCGCGTGGAAGTCGGTGACCGCGGCGGCCAGCTCCACGGCCCCGAAGTCCGGCCACATCGTCGTGGTGAAGTGGAGCTCCGCGTACGCGCACTCCCATAGCAGGAAGTCGGAGAGCCGCTGCTCGCCGCCGGTGCGGATGAGGAGATCCACGTCGGGAAGGATCGCGCCCGCGCCGATCGCCCAGCGGGAGGAGTAGTCGACCGCGAGTCGCAACCGGAGGCGCGCGCCGCCCGCCGTGGCGCCTTCCGCGGCGGCGATGGCGGCGACCAAGGGGGCGGGCAGCCGGTCGCGCCGACCCACCAGCTCGAGCCGCACGCCGTTCTTCACGAGCCGAGGGGTTTCGGTACGCAGGTAGCGGGCGAGCAGGCGCATCAGCGCGGCGACTTCCCCCGGGGGGCGTTTCCAGTTGTCGGCGGAGAACGCGTACAGCGTGATCGCGGCGACCCCGAGCCCGGGCGCGGCCTCGACCGCCCGCCGCACGGCCTCGGCGCCGGCGCGGTGGCCGGCGGCGCGGGGCAGGCCCCGACGGGTGGCCCAGCGGCCGTTGCCGTCCATCACGATGGCGACGTGGAGAGAAGAGCTTTGTAACATAAAGTTGCACCTCAAAAAAAAATGCCTCACCCCTGTCGGGTGGCGTGAATCAGGGCTTCCATGTGGTCGAGGTAGCGTTCCAGCGCCCGCCGACCGGCGGCGCTGAGCCGATACTCGGTCTTCGGGATCCGCCCCTCGAACGACTTGGCGCAGGTGATGTACTGCGCCTCCTCGAGGCGGCGCGCGTGCACGCTCAAGTTGCCGTCCGTCGTCTTGAGCAGGGCCTTCAGCTGGTTGAAACTCAATGCATCGTTCACCGCAAGCGCGCTCACGATGCCGAGACGCACCCGCTCGTGGATCAGCCGGTCGAGCTCGGCGGCGCGCAATCCACCGCGCTCGCCCTTCAGCCCATGCTCGACCGCCTCGGTCTTCCGGGCCGCTCCCTGTTTAGCCACCGTACCTCCAGGCAATGATCGTGCCGAACACGATGTGCAGGCCGCCGAATCCCACGGCCATCAGCCAATTCCCCCACGCTGCGGGCCCGAACAGCGCCACGGAGCCGACGAGCATGAAACACACGCCCATCACCGGGACGATCCGGACCGAAAACGCGCCTCCGGTCACGAACCCGGTGCCGTACAAGAGCAGCCAGGTGCCGGGTAGCGCATGCGCCAGGCCGGCGCGGTACAGCACCACGGTGAGGAGCCCGCCGACCACCATCGGCGGCAGAAAGCTGAGGCCGAACCGCCGTCCGGGGCCGGAGAGGATTGGGTCGTTCACCGCGTACGCCTTCCGGACCATCGCCGTGCCGCCGATCGCGAGCGCCACGATAGCGGCACCGAGCCAGGTGGCGAGCCACAGCTCCGGAGTGGGCTGGCGCGCGGCGAGCCACGCGGCGGCGAGGGCCGTGGCCCCGACCGCGACCTGCCCCCAGCCGGGCACCGCGGTGAACGACCCCGCGCGCTCCATCGTTTGTCGGATGTAGCGGAGGTTGTCGAGGGCGCGGTCATGCAGCGGCCGGGGAGCGACCATGACGTACACGATGCGACTTCGCGGCAGCAATGTCAAGTACTTTGTAATACAAAGTAGCATCGAAAGATAGCTTTGAGGCCATGCGCGTCTACATCTCTGTCGACATGGAAGGGATTGCCGGCGTCGTCCACGAGTCTCAGACCGACCCGGTCACCCCGGCGTGCGCCGGCGAGTACGGGCGGTTCCGCCGCCTCATGACCGCAGAAGCGAACGCCGGCGTTGATGGCGCCCTCGCCGCCGGCGCCACGCGGATCGTCGTGAACGACAGCCACTGGTTCATGCGCAATCTGCTCGCCGAAGAGCTCCACCCGGGGGCGGAGCTCGTGGCCGGCGATCCCAAGCCGCAGTCGATGGTCGAGGGGATCGACGCCGGGTTCGACGCGGCGGTGTTCATCGGCTACCACGCGCGCGCCGGTACGCGCCACGCCATCCTGGACCACACCTACGCCGATCGCATCTACGAAGTGCGCCTGAACGGCCGCCCCGTCGGCGAGCTCGGCATCAACGCCGCGCTCGCCGGCGTGCATGGCGTGCCGGTGGCCCTCGTCAGCGGCGACGCGGCGCTCGCGGCCGAAGCGAAGGATCTGCTCGGGGACGGCGTCGCAACCGTCGTCGTGAAGGAAGCCGTCAGCCGCCACGCCGCGAAGAGCGTGGCGCCCGCGGTCGCCTGCCGCATGATTCGGGACGAGGTCACGCAGGCGCTCAAGCGCCGACACGCTCCCTTCGTCCTGCGCGCGCCGGTGGCGCTGGAGGTCGACTTCGCCCTGACGATCCACGCGGACATGGCGGAGCTGTGCCCCGGGGCCACGCGCACCGCGGGGCGCACGGTGGCGTTCACGCATGCCGAGTATGGCGCGGTGTTTCGGGCGTGGCGGACGCTCTTGAATCTGTCGGCGGTGGTGTAGGGCGGCGGCCTCAGGCCGGGGCGAGCAGCACCAGGCCGTAGTCCCCGACGATCCGGAACCCGAGGGCCAGGTACGCCGCCCGGGCCGCGGCGTTGAGCGGGTCTGCGAACAGCACCGCCCGCTGGACCCCCTGCTTGCGCGCCGCGAGGAGCGAGCCCGCGACCACGGAGCGCGCGTAGCCTCGGCCCCGGCACTCGGGCGGCGTCCACACGCCGCCGATCTGCACGATCTCCGGCAGCATCGCGTTGAACACCGCATACGAGACGGGCCGCGAATCGGCGACAAGCACCCAGTCGGCGCCGCGGTCGTGGTGGAGCAGCACGTCGGCGCGGCTCGCGCGGCGCAGCTCGGGTCCGTCCACCGCGCCGAGTGCTTCGATGGAAAAACGCACGCGCCAGTCCGCGAGCAGATCGAGCTCGCCCGCGGCGGGATGGCGGCAGCGCAGCTCGCCGGCGGCGAGCCCCGCGGGCAGGGCAAGGCGCGCGAGGTCGACCACGTAGAGCTCGTCGCGGCTGTCTTTCAGCGCCGGGGCCGAGGCGAGGCCGAGCGCCTGGCGCGCCGTGACCACTTGATTCCACGGCCCCGAGAACCCGGTGACCGGGCGGCCCGACCGCCGCACCGCTTCGCGCGCCGCGGCCGCCGCGTGCTCTCGCTCGGGCGCCTGCACCAACACCATCCCGTTCCAATAGTGCGCCGCAACGCCGGCGATCCGGCCGCCCTCGAACGTCGCCACGTACGTGCCCTGCAGCGGCTCGCCCCGGTCCATGAGGCCGGCGGTCCGGGCGTTGGCGCGCAGGAACATGGATGTGTCCGCATGGCCGGCCAGGAAGGTGTCGAGGGCGGCTTCGTCGCCCGCACGGAGGAGACGGAGCTCGGGCACCTCTCAGCTGGACGGGGGCCGCCGCAGCCTGAGAATCTTCAGCGACAGGCTGCGCGCCAAGATCCCGATCCCCCCGGGGTCGCCGTCACGCCGGGGCACGGCCCGGTAGATCAAGATGACCAGGATCCAGGTGATCCAGCTGGACCGCTCGCTCCGCGACAGCCCCTCGAGCATGAGCCACGGTTGGGTGTACGCGGCGGTCCACGGCTGCCAGTCGCCCTGGGCGAGCGCGATGGGTCGGGCGATCACGCGGTTGGATCGGTAACCGTGCGCGCTCGGACTGGAGAGGTTCCACACGCACGTCACCTTGCCCCAGCCGTGATTGTCGCTTGCGCCCACCACCAGAAGATCGTGCGCCTCGGCGAGCCGCAGGATCTCCGCGCGCGCCGCCGCCGGGAAGCCGATCGCCTTGGGGGCGCAGTCCACGATCTCGAAGCCGTCGACGCCAGCCGCCACGAAGGCGTCCAGGTCGCCCCAGTGCCTGCGCCAGTACTCGGGGAGCGCCGCGATGCCGATCGCGCCGTGGCGGTGCAGCTCGGCGAACAGGCCAAGCATCGCGCGGGTGTCGCGGCTGAACGCCGCCCGGTCCACGGGCGTCACCGATCCGAGCGCGACGACGTGCTGGTCGTACACGCTCCATTCGACCCCGGGGAGGAGACGGATCGGGTCGTCGATCCCGCCGTTGAAGACGACGTTATGGTCGGTGACGTAGGAGGCGCCGAACCCCTGGGCGGCGTGCCATTGCGCCAGCTGCTCGAGCGTCCAGCCGCGGCGCCCGTCGTGGGATGCGACCGTGTGCGCGTGGTAGTCGATGACGGTCAGTGTCGAGTCCGCCGCCACGAGGCGGGGAACGGGGCGCGGGAGCAGCACCGCCGCGACACCCAGCAGTGCGGGCGCGAGGGCGCCGAGCAGCGCCGCCAGGAGCCGCCGCCGCACCGAGCCGCGACGCGCGAGCCCCCACAGGGCGAGCGCCGGGGTCCACACGACCAAGAACGCCGTAGCGCGCTCCGTGGTCAGAAATGTGAGGGCGTCCAGTACGTTCGAGAGCGGCGCGAGCACGGTGTACAGCATGGGGCGGACGAGGTCCACGTCCGGCGGGGGCGCGCCGCTCACGGCGTCCACGATCGGGGGGAGGGGAGTGAGTGCGGAGAACACGAGGAGCGCGATGAGCGCAACCGCGGTCGGGTGGCGGCGCAGGAGGTTCACTCGTACAATCTTGGGTATGAGAGCGATCGACGCCACACGCCGCCACCTGCTCGCGTGGAGCCTGGCCGGCGCGGGTCTCGCGTGCCGACAAGCCCCGCGCGCGAGCCCGCCGCCCGCCGACGCCGGGACCGTGGTGACGGTCTACCTGCCGGCGAACGTCGTCGACCGGTTGGTGGGCCGGCTCCAGATGGTCGCGGCGCGGCACGAGTGGGCCCTGTCGGTCCGCACCGACAGCGCAGCGCTCGCCGAGTCCGACCTGGCGATCGTGGATAGCGCGGGGACGCTGGTGGGTCGGGTGCGGCCGGGGTCGCCCGCGGGCGCGCAGGCGCGGCAGCTGGCGGACGCGGCGCTGCGATGACGCCGGCCGGGTTTGCCACGATTCCCGACGTGGTGCTCGGGCCGCTCGTGGGCCGGCCTGAGGCGGACTGGCACCGTGCCCCGCCGGGCAAGTGGACGCCCGTCCAGATCGTCCACCACCTCGCCATCTCGCTCGAGGCCAGCGGCCGCCTGTTCGAAGAGCGGCGCGCCAAGCCGGCGATGCGCCGTCGGCCGCGCTCGGCGTGGCAACGGCTCGGCCAGGTGCTGTATCTCGATATCGGGTGGATTCCCTCGGGCCGCCCGGCCCCGGAGGCCACCCGCCCGGCGGAGGCACCGGATGCCGGCGCGGTGGAGCGGCAGCTGCGGGACGGCGTGGCTCGTTTTCTCACGCTCGCGCGCGAGCTCCTGCCCGCTCGCCGCGACGATCTCTTCGTGAAGCATCCGGCGTTCGGCGATCTCACCTTGCCCGAATGGCAGCGGTTTCACGTGCGGCACTGCGCGCATCACGCCAAGCAGATCCGCGCTCGGCTCGCGTCGTGACCCGCCGCAAGAAAGACAAAATGACCGTGCGGGTACCGAATCCGGAGGCGCCGGTGAAGGGGCGGCTCAAGACGCCGTCGCACAAGGTGCATCGCTCGGCCAAACAGTATCAGCGGCAGGCGAAGCATCGGCGTCCGCCCGGGGAGAGCGAGTGAGGTAAGCGGCGAGTGTGGGGCGGGGGTTTCAGCGCGTCGAGTGGCGGGTGGTCTTCAAGATCACGCAACATGACCCCGGCTCCGGTCGGAGCTCCGCCCGTACGCCGCGCGCTCCGGCGGCCGCGAGCGCGCCGCGCAGCAAGGTGAGGTTCATCCCGCACACGAGCGGCCGGCAGTCGTTGGCGAGGGCGTCGAACGGGCAGTTCCGGAGTCGTACGACGCCGTTGCCGCGCGCCGGAGCGTAGCCGCACTCCTCGAGCATAGCGAGGGTGTTCGCCAACAGGCGGTCCGCGCCCGCGGCGCGGCCGGCGCGGTCGGCGCGGTCGGCGCGGCGGCGCGCTTCGGCGCCGAGACTCCGGCCCGCGGCGCGTGCCGCGCGCGTGAGCGCCCGGCGCGTGGCGGGCGACGCAGCCGCCGTGAGCGCCCGGGCCAGCATGCGGCCGGCGAGCTCGTAGCGGCGGGGCGGCAGCGTGACGTCGAGCTGGCGGGACGAGCAGTGGTACAGCTTGGCCGGCCGACCCGCGCCCGGCCCGCGCCGGCGCGTCAGGCGGCGGTAGGAGGTCTCCAGGAGCCCCTGCCGGACGAGCTTGTCGAGATGGAACGCGGCGAGGGCGCGTGAGATGCCCAGCGCCCGGGCCGCCTCGTCCCGACCCACATCGCGCTGCTGCCGGGCGACGTAGCGATAAAGGCCCCTCCGGATCGGTTCGGCGAGCGACGCAATGGCCGCGATCGGATCTTCGCGCTCGGAGGCGTGCACGCGTACAATCTACAGTCGTCGGTCCGCCGCGCGATCCATACTTCTAAAGACGGCGTATATTCTCCTTAGAAACGCCCGTGGGAGGAGCCGTGACCGGTACGGACTACGCTTATCTCATCGTCGGCGGCGGCATGACTGCCGACGCCGCCGCGCACGCCATCCGCGAGGTGGACCCCAAGGGGTCGATCGGCCTGATCGGTGCCGAGCCGCATCCGCCCTACAACCGGCCGCCGCTCTCCAAGGCCCTGTGGAAGGGCGAGCCCGAAGCGAGCATCTGGCGCACCACGAGCGAGACCGGCGCCACGCAGCACCTCGGGCGGCGGGTCACGGCGCTCGATCCAGCGGGGCACAGGGCCACCGACGACCGCGGCACGGTCTACCGGTTCCGGAAGCTGCTGCTCGCGACCGGCGGCCAGCCGCGGCGGGTGTCGCTGACGAGCGACCAGATCATCTACTTCCGCACGCTGGACGACTACCGCCGCTTGCGCGCCCTCGCGGGTCAGAATGTGCGCTTCGCCGTCATGGGCGGCGGATTCATCGGGAGCGAGGTCGCCGCGGCGCTGCGCCTGCAGGGACGCGACGTCACGATGCTCGTCCCCGAGGCGGGCCTGGGCGCGCGCGTGTTTCCCCCTGACCTGGCTCGCTTCCTGGTGGACTACTACCGCGAGAAGGGCGTCACCATGCGGACGGGGGAGGGCATGGCGGGGCTCGACCGGCGGGTCGGCTCCTGCGTGGTTCACACGACGACGGGGGGCGAGCTCACGGCCGAGGTGGTGGTCGCCGGGCTCGGCATCGTGCCGGACGTGGAGCTCGCCGAGCAGGGGGGGCTGCGGGTGGAGAACGGGATCCTGGTGAGCGCGTACTGCCAAACCAGCCACCCGGACGTCTACGCCGCTGGCGACGTGGCCAACTTCGAGAATCCCGCGCTGGGCACGCGGCTCCGCGTAGAGCACGAGGACAACGCCAACACCATGGGACGGACGGCCGGCCTCAACATGGCGGGCCGCGCGACTCCCTATCATCACTTGCCGTTCTTCTACTCCGACTTGTTCGATCTGGGCTACGAAGCGGTCGGCGACGTCGACGCGCGCCTCGAGACCGTGGCCGATTGGAAGGAGCCGTTCCGCGAGGGAGTGGTCTACTACGTGAAGGAAGGCCGGGTGCGCGGCGTGCTCCTGTGGAACACCTGGGGACAGGTGGACCATGCGCGGGCATTGATCGCCCAGCCCGGTCCGCTCAAGCCGCAGGATCTGAAGAACCGCCTCCCCGCCTAGCCCCCCATCCGCTTCGTGGGTCCGCAGCGTTATCTATTTAACAAGCGTTCACTTGTTATATTGGATCGACCCGTCGGAATTCCTCGAATGCGAGGTTCGTATGAGGCATCATTGGCCGCTGGCCGCGCTCCTAGGCTGTCTCCTCGCCTGCACCGAATCCACTACCAGTTCTCCAATCGAGCGCACATTGCTCGACGGGCAGCACATCTTCCGGTTCGACACCTACGGCGACGAGGCCTTCTGGACCGATACGTTGCACATGAATCAGGTGGTCCAGGGGGTGAGTCCCACGACTGCGCTCGCGGTCGGGCTCAAGGTCGACGTGACCGCGCTCCCCGACCGCCTCGTGTCGCAGCTCAAGGCGGGCCAGGTGAATCTCGACGATCCGGCGACCACGGTTGCCCTGCTCAAGCTCAATGCCGTCGTCGGCGTGCAGGCCGACGTGGACGCCGACAACACCATCACCCGCTTCGGTGTCACCTGCGCGCTGTGCCACTCGACGGTCGACAACTCCCTCGCGTCCGGCATCGGGCGGCGGCTCGACGGCTGGCCCAACCGGGACCTGAACCCGGGGCTGATTCTGTCCCTGTCGCCCGCCTTGCAGGCGCCGGCGACGCAGGCGGTACTGACCTCGTGGGGTGCCGGCCGGTACGACGCGCACTGGAATCACGACGGCGTGAACGGCCCGGTCCTCATCCCGCCGGCCTACGGGCTCGCGGGCGTGAACCTCGAGACCTACACGGGCGAGGGCGGCATTCCTTATTGGAACGCATACGTCGCGGTCACTCAGATGCACGGCCGCGGCCGCTTCGTCGATCCTCGCACCGGCGACGACGTGCACGCTGATCCCGACCTCGTGACCCCGAAGCTCGCGGCGCTGCAGCAGTACGAGCTGAGTCTCACGGCGCCGCCCGCTCCCGCGGAGAGCTTCGACGCCGCCGCCGCGGCGCGCGGGCAGACGGTGTTCTTCGGCGCCGGGACGTGCGCCAACTGCCACGTACCCCCGCAGTACACCGACGCCGGCTTCGGCCTGCACGATCCCTCCGAGGTGTGCGCCGATTCAGGGCTCGCGGCCCGGGGCACGACCGGAAAGTACCGGACCACGCCGCTGCGGGCGCTGTGGCAGCGCGCGCCCTACTACCACGACGGCAGCCTCGCGACGCTGGCCGACGTGGTCACGCATTACAACAGCTGCCGGAGCCTGGGACTCACCGCCGCACAGCAGGCGGATCTGGTGCAGTTCTTGAGGAGTCTGTAGAGGTTCGCGGCGTCAGGTGAGCGCCCCACCGTACGGCGTGACGCGCGTCGCGGGCTCCTGGCGGTTTTGGTAGGACTCCACTAAGCTGCAACGCCTCACGCGCAACGGGGCGGGCGATGCCGTGGATGGGACTACGCGCCAAGATCTTCATCGCGGCCACGCTCTCGGTCGCGGGCGTCCAGGGCGTCACGCTCGGGCTCACCTCGCTGCAGGCCAACCGGACGGCCGACGAGTCGATCCACCGCGCGCTGGCAGGCGTGCGGCGCGGCGTGGAGGCCTTCCTCACCGGGCGCACCGCGACGTTCGCCGGAATGAGCGTGGTTTCGGCCGGGGTGCCGCAGTTCCGCGAGCGGTTGCTCAAGGCCTCGGAGCGGAGCAACGTGCTCGACCAGGCCGAGGAATACCGCCAGCTGCTGGGAGCGGCGTGGGTGCTCGTCACGAACGAGCGCGGGATTCTCCTGGTCCGCACCGACGCTCCCGCCGAATCCGAGATCGACCTCTCGCGCGGCGCGCTGATCGCCAACGCCCTGTCGGGCGACCAGACGAGCGGCGCCTGGCTGGACGAGCGCCGGGGTAAGCTGTACATCGCCGTGGCGGTGCCGCTCCGCACCTCCCCGACGGCGACGCCGCAGGGCGCCCTCGTCGCGGCGTACGCGATCGACGACACGCTCGCCCAGCAGATCAAGCGGGCGACCACCACCGACGTCGTCTTCTTCGCCCTCGACACCCTCAATCGACCCTCCGTCGTCGCGACCACCCTGCCGCGCGACGCGGTGGAGCCGGCGCTCGTGGCGGACACGGCCGCCATGAAGGCGCTGCCGCGCGACTCCGCCGGGACGGAGCTGACGGCGGACGTGGCGGGGGAGCACCTCGTCGGCCTTGCGAGTCCGATCCGCTCGGCGGGCGGCGACGCTTTCGGCGGATTCGTGGCGTTCCGCTCGTTGGACCGCGAGCTGACGGCATTCCGGGTGTTGCAGCGCACGATCGGGTTCGCCGTCGTGCTCGGTATCGTGCTCGCCCTCGCCTCGGCCTACGTGCTGGCGCGACAGATCGCGGGCCCGATCCGCCGCCTCGCGCTGGCCACGCGCCGGGTGCAGGACGGCGATTACAGCGTGGAGATCGACGTCGGAGCGGCGGACGAGATCGGCATGCTGTCGCAGGCGTTCCAGAGCCTCGTGGCGGACCTCCGGGAGAAGGCGAAGCTGGTCGAGTACATGATGTCCGCGTCGGGGGCGGCGCCCACCGAGCCACTGCGAGCACGCCGGGCGTCGCTGGCTGGCGGCGCCGCGCTCGAGCCGGGCACGCTGCTGGCCAACCGCTATGAGGTGAAGGAGATCCTCGGGATGGGCGGCATGGGCGTGGTGTACCGCGCGTTCGACCGCGAGCTGCAGGAGGCGGTGGCGATCAAGACGCTCCGCCCCGAGGCGCTGGCGGGCGGCGGCGTGGCGTTAGACCGCTTCAAGCAGGAGATCCGCCTGGCGCGCAAGATCGCCCACCGTAACGTCGTGCGCACGTACGATCTGGGTGAGGCGAACGGCATGTACTACCTCACCATGGAGTACGTGGAGGGGACCTCGCTCAAGCAGCTGATCAGCACGCGGGGCCCGCTGCCGGTGCCCGTCACCCTCACGATCGGTAAGCAGCTGTGCCGGGCGCTGGAAGTGGCCCACGAGCAGGGCGTGATCCACCGCGACATCAAGCCCCACAACATCGTGGTCGAGCCGAGCGGCGTCCTGAAGGTGATGGATTTCGGCATCGCCCGGCTCGCGAATCGCTCGAAGGACGAAGGGTTGACGAAGGAAGGGATGTCGATCGGCACGCCCGACTACATGTCGCCCGAGCAGCTCTCCGGGATGGAGCTGGACGCGCGCAGCGACCTGTACGCGGCGGGCGTGGTGCTGTTCGAGTGCCTCACGCGACGGCTGCCGTTCGAGGCCAACACGACGTACGCGCTGATCGCGAAGCACCTCGAGGGGACGCTGCCCGATCCACGGACGCTCAACCCGGACGTGCCGGACGCATTGGCGCGGGTGATTCTGAAGGCGATGGCGAAGGAGCGCAGCGACCGGTATCAGAGTGCGGCGCAGATGCACGATGCGCTCGCTGCTATCGGATAACGGCGGGAGCTGCAGGGACCAGGATGCAAACGCTGACGATCATGGTCATCACGCTGTTCGCCACCGGTCGGCTCGCAGCCCAACAGGCCGACCCCTCTCCACGGCCGTACCGTCCGGGCGTCGACGTGCTGGATTACGCGTTGTCCCTGGATCTGCCGGACAGTGGGAACCGCATCCAGGGGCGCGCCGTGCTCACCGTTCGGCGAACCGGCCGGACTGACACGCTGGTGCTCGATCTCCTGAGCCTCAGAGTCGACAGCGTACTGGTCGACGAGCGCGCGACACGATTCCGCCGGGACAGCGCCACCATCCGCATTCCGCTCCGGGCCGGGTCGTCCGACACGTTGACCATAGCCGTGCGCTACGGTGGCCCGGTCACGGACGGTCTCATCATCCGGGATGACACCGCGTGGGGTTGGACGGCTTTCGCGGACAATTGGCCCAGCCGTGGGCGTCACTGGATTCCCAGTGTCGATCATCCGAGCGACAAGGCAACCGTGAGCTGGACCGTGCGCGCCCCGAGCCGCCTCAAGGTCATCGCCAACGGCGACCGTCTCGGGGAGGCTCCGGTCAACGGTTCCAACCCGCCCAGGACCGTCACCCGTTGGCGGATGAATGAGCCGATCCCGGTCTATCTCATGGTGATCGCTGCCGCTCCGCTCTACGAATACGACCTGGGGGAGACCGCGTGCGGTCTGACGTTGGTCGGTCGCTGCGTCCACCAATGGGTCTATGTGGAGCCGCGGATGAAAGATTTTCTTCCGGGTCCATTCAGGAGCGCGGCGGACATCGTGTCCCTTTTCGGAGCATTGGTGGGCCCGTTTCCCTACGAAAAACTGGCCCATCTGGAATCGTCGACCCGGTTCGGCGGCATGGAGAACGCGAGCGCGATCTTCTACGCCGACGAGCCATTCCGGAAGCGGACCATGACCGATGGAGTGATAGCCCACGAGACTGCTCACCAATGGTTCGGCGACGCCGTGACCGAGACCGAATGGTCGCACCTGTGGCTGTCCGAAGGCTTCGCGACCTACTTTGCAGCGCTCTGGACGCGGAAGTCAGCCGGCGACTCGGCCTTTCGCGCGGAGATGGAGGAGATCCGGCGCGCCGTGCTGTCGAGTCGAGTCGTGGCGGAGCGGCCCGTGATCGACACGGCGGAACGGAACCTGATGGCGTTGCTCAACGAGAACAGCTATCAGAAGGGTGGCTTCGTGTTGCACATGCTGCGCACCACGCTCGGCGACTCGGCGTTCTTCCGTGGCCTGCACCGCTACTACGACAGGTATCGCAATGGGAACGCGCTCAGTGACGATCTTCGCCGGGAGCTGGAAGCCTCATCCGGAACACCGCTCGGCTGGTTCTTTGACCAGTGGCTCCGCCGGCCCGGTTTCCCCGACCTGACCATTTCATGGGTCTACGATGCAGCAGCGAAGCGCGTCATCCTCTCGATCGCCCAAGGCGCGCGCTTCGGCAACTATCGTTTCCCGCTGACCATCGATATCACGACGGCGGCTGGACGGCGGGTTCGGACCCACGTCGACGTCACCGCCCAGACGAGCACCCTGGTCACGCTCGACCCGCCGCTCGATACGGCACCGGTGGAGCTCGTGTTCGATCCCGACGTAGAGTTGCTCGCGAGAATCGTCGGGCGGTAGACGGCAATACTGGCGTGTCTTCATCAGCCGCGCCGGCCAAACTGGCGCGTGTATTTCACGATCAGAGACCGGGCCTGAGGCCGATTCCATTGGAAGAAGCCGTCGGCGTCGCGCCCTTCGTTGAAGACCACAAATAAACCAGTGCCGGCCGTGCTGAGCCAGCCGAACCGCGCATTGGCCGTCCACACGCGCGCCTGATTGCTGTACTGTACGAGGCTTTGCAGCATGACGCGCGGGGTGAAGAAGTATGCGACGCGCGTCGCCACCAGCGAGCGGATGAAGTCGCCTTGATCCAGACGCACGTCGTTGTATTCGACCGTGAGGGACGCCGTCAACGAGCTCGAATGCCGCGCGCCAAGTGTCACGCTGCCCCCGCGACGCGTGCCGTTGTAGAACCCACCGACATCAGCGCGGAGCGTCAGCGAGAGCGGCGCGCTGGGGTCGGTGTCCAAGTCGAACCCGACTGACGTGTAGTCGTACGAGCCCGCCGGCAGCGTGACCGTACTCGCGATCGGAAACGGTTGCTCGAGACCCTGATGCTCGACGTTGACCTCGGGACCGAACCGTCCGCCATTGGCGAGGTCGAATTCAGTCACGTCGATGTGGATTCGCCCTTCCTGCCAGAAGCCGTCGAGGTTGGAGTAGCCGCGATAGTTCACGTGCGGGATCCATTCCTTGATCCACGGCGCACTCGGGAAGCGCTTCTTCCACATGACGCCAGCCTCGTAGTAGCGGTAGCCCCCGCGCCGATTGAGGAATCCGACCTGCGGATCGAAGTCGCTGCCGACTTGGATGAAGCGCGCGACGTTGCTCCAGTGCTGCGTCTCGTAACCGAGCCGCGCGCTGTATGCGGTCGCGTCACCGTCGGGACCGGGTAGCGCCGACGCCGCGCCCCACCAGTCGATCGTCCAAGGATCACGAATTCCGATCCGGCCATCGATGCTGTACACGCGGTTCCAGTTTCCAGTGTTGCTGGTCGCCATGCGCTGAATAGCGATGACGCCAATGCGCGATCGCGTGGCGAGCGCGTGGCTCACGCGCGCCACAGAGTATCCTTGATGCTCGGTGAAGATCTGCAGGGCCCCTACGGTGAAATCGGCGACGCGTCCAGTGAGTCGTCCGCCACCGACGATGGGCACCGGCTGGCCGAGGCTGTCGATGCCAATGCGACGGGTGAAGAACAGATCGACCGCTTGGGGCGTACCCGCAGAGAAGATGCCGGCATTCTCGAGAAAGAACGGCCGCTTCTCAGGAAAGAAGAGCGGAAAGCGCGTGAGGTTGGTGCGCTGCTCGTCGACCTCCACCTGCGCGAAATCGGTGTTGTACGTGAGATCGAGGGTGAGACTGGGCGTCACGCCGTACTTGATCTCCCCACCGACCTCTCCGCGCCCCTGAGCCTCCGGATCGACGGTGTAGTTGCGCTCTATCCCCGTGAGCGCGTATGGCGTCACGGTCCATACCCGCCGCGAGGGCACGCGAATGCCTTCCAGCTTTCCGGCGCGCGAAACCTTCATCAGGCTGAACTGGCGCGGAATGAAGGACCAAAACGCCTCTTCACTCTTGCGACGGATCGAGCGCACGAGATTGAGTCCCCACGTCTGTGACTCGGCCGGACCATAACGCAGCGTCGTGAACGGAATGCGAAACTCCGCGTACCAGCCGAGCGAGTCGACTGATGTGGCGACGGTCCAGGTGCCGTCCCAGTTGAGGTTGAAGCCTCCGAGCGCTCCAGCCATCGCCGCCGTCTGGCCGGGCAGCTGTACACCACCACCTTCGCCTTCGTTGACGACTTGCGCGTCATACTCGATGCCCGCGGGTGTGGTCGTGAAGACGAAGCCGTTCTGCCGGTCGTGGTAGGTATCGAGCAGAATCCCGAAGTAGTCGCTCTTCGAAATGTCGCCATCGCGCACCTGCGCGCCCGAGACGATGTCGGCAGGGTCTGAGTCGTACAGCCACGCCCCGACGTAGAGCGCTTGGCCGTCGGTGATGATGCGTACTTCGGTGCGTTCGGTGACCGGCGCGCCTTCGTGCAGCTCGCGTTGCACGAACCGCGTGACGGGCGTGGCTTCCACCCACGCGGGATCTGTGAGGCGGCCGTCAATGACGGGCGGCGCCATGGCGGCGTGCGCGACTGCGGTCGGACGAGGCGCCGACCGGGGAGTGGCCGGCGCGCCGGCATCGGAGGCGGGGATCTGGCTGGCAAGGGCCCGTGGGTACGGGAGCACAATGACCAGCGCAAGTGCAATGGGAGCGGTGTTACCGTTCAAACCCTCAGCCCTCTTCCTAGATCCCCCCGAGCCAGGGATACCCTTGATCCTCCCAGTACCCCCCCGGCCTCGTATCCGTGAACGTCATCGACACCAGGTACTTCGTCATCTTGTAGCCCAGCTTGGTCGGCGAGTACAACCTGAGCGGCGCCCCATGCGCCGCAGGGAGCGGGTTGTCGTTCATCCCGTATGCAAGAATCGTCTGCGGGTGCATCGCGCTCGCCATGTCCCAGCCGTTCCAGTAGTCTGCGTCGAACGACCTGAAACTGATGTAGCGCGCGGCGGGGAGCGGCCGGCAACGTTCCACCACCGCCGACACCGGTACGCCGTGCCAGCTCGCGATCGCCGACCAGCCCTCTACGCAATGATGCTTCACGGTGTACGACACGCGCGGCATCCCCATCAGGTCGTGGAGCGACAGGTCGAGCGGCTGCGACACCGAGCCGTCGACGCGGAGCCGCCAAGCGGCGGGGTCGGCGAGGATCGGCATCCTGTGGGAGATGAAGTAGCTGGGCAGCGTGGCGCTCCGCTCGGCCGCGTCGTACGTCGGCGCGAGGCGCGTGCGCGAGAGCACGATCTTCTCGCCCACCCAATCGTTGACCCGGCTCACGTCGAGCAGCGCGGGCCGAAGCAGGGGGCCGCCGTCCCACCCGCATGCCGCCACCAAGGCCGCCGCACCTCCGGCCACGCCGAGCTTGACGAACCCCCGCCTGTCGAGGTCTTGCGACTTGGCGTCAGTCATGGCTCGGAAACCGCCCCCGGTACCATCCCGTGAGCATCGCGCGGAGCGACGCGGGATCCACGGCGAACACGAGAATGACGTGCGTGATTGTGAACCCGACGAAGATCCACACGATCCAGAAGTGCCAGTAGCGGGCCGCCTGGAAGCCGCCGAACAGGGCGGTGAGCCAGGCGAGCTGGGTTGGCTTGTAGAGCGCGAGGCCGGTGAGCACGGCGAGCGCGCCCAGTCCGATGACGCTGGTGTAGGCGAGTTTCTGGAGCGGATTGTGCTTCCCCTGGGGCGGGTGGTCCCGGCGGAGGTGCAAGTAGTACTTCGCCATGTCGACGGCGCCCCGCACGTCGCGGGGCCGGAACAGCAGCACCCGCCACTCGCCGCTCTGGACCAGATAGCCGAGGTACAGGAGACCGAACGCGACCAGCGGCCACATCAGGGCGAAGTGCCAGTTGAGCGCGCCCGCGAGCCAGCCGCCCAGCCGGCTCCAGCGCGGCAGCTGGGCGCCGTCGAACGGGCTCGGCAGGAATGGGCCGCCGCGGCTCCCGAACCGGGCGTAGGCTTCGTAGATCTGGAGCCCGCTCGCGATCATCCCGGCGAGCACGATGGCCGTCGCCCAATGCGTGAGGCGGACGATCCAGTGGTGGCGGCGTACCGGCGCCGGGCTCTGGTTCATGGGGCGAATATATTACGGGTCATGAAGTTCGCCATGCTGGTGCCGGCGCTCATGTGGGTGGCTGCGTGTCAGACGCGACCGCTCGCCAGGGAGACGTCGCGGGGTGACTCGCTGGATTTCACCCGGCTCGTGCCGCGCGACTCGACGGACAGCACGCTGCTCATCCCGCGCGTGATCACGGAGCCGAGCGTGGTGCTGTTCTGGCTGCGCGCGGCGGACACGCTGGGCGCCGACGAGCGCGCCGACACGTTCGACGACTTGAAATACTACACCGAGCAGGTCGCCTCCGCTCTCGAAGCGAACGGGGTCAGGCTGCTCGCGACCAACGTCGACACGGTCTACGTGGCGCTCCCGAACAACACGCGCCGCACCATCCTGCTGTCGGGTCTCGATTATCCCTTCGGCTATCTCCTGATCGACCCGGGCGGTCCCGAGCGGATCCTGACGGGGGTGTACGCGGACGAGGAGCTGATGGACGAGCTGCGCGCCTACTTCGATCTGCCGGATGATACCACCAGCGTCCAGCCGCGCATCACGACCTGAACGCCGTGCCGCCCGATTCTCCCCAGCTGATCCTCGCCGGCGGCGACGTCCTGCTGCACGAGGACGGGTGGCGTGTGGAGCGGGCGGATGTGACGGTGCGGGACGGGAGAATCGAGGCGGTGGGGAAGGGGCCAGGGAAGGGGGAAGGGGGAAAGGGGAAGGGGCGCGTCTTGCGGGTGCGCGACTGCCGCGGCTGCCTCGTCATACCCGGGCTCATCCAAGCCCACGTCCACCTGTGCCAGACCCTGTTCCGGGGGCTCGCCGACGACCTGCGGCTCGAGGACTGGCTGGTGCGCCGCATCTGGCCGCTCGAGGCGGCCCACACGGAAGAGACCGTCTACTGGTCCGCCATGCTCGGCGCCGCGGAGCTGCTGCTTGGCGGCACCACGGCGATCCTCGACATGGAGACGGTGCGCCACACCGGAGCGGCGTTCCAGGCGCTCGAGCGCATCGGGATCCGCGCCGCGGCCGGGAAGTGCCTGATGGACGCGCATCCCGAGGGCGCACCGCTCGAGCTCACGGAGTCGACGGACGCCGCGCTCGCGGACGCCGAGGCATTGGCCCGACACTGGCATGGCAGCGCCGGGGGCCGGCTGCGGGTGTGCTTCGCCCCGCGGTTCGTGCCCAGCTGTTCGGGACCGCTGCTCCGCGCCGCGAGCGAGCTGGCGGAGCGGTTCGACGCCCAGCTGCACACCCATGCCGCCGAGACGATCGTCGAGCGAGAGACGGTGCTCCGCGCCACGGGGCTCGGAGAAATCGCCTATCTCGACTCGCTGGGGATCTCGGGGCCCCGTGCCGCGCTCGCTCACTGTGTGTGGGTGGACGCGCATGAAATGGCGCGGCTCGCACGGCAGGGGACCAGCGTGGTGCACTGCCCGTCGTCCAACCTGAAGCTCGCGAGCGGCGTGGCCAAGATTCCCGAGCTGCTGGCCGCGGGGTGCCGGGTCGCGATCGGCGCCGATGGCGCGCCCTGCAACAACCGGCTCGACGTGTTCGCCGAGATGCGCCTCGCCGCCCTGATCCAGAAGCCGCGGCTCGGCGCGGACGCGCTGCCAGCGGCCCAGGTGCTCGAGCTTGCGACGCTCGGAGGCGCCCGCGCCCTGGGACTCGAGCGGGAGATCGGCTCGATCGCTCCCGGCAAGCGGGCCGACCTCGCGGTGCTCGACCTGCGCGAGCCGCACCTCCATCCGGGGACCGGCGATCCGGTGTCCCTGCTGGTATATGCGGCGCGCGCCAGCGACGTACGCGACGTGTTTGTCGACGGGCGGCCGGTGGTGTTGGGGCACGAGCTGCTCACCGCGCCGATCGAGGAGATCGTGCGTGAGGCCGATCGCTGTGCGGCCGAGCTCCAGCGCGTGACGAAGCTCGCGTGATCCCCTCGGCGGTGACCCTGGCGCTCGCACTCGCAGCACAGGGTCCCCCTCGGGACTCGGGGGGCGCGCTGTTTCAGGCCTGGTGCAAGTCCTGCCATGGGGCGGATGGCAGGGGCACCGCCGCGGCCACGACCCGGCTCGAGGTTCCCCCGGCGGACCTGAAGGACTGCGCGGGCTCGAGCGCCGAGACGGAAGACCACTGGGTGGCGATCGTGACGCAGGGCGGCGCGGCGTTCGGCCTGTCGCTCGACATGCCGGCGTTCGGCGACGCGGCGACACCCGCGCAGATTCGCGCCGTCGTGCGCTACGCGCGCTCGCTGTGCGGCGAGCTCGGCTGGCCGCCCGGCGAGCTGAACTTCCCGCGGGCGTTCCTCGTGGAGAAGGCATACCCAGAGAACGAATGGGTGGTCACCGACCGGGGGCGCACGCCGGAGGTGATCTACGAGCGGCGTCTGGGCAAGCGCCTCCAGCTGGAGGCAAATGCGCGCACGGCGTTCGACGGAGCACCCAACGCGTTCGACGGCGTCACCGGGGCGGTGAAGTACAATGCGTGGCACAGCCTGGATCGTCGGGCGCTCGTGAGCCTCGGGCTCGAGGCGACGCCGCCGCTCGGCCGCGCCGAGCGCTGGGAGCTCGAGCCGTTCGTCGCCTTCGGCGCCAATCCGGGACGCGCGCTGCTCGTCCAGGGGGAGATCGTGAGCGCCTGGGAGGAGGCAGAGGGCGTCAGCGGTTTCTCCTACCGACTGGGCGTGGGGCGGGAGATCGGGCGCGTCGTGCCGATGCTCGAGGCCGGCTGGACGGTTCCGGTGGACGGCGTGCGTACGCTGTCGCTCTATCCGCAGGTCTGGGTGCAGCTCTCTCGGCTGGGCCACGTCGCGGGATCGCTCGGCGCCGAGCTGCCGGCGGTGGGCCCGGAGCCGCGGCATCCCCGGCTGATCGCGTTTCTGTTGTGGGACTTCGGGGACGCGCCGCTGTTCCGCGGGTGGTAGGTTTACGCGACACCATGAATGGGAGGACAATCATGCCACGAGCCGTCTCGCCATCGTTGATCGGGGCAGTCCTTGCCCTGTCAGTATGGACCGCCGGGTATCCACAGGAGCCCGGCGTCACGGTCGAAGTGAAAAACGCCGGGGGAGAGAGCGTCGGCAGCGCGACGTTGTCCGCAGCGAAGCAGGGCATCAGGATCAAGCTCGATCTGCAAAATCTCCCGCCCGGTGAGCACGCGATCCACATTCACCAAATGGCGCAGTGCACGGCGCCCGACTTCAAATCCGCGGGACCGCATTTCAACCCCGACGGGAAGCAGCACGGCCTCAGGAATTCGAGCGGGCCCCATGCGGGGGACATGAAGAATTTCACCGCCGGCGCCGACGGCACGGCGCGCGCGACGGTCACCAATCGGAACGTCACGCTGGGAACGGGGAGTCATTCGGTCTTCAGTAACGGGGGCACGGCGCTCGTCATCCACGCGAAGGGTGACGACATGAAGACGGACCCGGCCGGCAACGCCGGCGACCGGATTGCCTGTGGCGTGATTACGAAATAGCCGGGAGCGTGCCCGTTCACGCCCTGCCGTTCACGTTGAACCGCTGAATCGTGTCGCTCAGCCGCGCCGCCGCGACGGAGAGCTGCTGTGATGTCGTGGTGAGCTCGCTGAGCGACGCGATCTGCTGCTCCGTGGCGGCCGACGCCTGCTCGGCGCCCTCGGCCGCCGTCTCGGCGATCCCCGCGACTTCTTCCATGCGCCGCACCACCTCTTTGATCCGCTGCGTCTGTCCTTCGGTCTCGCCCGCGAAGGCGCTGGCGAACCGCACGGTCGCGTTCAAGTCGCCGAAGATGGCGTCCAGCGCCTCGCGCACCGCCGTGGAGACGGCGCCGACGCCCTCGGCCGTGCGCCGACCCTCGGCCATCGCCGCGATCAACTGGCCGATCTGATCCTGCGTCTGCCGCACCCGGGCCCGCACTTCCTCCGCGGAGCGCGCACTTTGCTCGGCCAGCTTGCGTACCTCGTCGGCTACGACGCGAAACCCCAGGCCGTGCGGCCCCGCCCGCGCCGCTTCGATCGCGGCGTTCAAGGCGAGGAGGTCGGTCTGGCTGGCGATCCGCGTGATCGCGTCCACGAGCTTGCCGATCTCGCGCGAGCCCTGCTCCAGCGTGCCGGCAGCCCGCGCCACCTGGTCCAGGTGGTCGACCAGCGTCACCAGCAGCTCGCTCGCCCGGGCAATCTCCGCGCCGTGGCGCTGCGCCTGTTGCGCCACGCCGGCGATGCGGCGCTCGGCTTCCTGCGCCCGCGCGTGCAGCTGCGCCGCGATGCCCGCGGCGGCTTCCGAGTCGTCGCGCCCGTGGCCGATCAGGGTCCGCTGCCGTGCCGTGCCATCGGACAGCTGCTGTGCCGTGGCGGAGATTTCCTGGGACGCGGCCTGCAGCTGCTCGGCCGACGCGGCCACCTGCTGCGCCATGGCCGCGAGCTCCTGGGACTGCTGCTGGACCTGCCCGACGATCCCCGCGATCGCGTCGGTCGTGCGGTTCACGCTCACACCGAGGTAGCCCAGCTCGTCGAGCTCGGCGTCCGCGACCTTCACGGCAAGATCGCCGCGCTCCACCTGCGCCAGGATCGCCCGCGTGGCCTGCAGCCGGGCGACGAACCGCGTGAGCATCGGGACCAGCGCCACGCTCGCGAACACGAGCACGAGCGCCTCCTGCGCGAACGCGCTCCAGGCCCAGCCGGGCGTGCCCTGGGTGACCCGGATCGCGGTGGCGAGCCCGAAGCCCGTGAGGTTGAGCAGCAGCGCCTGCCACGCCTCCGTCCGACCGAGGGACAGCGCCGCCTGGAGCGGCGCAATCAGGTACGCGGCGTACAACAGGTGTCCCGTCGGCCCCACGGCGTAGAGGATCGCCGAGATCAGGCCCGAGCCCACGGCGATGTTGGCGTGCGCGTACCAGGTCGCGAGCTCGCGCGCGCGCGCCAGGCGGCGCATCGCATAGTTGACCCCGGTGAACGCGACGGCGAAGGACACAATGAAGAGCCAGGAGACCGGCACCAGCCGGGTGACACGCACGATCGCGAGGAGGGCGATGCCGAACCCGACGAATCCCCAGCGGGCGCGTGTGTTGGCGAGGAGGTACTGGCGCTGCTTGGCGCGGTCTTCGTCGGCGAGCTGGTGAGCGAGGTCGGCCGGGTCGGGCATGCGGACAAGATGCCCCGGCGGGAAACGGAGGGGTAGAGGCTACATCCGGAACAGGTAGCTGATCTTCAGGAAGAAGCCGTCCGTGGTGCGGCTCAGGTCGCGGAACCGGAACGCGTCGGCCTCGGTGAGGGACGCACCGTAGCCGAAGAAGACGACCGTGCCGGGCGTGGGTCTGTAAGAGAACAAGAGATCCGAGCGGACATCGTTCGTCACCACGCGCCCCGCGGTCGTCCCGCCCACGAGCAGCGGCTGGCTGGTACGTGGATCCTCGAGCGCGACCTGATCCTCGGCGAAGTACTGTCCCACGTACCGAAAGAAGATCGCGCGCGACACCTGATACTCCAGCTTCAACCGCGGGATGTTCGCCGTGGAAAACCGGCTGCCGTCGCGCGTCCGCGTCAGCCGCAGGTGCGTCCAGCGGGCCTCAAGGCGGGCAGCCGCAGTCGGTTTCCAGGCCGTCGTGACCGCGACGAAGACCTGGTGACCGCGTGCCGCCTCGGCGAAGATCGCTGTGGCACCGTAGCCGACGTTCGCGGAGAGCGTCAGGGCGCGGTTGGGCGTGTTCACGCCGACGTTGCCCGTCCACAGGTTGTAGAGCCCGTGCGGGACCGCGAAGGGGATGGTGTCCACCGTCCGATCGACGCCGTAACCGGCGTAGGCGGCGTGGTCGAAGCGTTGCATGGCATTCTGGATGACGCCGTTCACGCCCCAGCCGCCGCGCAGCGTCGCCAGCGGCGTCACGCTGACGAAGCCCTCGAACGTCCCCTTCATCCGGAAGAAGTCGTCGTACTTCCAGAGCGGTAACACCTGGAAGAAGGTCGTCAGCTGCTCGAGGAGCGCGCCGGGCTTGCCATACAGGCTCAGCCGGTTGAACACACTGGCCTGTACGTAATCCACACGGTTCACGAACCCGCTCCGGGCTTCGAAATCGGGGGTTACGCCGAACAGCCCGATGTGGTTGCCGTACGATCGCCCCGTCCGGTCGGCGACGGTCACGCTCCACATGTATCCCGCGCGCGCTCCGGCGGCGTCGCGCGTCCAGGAGCCCACCACCTGCGCGTCCGAGAACCAGATCTTTTTCCAGATCACGCGCGCGTCGGCAGCCAACACGCGGTTGTAGTCGTGGCCGTCGATGCGATCGGTGTACGCGAGGCCGGCGGTGGAGCTGGTACCGAGATCGCGACGCAGGCGGAGCAGGTTGACGATCGGGTTGTCTCCCGACACGGACTGGTCGCGGTCGTCCACAGCCGCGAGATACGCGACGGCCGTTGCGCCGACCTTCCCAGTCAGTTTGACCCCCCCCACCGGTGCGACGATTTGGCGCGTGTATATCAGCCGATTCGGGGTGTCGAACTGCTCGAGCCCCTCCAGGAAGAATGGCCGTTTCTCTGGGAAGAACAGGGCGAACCGCTCGTTGACCGTCACCTGCCCGACGTCGGCCTCGATCTGGGAGAAATCGGGATTCACAGTGCCCGTGAGCGTCAGATTTTGCGTGATCCCCCACCGCACATTGCCCCCCAGCTCCGGCGTGCCGCGGTAGTCGTAGCCCGACGGCCGTACCGAATCGCCCACCACGCGGGAGGTGAACTCGGGCGTGAAGTCGAGCACCAGGCCGCGGTGGAGGTCGGTGAGCCCCGTCAGCCGCCCCGCCTGGACGAGGAAGCTCGCGCTCGCACGGACCACCGGCGTCCAAGTGTTCTCGTACCCCGAGTGCTGCACCAGGCGCAGCACCTGGACGCCCCAGTTCTGCGGATCGGCGCTCTGGTACCGCAGGCTCTTGAAGGGGATCCGCACCTCGACCTCGTACCCCCAGTCCGTGAGCCGTCCTCTGGAGTCGTACACGAAGTCGGGGTTACGGTCGATGACCGCGTCGATCCGCTCGGGGATCCCGCCTCCGCCCGCAGCGCCCGCCTCGAGTCCCTCGCTCCATACGCCGTCCTCCTGCACGCCAAGAGGGTTCACGGCGAAGAGCAGGGCGCGGCGGTGATCGTCGAACGTGTCGAGCAGAATAGTGACGTTGTCGTCCTTGCCGATGTTGTCGCGATCCGCGACGGTCGCGCGCACGGCCCCAGTCCCGTGGCGCTCGAACGCGCGGATCCCGAAGTAGATCGCGTCGGGGGCGTACCACACGAGCACGTCGGTCGAGTCCTCGGCGGGACGGCCGTCGACCGGGCGGTACTGCGAGAAGCCGCGCAAGCGGGCCGCCTGGCGCCACACCGGCTCGTCGAGCGCGCCGTCCACCTGCCCGCCGGCCTCGATCCGCGGGATCCGCACGTCGAGCTGTTTCGCGATGCCAGAGTAGGTGGAGCCGGGGTCGGTGGTGCCCTGAAGCGCGAAGAGGAGGGCGAGCATGGGATGGAAAGATACAAGTGGGAACGCGGAATGCGGAACGCGGAACAGACGAGCCAGCGTCGAGGTGCAGACCTACGAATCGTCAGCCGGTCATTCGGTTCCGCGTTCCGACTTCCGCGTTCCGCCTTCTATTCGTAACGCAGCGCGACGATCGGATCGAGACTCGCCGCCCGGCGGGCCGGCCAGATGCCGAAGAACAACCCCACGGCGGCGCTGAAGACGAAGGCGAGCAGGATGGCGAGCGGCGAGATGAGCGTGTTCCAGTGCGCCAGCCTGGACAGCACCACGGCGCCGAACGAGCCGATGAGCACGCCGATCAAGCCCCCCAAGAGGCACAGCACCAGCGCTTCGACCAGGAACTGGAACATGATGTTGAAACGCGTCGCGCCCAGGGCCTTACGCACGCCGATCTCGCGGGTCCGCTCGGTGACGGACACGAGCATGATGTTCATGATCCCGATGCCCCCGACCAGGAGACTCACGGCGGCGATGCCGGCGAGCAGGTACTTGAACGTCTCCGTGGTCTGCTGCAGCGTGGCCAGGATGTCGGTCTGGTTGCGGATCTGGAAGTCGTTGTCCTGCCCGGCGCGGATCTTGTGCTGGCGGCGGAGCACCCGCTCGATCTCGATCATCGCCAGGTTCATGTGGTTGATGTCGTCCACCTTCACGGCGATGTCGCGCAGCCGGTTGGTGCCCATCACGCGGTAGCGCGCGGTCTCGAGCGGGATGAGAATCTGCTCGTCGGGGTTCGAGAACGAGCCCTGCGACCCCTTCTCCGAGAGCACCCCGACGATCTCGAACGAAATGCCGCGGATCAGGATCTCCTGCCCGATCATCGCCGTGCGGTTGGAGTTGAGCATGTCCGGAATGGCGGAGCCGAGCACGGCCACGCGGCGGCGTGCCGCGTCGTCGCCCGCGGTGAACATCCGGCCGGCCGTGATCGTGTAATTCCGGACCGCTGCGTAGTTCGGGGTCGTCCCCACCACGCTCACGTTGATGTTCTGGCTGCCCTGCTGGACCTGGAGGTTGCGGCTCAGCTCGGGCACGACGTCGGTCAGGTAGCGGGCGTTGTTGGCGAGCGCGGTGTCGTCGTCCATGGTGAGGCTCACGCGGGTATCGCTCGCCACGCCGCGCGTGAAGCTCTGCCCGGGATAAATGCTCAGGAGGGTGGGCCCCAGCGCCTGGATCCGGTCCTGCACCGATTTCTGGGCGCCCGAGCCCAGCGCGAGCATGGTGATCACCGCGCCAACGCCGATGATGATGCCCAACATGGTGAGCAGCGAGCGGAGCTTGTTGGCCCGCAGCGCCTCCAGCGCGACCCGGACGATCTCACCCAGGAGCATCGTCAGCGCGGCGGAGTGCTCTGCTGCTGGCGGACGCCGGGCAGCCCACCACCGGTCACGTTCTGGAACCGCTGGCGGAACTGCTGCTGCGCCTGTACCAGCGACGCGCTCGGCAACACCAGCACCGTGTCGCCCTCTGCGAGCCCGCGCGTCACCTCCACATAATCCTGGTCGGTGAGACCGGTGCGGATGGCCGCCGCTGTGATCTTGCCGCCGCGCAGCGTGAACACGATGTAGCTGCCGCTCCCCCCGCCCCCGCCGGCGCCGCCGGCGCCGTTCCGTCCCTGCCCGTTCGGGAACTGACTGCGCAGCTCGGTCATGAGGGCTTGCTCCACGGGCGTGAGCACCGCGCCGCTCTTGCGCTTGGCGAATGCCGCCTGCACCTGCGCCGCGGTGACGCCCGGGGGCAGCGTGATGGCGCGCCCGCTGGGCGTGGTGAACGTCGCCGCGCCCTTGACCGTTTCAGCGGCGTGCAGCTTGCTGCCGTCCGCCGTGTCCGCGCCGGCGGGGCGTTGCCCCTCGGCCTGGGCGAGCTGCTGCTGCACCGTCTTCACGTCGATCCCCAGCACCTGTGCTGCCGAGGCGACGTCGCGCTGGGTGCGCAGGGCTGCGTTCGGCACGGCGAGGACGTCTTGCCGCTGGCCGATGTGGATCTCGACCTCCGTGTTCATGCCCGGCTTGAGCAGGTGATTCGGATTCAGGATGTTCACGAGCACCGGGAACATCGTGACGTTCTGATTCACCTGCGCCTGGGGCTCGATCTTCAGAACGCTGCCGTCGAACGGGCGGTTGGGATATGCGTCCACGGTGACGGTGACGGGAATGCCCGGCTGCACCTTGCCGACGTCGGTTTCGTCCACCAGCGCCTCGACCTGCACGGTGTCGAGGTTCGCCATCTTGAGGATCACGGTGCCGCCGCCCACGTCACGGGTGGGGCTCGAGATCACGGTGCCGAGCACGGCGTCGAGCTCGAGCACCGTGCCGGCGCCGGGCGCCCGGACCTGGGTATCCTCCATCGCGTCCTTGGCCGTCTGGAGGTTCGCTTCCGCGTTGACGACGGCCGACTGCGCCGTGGCGTAGGAGAGCTTAGCCGCGTCGTAGTCGGTCTGCGCGATGGACTGGCTCTGGTACAGCGACTCGCTGCGCTTGAGCTGGGCGGTGGCGTTGTCGAGCTGCGCCTTGGCCACCGCCAGACTGGCTTCGGCCTGCGTGAGGTCGTTCCGCGGGATGCGCGGGTCGATCTTGACGAGCAGCTGTCCCTTCTTGACGTCGTCGCCGGTCTGCACCGGCATCTCGATGATCTCGCCCGACGCCTTCGATTTCACGCTGAGCGTGAGGATCGGCTGGATGGTCCCCGAGGCCGACGCCGTGACCACGATGTCGCGGCGCGCCACCGGGACCTTCTCGTACAGCGGCGCGGGCTGCGCCTTCTTGCACGCGCCGATGCCGAGGATCAGGACCGCGGGGGCGGCCAGGAAAGATCGATTCACTTCGACCCTTTCGTCAGCACGTCGCGCTCGATCAGCCCGTCGCGCAGGTGGATCTGGCGGTGGGCGTGCGCCGCAATGTCGGATTCGTGGGTCACGAGCAGGATCGTCTGCCCGGAGGCGTGCAGCTCTTCGAACAGGCGCATGATCTCCTCGCCGGTAGCGGAGTCGAGGTTCCCGGTCGGCTCGTCGGCGAGGAGGATCGAGGGCTCGTTGACGAGGGCCCGGGCGATCGCGACGCGCTGGCGCTGCCCACCGGATAGCTCGTTGGGGCGGTGCTCCATGCGGTCGGCGAGCCCCACGTGCTCGAGCGACCGCGCCGCCTGGGCCCGGCGCTGCTTCGCGGCGAGGCCCGCGTAAATGAGCGGCAGCTCCACGTTGTGGAGCGCGCTGGCCCGGGGCAGCAGGTTGAACGTCTGGAACACGAACCCGATCTCTTTGTTGCGAATGCGCGCCAGCTCGTCGTCGGACAAATCGCTCACCTGCTGGCCGTTGAGCCAGTATTCGCCGGCCGTCGGCGTGTCGAGGCAGCCGATCAGGTTCATCAGCGTGGACTTTCCGGACCCCGACGGGCCCATGATGGCGACGAACTCGTTCCGGCGGACCTGGATCTCGACGGCGCGCAGCGCGTGGACCACCTCGCCGCCCATGTCGTAGTCGCGGGTGAGCTTGTGCGCGAGGATGACGATGTCCGGCAGCGGTGTGTCGCCGGTGCGGAACGTGGCGTGCTCCACGCCGGTCACAGCGGGTGTCCCACGAGCGCTTCGACCTGAGCGCGGGCGATGAGGTAGTTGTAGCGCGCCTGCACCTGACTCACCTGGGCCTGGGTCATGTTGGCCTGGGCCGTGAGCAGGTCGAGCAGGGTGCCGGCGCCGAGGCGGTAGCGCTCCTGGGTGACGCGGAGCGCCTCGGTGGCGGCCGCGACGTTGGCGTCGGTAATCTCGATCTGCGCGTACGACGTGAACAGCGCAGCCAGCTGCTGGGTGAGCTGCGCGTTCACCTGGCGGCGCGCGTCCGCCGCCCGGGCCCTGGCGACGTCCTGGGCCACGCTCGCGGACACCTGCGCCTGCTCGCGTTGGAAGCCGTTGAACAACGTCCACGAGAGACCGAACCGCCACGAGAAGCTCTCGGGGTAACTGGTGAACAGCGGGAGCTGGGGCGAGCCCGTGCCCGCCCGGTTGTTGGTGTACGACACGCTCAGCGAGGGCCAGTACTGCGAGCGGGCGGTCCACGTCCGGGCGCTCGCCGCCCGCGCCTGTGCCTCGGCCTGGTCCACGACGGGCGCGGCCTGGAGCGCCGCGGCGCGCAGCGCCATCGTGTCCGGGAGCCCGGGGAACGCCGTGTCGGGCATCGCCCGCACCGGCTGGTCGACGCCGATCTGGCGACCGAGGTTGGCCTGGGCGGTCGCCAGGTTCGCCTGTGCTTGGAGCAGCGACAGCCGGGCGTTGCCGAGATCGACCGTCGAGGTGAGCGTGTCGGACCGCGTCGCGGCGCCGGCCTGGAACTTGTTCACCGAGATCTGCAACTGCTCCTTGGCGCGGTCGACCTGCGCTTGCCCCACGCGCACCAGCTCTTCGTTCGCGAGGGCGGTGAAAAATGCCTGCTGCGTCGCCAACGTCGTCTGGTAACGCTGGCTCACGAGCCCGGCGCCGGCGGCGTCCTGATCGGCCGACGTGGCCCGCAGGTTCGCCAGTCGCCGGAACCCATCGAACAGGTCGAGGCTGGCCGACAGGCCGCCGGAGTACGAGTAGACCGCCGGCAAGGGATCCGTGGTCCCCTCTCTGAAGTGCGCGGTGTTGCTGCGCGAGGCCGACGCACTGGTGCTCACCGTCGGCAGGAACGCGCCCCAGGCGGATCGCCCGCTGGCCCCCGCGTTGCGCGCATCCCCTTTCGCCTGCACCATGTCCGGCTGCACGTCGAGCGCTCGGCGCACCGCGTCCGCGAGCGAGACCTGGAGCTGCACGGGCGGCGTCGGCGCCGTCTGCTGCGCCGCGAGCGTGGTCGCGCACCAGAGCGACACGCATCCCGCGATCGCCAGCCGCCGCGCGCCCTTCATTTCTTCTGTCCTCCCGCCCCTGTGTCGGTCTTCTCCTGCTCCTTTTGATGCCGGTACCGGGTCACATGGTCGCGGTACTTGATCTGCTGCTCGGGGGTGAGCTGGCGGGACACCTCGGAATCCATCTGGGCCCGCATCGAGTCGAAACGCGGGCGCACGGTTTCCCACACGGCGGTCATCCGGGTGCGGTGACGCTGCAGGATCGCCCGCACGGAGTCACGCTCCGCGGGACCGAGGCGCAGCTCTTCGGTCAGCTCCTCCATCATCCGGTCGAGTCCGCGCGTCCGCTCGGGCGCCGCGGCGGACGCGTAGCGGACCCACAGCGCCCGGCCGCCGGCCCCGACGGTGATCCCCGCCGTGAACGTGGCGACGAGGAACACCACGGCCCAGGTTCTGGAGCGATTCAGCATGACGGCCATCCCTCTCTAGTTCTCGATGACGGAGGCGAGGACCACGTCGACCTCGCCCGGGTGCGCGGGCGGCGCGATCAGGACGTCGGTGACCGTGGGGCGGGCGCCGGCGGGAGGGCGTGCGGCCGCGCGACCCAGCAGGAAGCCCGCGGCGACGGCGACCAGCACGGCGGCGGCGACGCCGGGGCGCGCCCAGCGGGCGAGCACCGCGTCCCAGGATGCGACGCGCTCCTGTGCCGCCCGCGCCAGCACGCGCGCCACGAAGGCCGCTCCGTCGACGCCGGGGTCGAGCGCCCGACGCAGGGCGTCCCCGAGCACCGGATCGGGTCGATGATCGAACGGTTGCAGGTCCTTCATCCCTCCTCCTTCCAGTCCGCGAGCAGCGTGCGCAAGCGGCGCCGCGCGTGGAACACTTCGGACCGCACGGTCCCTTCCGGCAGCTTCAGGATCAGCGCGATCTCGGCGTGCGAATACCCTTCGACGTCGAACAGCACCACCGCCATGCGCCGACGCTCCGGCAGCTCGGCGAGCGCCTGGCGCAGCCGCTCGCCCAGCGCCCAGCGCTCGGCCGTCGTGTCGGGGCGGGGGCCGCCGGCCGTCAGCCCGACGTCGAGCGGCTCGACGTGCCGGACCGTGCGGCGCCGGCGCCGGTCGGTGGCGGCGTTCGCCACGATGCGCAAGAGCCACGGGCCGAAGGGACGCCGCCGGTCGTACTGCTCGAGCTTCACGAGCGCCGAGAGCATGGCGTCCTGCGCCGCGTCGTCCGCGTCCGCAGGATTCCCGAGCACCGCTCGCGCCACCCGCCGCGCGACTCCGGCGTATCGCTCCACCAGAACGCCGAACGCGGCCCGATCGCCGGCGACGGCGCGGGCGACCAACCCCGCCTCTTCCTCCTGGGCTATACGCGCAGCCTCCCGCGGGGGTTGGGGCTCAGTCATCATCGCTCGCGCGGCGGCGCCGCTCGAAGGCATACAGGCCGAGCCCCAGGGCGATCGCGAACGCCCCGGTAGCCAAGACGATGCTCATCACGCGGGGAAACACGAGCAGCAGGCCGCCGAGTGTCACGAACGTGAGCGCCGCCGTGGCGGAGATCGTGCGCCGCAATCCGCCCGCCACACGGCGCAACGTGACGACGGCCACAGCCCCGAGCTCGTACCCTGAGCGCTTGTGCGGCTGCTCGAGAACGAGCGACGGCGTGGTGGCGGGGGCTCCAACGAGCCGGGGAGGGAGGAATCGACGCCCGGCTCGCAGCACGATCTCCTGGCTCGAGGCGAGATCGCGCAGGAATTGTTGCGCCAGCGCCGTGGCGAGCTCGGGACACTCGGCGAACAGATCCAGCTCGTAGTTCCCGAGCAAGCTCGACACGTTGAGGTTGCTCGACCCCACGCGCGCCCAGCGGCGATCGACCAGCAGCGTCTTGGCATGCAGCATCGGCCCCTGCCACTCGAAGATGCGAACACCGGCGCGCAACAGCTCGCGGTAGCCGATCCGGGTGGAATCGCGCAGCACGGGAAGGTCGCTCGTGCCGGGGACGAGGAGGCGTACGTCCACGCCGGCCCGTGCGGCGTCGAGCAGGCTGGCGTACAGCGGCCGCGGTGCGATCAGGTACGCGTCGGTGATCCAGAGGCGGTCTCTCGCGCTCGCGGCGAGCAGCTGCACGGCGCGGTACATGCGCGCCCGGCCGGGGGCGCCGGCCACGACGCGGGCCGTCGAGGATCCGCATTCGGCGGGATCGGCTTCCAGCTCGTCGGGCGGGAGCGGCGCGCCCGCGCGCCGCCAGATGCGTGCGAAGGCGCCGTCGAGCGCCGCGGCCGCAGGACCGGCGACGGCTACCATCGTATCGCGCCACGGCCGGCGCCTGCGTACGGGGTCGCCCGCCCACTCGTCGCCGATGCACAGGCCGCCGGTCATGGCCCAACCGCCGTCGGTGACGAGCAGCTTGCGGTGGTCGCGCGCGAACAGGTTGAACGGATGACGGGTGAAGAGCGGGTGGAACGCGCGCACCTCGACGCCGGCCTGGACCAGACGCCGCCAGTAGCGGCGCGACGTGCCGAGCGAGCCGAGCGCGTCGTACAGCACCCGTACCCCGAGCCCCTCGCGCGCGCGTGCGACAAGCGCGTCGGCGAAGCGCCGACCGGTCGCATCGTCCCGAATGATGTAGTTCTCGAAGTGCACCCAGCGGCGCGCCGCCACGATCGCGGCGAGCATGGCGTCGAGGGCGCGTGGGCTGTCGGGGTGGTGCTCGAGCCGGTTGCCGTCGATCGGCCGGGCTCCCGCCGCGCGGTCGATCGCGAGGGCGAGCGGGTCGCGCGCGCCGGGCGCGACAGTCGCGGGAACGCTCACCCCACGGACGCCTGCGCGCCGAGGCCGAGGGCGCCCTCGACCGGCCGAAGCGCCTGGATCACGAAGGCGATGTGCTCGTCCAGCGGCACCCCCAGCTCCTCCGCCCCCTGAGTCACCTCGTCGCGGTTCACACCGCGCGCGAAGGCTTTGTCCTTGAGCTTCTTCTTCACGGACGACACCGCGAGATCGGCGAAGCTCTTGGAGGGACGCACCAGCGCGCACGCCACCAGGAAGCCGCACAGCTCGTCCACGGCGAACAAGGTGCGGGCCAGCGGTGTGTCGCGCGCCACACCCGTGTACGTCCCGTGCCCGAGAATCGCGCGGCACAACGGCTCGGCCACGCCGTGCTCGCGTAGCCGCTGCACGCCCCACGCCGGGTGGCCCTCGGTGGGTGAATGCTCGTGGTTCGGGAACTTCTCGTAGTCGAAGTCATGCAGCAGCCCCACCAGGCCCCACGTCTCGGGATCCTCGCCGTGCGTCGCGGCGTAGGCACGCATCGCCGCCTCGACCGCCAGCATGTGCTGGCGCAGCGAGGGGGACTTCGTGTGCTGCTCCATCAGGGCGAGTGCTTCGGTACGGTTCATGGTTCCCCTACGGATGTCCGTCCACGTTCCACCGTTCCGCCCACAGCTCCGCCATGAGAATGGGCCAGAGCTTGCGGGCGTTGTTGCGCGCGCCGGACCGGTGCTCCGCCAGCAGGCGGGCCGTGGGCGCGCCGGGAAAGAGGCGCGGCGCCACCAAGTGGCGGTCCGCGAGGGAGGCGAGTCCGGCGTTGAGCCACCGCGCCACCGGCACCGACAGACCGCGCTTGCGGCGGCGAATCACCGCATCCGGCACCAGCCCGCGCGCCGCTTCCTTTAATATCGCCTTGGTGGTGTAGCCACGCACCTTGCGGGCCGACGGCGCCGGCAGTGCCAGCTCCATCACCTCGCGGTCCAGATAGGGCGCTCGCGCCTCGATGGACGCGAGCATGGTCCCGCGATCCACCTTGACGAGCAGGTTGTCCGGCAGGTAGGTGAGGAAATCGAGCCACAGGATGCGGTTCAAGGGATCGGTCGCCGGGAAGCCGGTGAGCTGGCAGGCGATCTGAGAAACGATGCCTCCTCCACGTCCCGGGCCCAGCGCGCCGAACCAGGTGAGGTGCCGGTCGAGCGCCGGCAGCTCCGCGGCGGCGACGAACTCCTTGAGCAGGAACTCGAGTGTGACCTTGCCGCTGGACGCCGGCAGCTGCTCCACCGTCCAGCGGAACGCCCGGCGCAGCACGCCCGGCACGCGTCGGTAGACGAGCGTCGCCTTGTGGCCCAGGTACGTCGGGTACCCGCCGAACAGCTCGTCCGCCCCTTCGCCCGAGAGCACGACCTTGACGTGCTCGCGTGCCGCGTCGGCCAGGAGATACGTCGGGAGGATGGCGGGGTCGCCCACTGGCTCGGCGAGCGAGCGGATCACGACGTCGAACGCGCGCTCGAGCTCCCGGTCGTCCGCCGCGACCGCGTGATGGATGGTGCGGATGTCCCGAGTCACCGCCGCGGCGTAGGGGCTCTCGTCGTAGCCCGGCTCCGCGAACCGCACCGAGTAAGTGTGGATCTGCTCGCCGGGCATGACGCGCGCCGCGGCCGCCGCGAGCAACGACGAGTCGAGCCCGCCGCTCGTGAACACTCCCACGGGCACGTCCGACATCAGCTCGCGCGCGACGGCGTGGAGCAGCGCGTCGCGCAGGGTGGCGGGCGTATCGAGGCGCGACTCGCGCGCCGCCACCGCGGCCGGGTCCCAGTACCGGTGCAGCGCGACGCCCGTCCGGTCGGCCACCAGGACGTGGGCCGGCGGGAGCTTGGAGATGCCGGCGAGCATCGTGTGGGGGGCGGGGACGTAGCCGAGCGCGCCGTACAACGCGGCCGCCGCAGGGTTCATGCGCCGGGGTTGATCGGGGTAGGCGAGCAGCGCCTGGATCTCGGAGGCGAACCGCACCTCGCCATCGACCTGGGTCCAGAAGAGCGGCTTCTCGCCGGCGCGGTCGCGGGCCAGCAGCAGCCGTTGCCGCGTCTCGTCCCACACGGCCAGTCCGAACATGCCATCGAGTCGCGCCACCGCGTCGGGGCCCAAGCGCTCGTACAGAGGGACGATCGTCTCGATGTCGCCGGTCGAGCGGAACGCATAGCCGGCCTGAGCGCACTCGCGGCGCAGCTCCGGGGCGTTGTAGATCTCGCCGTTACACACCATCCAGATCTGGCCGTCGGGGCTCTGGAACGGCTGGTCGCCGGTGGTGAGGTCCATGATGGCGAGCCGGCGGGCGCCCAGGCGCGCGTGCCGGTGACCGACGATGCGCTCGCCGTCGGGACCGCGGTGCGCCAGCGCGGCCGCCATCGCCGCGATGCAGTCGGGGTGCTTGAGGGGAACGCCGTGCAGCGAGACGGCGCCGAAGATGCCGCACATTACCGCCGCCTTCTCCCCCCGCCCCGTTTAGGAGGTTCGGGAGGTTGGGGAGGCGGAGGAGGTTGGCAGGGCCCGTACGCGGCGTAGTGGCCGTCGGCGGCGAGGAGCGGCAGTGCGGCGCCGAGCGCGGCGCGGGTCTCGCGGTTTCCGGCGCCGGTGAGGAACACCGTGGGCAGGGGGCAGCGGACCAGCGCCTCGCGCCAGTAGCCCGCCGGGAGGAGCGGCGACGTGGGGTAGTCGCGGAAGCGATGTTGGTTGTCCGCGATGTAGTTGCTCGTGAGCTCCGCGCCGGTCGACGTCGCCACGGCAATGGGGCGACCGAGATAGAAGGGAAGCGACGGCGGGTAGGCGAGCACGCCGAGCACGGTGCCGGTGCCCCCGGCGCGCTCGAGCGCCGCGGCGGTAGCGCTCGCGACGGCGGCGGAGGAGCGGTCTTCCCCCACGGCGGCGAGCAGCCTCCCGGAGAGGAACGGGATCGCGATCACGACGACCGCATACCCGAGCAGCGTCGTTCGCGGCCGGCGCGCCAGCGCGCCGAGCCCGACCAGGGCTGCCGAGCACAGCACGACGATCCCGAGCGCCACCGCGGCGGGCGGAATGGCGGCCTTCTCGGCCGGCGTCAAGCTGATGGGGGCGGGGAGCCAGCGCGTGAGGGCGACCAGCGCCAGGCCCAGGACGGCCGCGACCGCGGTGTAGGCCCGTGCCGCGGTGGCGCTGCCGCCCGATACCAGGTTGCGGGTCGCGGCGAGCGCGAACGCCGGCATGAGCGGTAGCACGTACTGCGGGAGCTTCGACTGGTTCAGGGTGAGGAATGCGAGCGGTACGATCACCCACAGCACGAGCAGCAGCGGCTCGCGCGCCGTGGGATCGCGCCGGGCGTCCCAGGTGGCACGCCAGTGCTGCACGCGGGCGAGCGCCGGAATGATCCACGGAAACGCCGCCAGGGGCACGATCGGCAGGTAATACCAGAAGGGCGCGGTGCGGTGGAAGGTACGGGTCGTCACGCGCGCCAGCGTCTCACGTACGAAGACGTAGCCGGGGAAGTCGGGGTGCGCGATCGAGACGGCGACGAACCAGGGCAGCGCGATGGCGCCGAACAGCGCGAGCCCGCGCCACGGGAACAGCCGGCGCACCGGGGTGCCGCTCGCGAGCGCGTGCGGCACGAGCGCCAGGAGCGGGAGCGCCACGGCGATGGGGCCTTTGGTGAGGGCGCCGACGGCGAGCGCCGCCCAAGCGGCGACGGGGCGGTCGGCCGCGAACCACAGAATGGCGGCGGTGGTGCACAGCGTGAGCGTCGAGTCGAAAATGGCGGTGCGGGCGTAGGCGAGCGGCAGCACCATGGTGGCGTAGGCGAGTCCGGCGAGCCAGCCGGCCTCGCTGCCCCAGCGGCGGCGCGCGAACCCCACCAGCAACCCAATCGTGGCGAGCGTCGCGAGGTATGCGGGCAGCCGGGCGGCGGCCTCGGTGGGGCCGAGCAGCTCCATGGCGGCGGCCGCGGCGGCGAAGTAGACGATCGGCTTGTCGAGGTAGGGCAGACCGTCCAGGTGCGGGACGAGATAGTCGTTCGAGTGCGCCATCTCGCGCGCCACCTCGGCGTTGCGGCCTTCGTCGGGGTCGAGCAGGCGGTAGCCGTTCAGGTTCCAGCCGAGCGCGACGGCGGCGAGGAGCAGCAGCAGGCCGGCGAACGAGGGGGGCTGGGGGGGAGGCGATGGCAGCGGTGGCGTGATGTGAATAAGCTTCGCGTGTGGGTGATCGAGCTCGGGCGCTAAAGCTATTCGAGCGCGCGTACCAGTGCCAGTTGGCGGGCGATCTGGCGGGCGCCATTCATCTGTACCAGGCCTCGCTCGCCGAGCAGCCCACGGCGGAGGCGCACACGTTTCTCGGCTGGGTGTATTCGTTCGAGCGGCGCTACGACGCGGCGATCGCCGAGTGCAAGCGCGCCATCGTGGTGGATCCTACCTTCGGCAACCCGTACAACGACATCGGCTGCTATCTGATGGAGCTGGGGCGCGCCGACGAAGCGATCCCGTGGCTCAAGCAAGCGATGGCGGCGACGCGCTACGAGGCGCCGCACTTCCCGCACGTGAACCTGGCGCGGGCGTACGAGAAGAAAGGGGAGGTGCTCGATGCGGTGGCGGAGTACGGGCGCGCTTTGGCAAAACTTCCGGGCTACGCGCCGGCGGTAGTGGGACTGCGGCGCCTGCAGGGAAGGGTGAACTGAAGGCCGGGGAGTTCCGTTGCGCCCGCGGGTTCCGGCCCGCAGCTTCAGTCCGATCCGCGAGGCGCGTCGTCCACCGCGATGGGGGCAGCATACGCGAGGAACACGACAATGAACCTGGTCGTGGGCGCAACCGGCATGCTGGGCGGCGAGATCTGTCGCCTCCTCGCTGCACTAGGCAAGCCCGTTCGGGCGCTCGTGCGATCCAGCTCGAATCCCGACAGCGTGCTGCGGCTGGAGCGCGGCGGCGCCCACCTGGTGCGCGGCGACTTGAAGGACCGGGCGTCCCTGGACGCCGCCTGTCGTGGCGCGACCGCCGTCATTTCCACGGTGTCGTCGACGGTGTCGCGGCAAGCCGGAGATTCCATCGAGAGCGTCGACCGGCAGGGGCAGCTACACCTCATCGACGCGGCGGCGGCCGCTCGCGTCACACACTTCGTGCTGATCTCGTTCCCGAAGGTGGACGTCGCCTTCCCGCTCCAGTCCGCGAAACGTGCCGCGGAGGAGCGGTTGCAGCGCAGCGGGATGACCTACACGATTCTGCAGTCCACTTTCTTTACCGAGATATGGTTGAGCCCGGCGCTGGGCTTCGATGCCGCGAGCGCCACAGCCCAGGTCTATGGCACCGGCGAGAACCGGATCAGCTGGATCTCTTTCACGGACGTGGCGCAATTCGCCGTGGCGGCGCTGGACACCCCGCAAGCCAAGAACGCCGTCCTGAAGTTGGGCGGCCCCGAGGCCTTGAGTCCCCTGGAGGTCGTTCGCCTGGCCGAGCAACGCACCGGGAAGAAATTCCAGGTCCAGCTCGTGCCCGAAGCGACGTTGCGAGCGCAGCACGGCGGAGCCACCGATCCGCTGCAGCAGTCGTTCGCCGCCCTGATGCTCTACTACGCCCGCGGCGACGTCATCGATATGCAAGAGACGCTGCGCGCCTTTCCGGTCCAGCGCTTGCGGTCCGTGCGCGAGTACCTGGAGGCCAGCGCGTAAAGGCGTCCTGCGCGATCCATGAACCCTGTCGACCGAGTCCACCGGGAGGTCTGATTCTCATGTGCCGGAACATCAAGCGCCTGCGACACGCCGATCACGCGCCCACTGATCAAGAACTGCGTGACGCGGCGCTGCAGTTCGTGCGCAAGATCAGTGGCTTCAACGCTCCCTCGAAGGCCAATGAGGCTGCGTTCGACACCGCGGTTCGGGATGTGGCCGCTGCTGGTCGCGTGCTATTCCGCTCGCTGCACGTTCGGGGGCAGACGGAGGCCGCCGTGTAACACGCCCGCGCAGATCAGAACGCCGGCACGGAGTACTCTTCGATCTGGAACCGGACGGTGACATGGCGCAGGCGCCGATACGCCGCGAAAACCATGTGCAGCTCCGGAGTGAAGTAATCTTTCAGCATCGGGGGTCGCGGATGCTTCAGGCAGAGATCGGGGTCGCGCCGCACCTGCTCGGCGGCCACCAGGTCCACTTCCTCGCGTGACGAGGCGTGCTGGATGACGCAGGGGACGTGGGTGACGCCCAGCTTGCGGAGCACATACGCCCGATGGCTCCCGTTGTTGAGGATCAGCCGGCGTTCCGCGCAGATGGCGTTCAGGAAGTTGGAGCCGAAGCCCACGGTAAGCCCGACGATCCCCACGGGGCGACCATGCGGCGGGTCCGTCTTGAGGTGTCCGGTCTCCAGCGGCTGGACGCCGAGGAAACGCAGGTCGTTGGACGGCGACATGAAGACGAACGCGTCCTGACGCACCCGGGCCCATTTCGCGGGCGGTTGGGAGTGATTGTGCAGCAAGCAGGCTCGGAAGATCTGCTCGTCGGTCGGCGCCGGGCCTAGCTCGCGTTCGAGCTGCCGGACGAAGGTGAGGTCGATGTGCTTCTGATAGACCACCAGGCGGTCCAGCTCGACCATCGCGACTTCGGTCGGCACGGTGTTGAATCCGTTGCGCACCAGCGGGTCCTTGAGGAATTCGATCAGGAGCGGCTCGTACTCCGGTCCCAATCTCTCGCGGGGCGGATCGTCCGCGATCCCCGCCTCTTCCGTCTCGAGGCGTTGGACGACCCGATGGGCGGTGTGCCAGAGGTCGGTGAGGGTTGCGTCCGACGGTGGCGCGACCGCGTGAGCCTTGACGAACTTGATCAACTGCTTCAGCCGCGGGCGGCCGGTCAAATAGAGATACTCGTCCGTCGCCGGGCTCCCGCCTGAGGCGGAGTCGGATGTCGGGGGTTTGACCCGGCGTCGAGCCTTCGCGGCTACCACCACGACCAGACCTCCACGCGGAGCGAGCGAGCAAGCCTGCGCGCGACCAAGGCGACGATGCGTCGCTGGCCACCGAGGATCTTGGCGTACCCCGTCATGCCGGCCTTGAGGAGGAGGGCGCGATTGTCGATGCGTGTGGTGATGGTGAATGTCTTGCCGGAGACGGCGCTGCCGACCGCAGGGGTGCTCCCTGGGGCCGTCTGTGCAGCGACGATGGGAGTACCATCGGCCGCCGTGGCGATGGCCGTCACGGTGCCATGAAATGTGGCGTTGGGATAGGCTCGCACCCGGAGCGCGACCGGCTGGCCGACTCGGACATCGCCGATCTCTTTTTCCGAGACGACGATGCGTGCCATCACCGTGCTGAAGTCGTACACCTTCGCGATCAGGGCTCCCCGTCCGACGAGCTGACCGTTCATTTCCTTGAGCTGCGGGGCCGGCGTCGCGACGATCCCTGAGACCGGGCTCACGACGGTGAGCTCGCGGACTTCGCCGTCGAGAAACCGCCGCTGCTTCTCGAGCGATTCCAGGCGCGCTCTCGACGCCTCGAGATCCTCGGGGCGGCTGCGGCGCACGAGCAGGTCGAGTCGCCCGCGGGCGTCTGCGACATCGTTTTCGGCCGTGGTGGCGAGCTGCTGGGCGGCTTCGTATTCCTGGCTCGTCACTGCCTCTTTTTCATACAGGCTCCGGAGTCTCGTCACGTTGCTCTGCGCGTACCCGAGCCCATCCTCGGCTCGGGACACGGCGGCTTTGAGCACGGCGATTTCCTCCGCCGTGGGACCGGCTTCGAGCTTCCTGAGATTGGCCCGGCTTTCCTGAATCGCCGATTCGGTCTTCCCGAGCTCCGCGACCAGCGCATGGTTCGACAGCCGGGCGATCACGTCTCCCGCCTTCACTTGCTGCCCTTCCTCGACGCCGATCTCCTGAACCCGCCCCTCGACTTCGGCGCGAACGTCGGCGTTCTTCTGGGGGAGTACGACGAACGGGCCACCGATGCGCAGCTCCAGGCGGCCGAGAAGCACGAGCGCCAACGCACCTAAGGCCACCGCCAGCCGCGCGATCCGACGCCGCTCCGCGCCGCCTCGCTTTTCTTTTCGTTTCGGCTCGGGAGCGGGCTGGGGCGACGTCGTGGGCAGCGGCGCGTCGAAATCGCCGTCGTCATCCCCCGGCTCGGCGGGATCGGCCGACTTGCCGAACAGTTTGCGGAACCGGCGGCGCGACTTCATTCCCACAAGCCCTGCGAACAGCGCCAACCCTCCCGGCTGATGGCGGTCGATGAAGAAGCCGCCGGTTTTCACGACGACCCAGGCGAACAGCCCCACGGAGCAGAAGGTCGCCACCAGGCCGTAGGCGAGGTACACGCGCCGCTCGCGCGCGGAGATCTCAGCCCCCGTCGTGGGCACCAACCCGACCAACCGCTTGAGCAGGCCGCCGACGTATCGGAACGACCGCTTTCTCAAGTTCGGGATGTCCAGGTAGTCGCTCAAGAGGTAATAGCCGTCGAGCTTGATCAGGGGATTGAGATTCACGAGCGTCTTGACACCCGACACGGCCATCACCATGAGTGACACGGTGTGGACGCCGGTCTCCACGTCGGTCAGACGCCACGCCAACGCGGCGAGCGCCCAGATGAAGAGCTCGAACCACGGTCCCGCGAGGCCCACCCAGAGCCGCTGCCGCCGTTCCGGAAACAGCCAGGCATCGCTGACGTTCGTGTACAGCGCCGGCTGGAAATAGATCAGCAGGAAGCCCATCTCGCGCACCTGGCCGCCGAAGCGCTTGCACGTCAGGCCGTGTCCGAGCTCATGGGCCGAAGCGACCACGAAGAGGACCGCCAGGAACAACGGAATCGCGGAGAGCCGGTACAGGCGGGCAAGGTCCTGCGTGAGCTCGCTCCAGTTTGCGATCGTGGTGCCGAAGGCCAGGAGCATGAGCGCCGCCGAGAGCGCCACGAAGCGCGGCGTAAAGAAGAACCGTATCCGGTGAACCAGGCGGCTGAAGTGCTGGTCCGGGTCGACGAGTGGGACGCGCAGGTACAACAGACTGCCGCGAATCCGCCCGCCATGACCGGCTTCCGTCTTCCCTGGCTGGCTGCCGGTTTCGAGCAGACCGGCCTTTTCCAGTCGTCCGACGAATGCCGCGAGGTGTTCGGGGGCCATCGACGCGTCGAACCGTTCTTCGGTTCGTCGCCGTACCACGTCGAGGGATGTTTCACCGTCGAGCTGCTCGGCGATGAATTCCTCGGTCTCGCGGAAGCGAAAGAATTTCCCAGATACCGGATCCTTCACGATGCAGGAAGAGCCCTCGGCCGTCTGCTGTCGGCTGACGGTCAGGTCCTTCCGGAGTCTGGGCAGAGAAGCAAGCACGACGCTGGTGGACTCCTCTGGGAACTGCGGCTAGAAGAAGGCTGCGGGCATGCGCTCCCGCAGCCTTCCCCCAACCGCGACGTGGGACCAGGCGCTCAGGTCACCCCGAACGCCCGACCGTCCACGCTATGAGCTGCAACTCTCGCGGCTCTGGGACTTCGAGCTCTTGCTGCCCGACGCGCTGCTGCCGTCGTTGCTGCGTGCGGAGCTGCCGGTACAACCATCCGTACCGCCGCTCCCGCAGGCGCCCAGAGTGATACCGATCGAGGGCACGGCGATGCTCAGACACGGCGCAACGCGCTCCTCGAGCCGCTCCAGCTCGGGAATCAGATGTCTCATTTGTTTCCTCCCAATACGAGTGTTGCGCGACTCTTGCGCGACCAACGAACAGGCAACCTCCGTGCCCGAAGCCCGCGCCCAGTCGTTGTGACGATCCAGCGCGACGTCGCCCGATCGCAACGGGACTTCGGTCACGTTGGAACGCACGTCGCGTGAATGGCGCGACGGCGACAGGCGCGTGGTCGTGGCCCTGGTGCAACGAGAAGGCGGCGGGGCGAGTCGGCGCCAAAGCCTCTTTCGGGTGCGTCTTCCATCGGCGCGCCGCACCACAACGGGTCTGCCGAGAGCCTGGTTGCAGCGCGCCGTACCAGGCGCATGTTTAGCTGCCACGGCTCCACTGGGAGGAGTAATGGCTCACAACGGGAAGCACGCCCTGATTACGGGAAGCTCGCGGGGCATCGGTCGCGGTATCGCACTCAAGCTGGCGGGACTTGGGGTGAAGGTCGCGATCAACTACCGCAAGAACGAAGCGGCCGCGAAGGACACCCTTGCCAAAGTGAAGCAGCGCGGCGCCGACGGCTTCGTCATCCAGGCCGACGTGTGCCGTCCCGACGACATCGCCCGGATGTTCGCGCGCGTGCAGAGCGAGTTCGGGAAGCTCGACATCTTCGTCAGCAACGCGCGACCCGACGTGGCCGAGTTCTACCAGGGGCCCATGAACATCACCCTGGAGCAATGGGACACGGCGATGAACTCTCAGGCGAGGGCGTTCCTCGTGGCGGTGCGCGCGGCGTGCCCCCTGATGGGTGAGGGCGGGAGAATCGTCGCGATCACGTACGCGCCCGGTGGGCGCACCGGCAGCTGGCAGCCGTGGGTGGGTATGGGTGCGGCGAAGAGCGCCATGGAGTCGCTGTGCCGGTACTTCGCCGTCGCGCTCGCAAAGCGGGGCATCACGGTGAACGCGATCAGCCCCGGGTGGATCGAGGACAGCGTCCTCAATTCGCTGCCCGACGTCGCACAAGACATGATCCGGAGCTGGCACCTGGGAGATAAGGGATGGACGCCGATGGGTCGCCTTGGCACGCCGGCGGACATCGGGAATGCCGTGTCGCTCCTGTGCTCGGCCGACGCCGGCTGGATCACGGGTCAGGTCATCGCGGTGGACGGCGGCTTGTCCCTCATGGATGCGGGGCTGCCACTCGAGATCCAGCGGGGGTAATGAACACCGGTATGCCGCGCGGGCCTTCGCTCCTACTGCTGTGCGTGCTGCCCGGTGCGCTTGCGGCTCAGTCGCCGCACGTGGTGGTCACACCGGGTGTATCGCATGCGTGGTTCAGCGTCATCTATCAGGGGTCGATCTACCTCCGGGTACCGATCTTCCAGAGCCCATTCCAAAGCGCCTGGTACTCCAACGGAGCGGTCGTCATTGACGGGACCACGCTGGCGACGGCGCGGGTCATCGTGCACCCGGGTGAATGGCCCGTGGCGCTGTACGGCTCCGGCGCGGTCGGCCACACCGAGTTCCGTGCGAGCGGCAGCTCGGCCACCGGGAGTTTCCAGTACCACACGCCCGCCCACGTGGTCGCGCTTGCGGTGGGTGTCACGGTGGCGCGTTCGCTCGGAGGGGCGGGGCCGCGGGTCGAGGCCACCACCGGGTTCACGTCACTGCGAATCACCACCACGACGCTCGCAGGCGGCATGGGCGTACCGCTGCAAGACTTCACGAGCCCTGGCGTCGAGACCAGCGTCGCGCTGGCGTATCCCGCTCACTCATCCCGCTTTGCCGTCGAAGCCCGCGGCATGTTCTCCGCCGTGCACCATCACACCGCCGGACTCGACGGCGGCTTCTCACCACGTGGCCCCTCGGGCAACTGGGCGGGCAACCTCGGGATCGGGGTTGGGGCGCAGGTCGCGTTCTAGATCGCTCGAGATCGGCGCCTAGCGCGCCGCCGGAACGACGTCGTCGACGATCACCCCGAGCACCTGGGCCGGGAGCTGCTCGGCCGCGATGTCGGACAGTTGCACCCAGTCGGTCGTGGCCACCACCACGAGATCCCGGCTCGGCACGACATACACGAACTGGCCGCCGACGCGCATCTCAGTTGCTCCCGCCCGCGGGCGGCGCCGGCAGCTGACTCACCGTCAGCGGCACCGACGCTTTCATCTGCCCGTCGATGGTGATCTCGAAACGGTACGCCCCGGCGTGCGGGAACGGCACGTCGAACACCAGAATCGCCCCCGCCTCGATGTCGGTCACGCCCGCCGGCGGCTCGGCGAAATTCACGCCGCCGTTGCCCCCCAGGATCTCGGCATCCTGCTCGTCCAAGAGGCGGATCTGCACCTGGTGCTCCCCGATCTCGGTGCGCTTTCCCTTCAGGCGGAGCACCAGGTGGAGGCGCGGGTGCATGGCGGGGAACTGCTGCACCCAGATGTGCTGGAAAATGCCCAGGACGGAGAGTTTGCCCGCCTGATCTACGATGGCGTAGTCGGCGGCGACGGCGAAATCGAGGTGCAAGCTACTTCGTCGAGAACGGGATCGACGCCCGCGTCTTCTCCCATTCCAGCTTCAAGACGCCCGCTTTGCCCTTCGGCTCGATTGCGATCGTGAACTGCTCCACCGGCTGGGCCAGCGGCTCCACCTTCATGTCGAGGCGGGCGAGGTCGTACTGGGCGTCATAGTCGGTCCCCCACTGCCCGGTGTTCCGATTGATGATGAGCTTCCACCCGCCGGGCGACGGCAGGGTCCACAAACTGTACTTGCCCGCCGGCACGGTCGTGCCCGCCACGACGAGATCGGCGCTGGTCTCGAGCAGCGTGGCCTGATTCGCGCCGGTGCGCCATACCTGGTTCCACGGCACCACGTTGCCGAAGATCGCCCGGCCACGCGTGGAAGGCCGGCTGTAGCGCACCGCCACGGCGGCGTCCCCGATGGTGGCCTTCACCGAGTCCGCGGGGGACAGCGTGCCGAGCGAGCGGGGCGCGAACGCCTTCCCGAGGCCGGCGAAGTCGAGGCCCTGCACGCGCTCCACGGTGACCTGCATGGTGCTGCCGATGCCGGAGAGGCCCAGCAGCGTCCCACCGCCGTCCACCCGCGCACGCAGCGGCCCGAGATCGCCGAGGATGATCGTTAGGGAATCGGGTCCGCGGGACGTGACCGTCACCGCCAACGGCTCGGTGTCGCCGAGCGGCAGCATGGTGGTCGTGTAGCGAGCACTGCCCGCAGCGCGGGCTCGGCGCGCGACCTCCTCGACCAGCGCGAACCCCTGGCCGATGAACGGTACCGCTCCGGAGCCCGCCTTCACACGCAGGGTCACGGTCGAGTCGCGTCGCGGCACCGTGACCACCGCGGAGTCGCCCGTGAACTGCGCGGTCGACCGGGTCTCCAACGGACCGGGCGCGCCTGAGACATTGTGTTGCACCAGCTCGAACCGGGTGATGGCGCCGCCCGGTCCGAACGTGGCGGTATAGAGACGGTGCACGGTGCGCGGGCTGCGGACGACCTGCTCGCCCTCGAGTCGCTCGGCGCTGCGCGTGTATTGCTCGATCGCCAGCGTGTCCCGCCCCAGCCGGGTGACGAACTGCCCGGTCTGCGCGGCGAGGGCCGCCGGGTGCGGGAGGGCGAGGGCGAATGCCGCGATGAGGCTGGCTGCGAGTCCACGGCTCATACCGTTTCCTTGTGAGGGGATCGGATGTCTTGATGACTGACGACTCACGTCACCCGAATCGATTTCACTTCGTCGTTCTGCGCAATCTTGTTCACGACGTCCAGCCCCTTGGAGACCTGTCCGAAAACGGTGTGCACGCGGTCAAGGTGCGGCTGGGGCGTGTGACAGATGAAAAACTGGCTGCCACCGGTATCCTTGCCTGCGTGGGCCATGGACAACGTCCCCGCCACGTGGGTGTGAACGTTCTTCTCCGTCTCGCACTTGATGGTGTAGCCCGGCCCACCCGTGCCGGCGCGTCCCTTGCCGGTCTTCGAGTTGGGATCGCCGCCCTGGATCATGAAGTTGGCGATCACCCGGTGGAACCTGGTGCCGTCGTAGAAACCGGCGTTGGCGAGCTTCTCGAAGTTGGCGACCGTGTTCGGCACCTCGTCGGCGAAGAGCTCCACCTCGATCCGGCCCTTCGCGGTTTCGAACACGGCATGCTTGTTCGGCATCATTGCTCCAGGGAAAGGTTTTCCACGACCTGCGCCCACGGTCTTCATCCCCACAATCACGACGGACACGCCGTCGTTGTCCAGTACGAATGGGAGCGCGACCTGCGCGGCCGTCACGCCCGCTTGCTCGGCCACCTCCTTCACGCGCCGGCCCAGCGCCACGAGCTGAGCCGCGTAGGCAAGCGGCATGCGAGCGCGGATGTCGCCCTCGTGCCACAGCGGATCTTCCCTCGGTGGCGAGCCGCCGCAGCGACTGCTCGACCGCGAACCGAACGTAAGCGGTTGTAGAAGTTGCCCCCTCACCGCAGCAGGTCTCCCAGCGCGCCTGGCGTCGCGACGGGCAGCGAGCAGGTCGTGCCGACGCATACGGTCGCGGCCGGCCGCTCGGCGGTCTTGCGAACCACGACCTTGCGCGGCCGGTAGGCTTGCAGGGCGAGCAGGTGCATGTCGCACGCCGGCCCCTGACCCCGAGCACCCACCACCTCTACTCGCGTGATGGGGTTGAGGCCCCAGTCCACCGCGCGGAGCAGCGTGGCGCCGTACAGCGCGAGCTGCGATGCGGCGCCGCCGAAGGTCTGGAGCTGGCGATCGAGCAGGCGGCGCCACGCCGCGTCGTCCGTGAGGGCCCAGAGGCGCGCCAGCACCAGCGCGGCGACGCCGTTCGCGGACGGGGTCGGGGAGTCCTGAATCGGCTTCGCGGGGGTCGCGAGGTACGCGGGGCCCCCCCGGCCGCGCGCCAGATCGAGGAAGCCGCCGTTCGCGTCGTCCCAGTGCGCCCGACCGCAGTAGTGCATCACCGCCGTGGCTCGGGTGAGCCAGGCGTCGTCGCCCGTGGCTTCGGAGGCGTCCAGAAACGCGGCCGCGGCATGGACGTTGTCCTCGAGCAGTCCGTGCGGCTCGGTCCGGCCGATGACGTGACCCATCCCGCGGTCCTCGTCCCACGCCTTGCTCCAGATGCGCTCGAGGACTCGCAGCGCGTGCTCATTGCACTGCGGCCGGTCCAGCACCGCGCCGGCGTGGAGGAACGCGGAGGCCATCATGGCGTTCCAGTTCACGTACGGCGTCGTGTCGACATAGGGTGCGTTGCGCTTGTCCCGGGCGGCTTTGAGGCTCCCGAGCGCGTCCTTGAGCACCGACCATTCGTCGTCACCCGCCGGGTCGTGCTTCCACCACAGCACGTTCTTCCGCGGGTTGTGGTGCATTTCACCGGCTTCTTCGACGTCGAACGTGCGACGTGCAACGTGGAACGCCTTGTCGGGTAACGCCTCTCTCAGTTCATCGGTCGTCCACGTCCAGTAGTCGCCGTCGTCGCCGAACTGCACGTCCGCGTCCTGCGACGTGTAGAAGGCGCCTTGCGCCCGGTCCGAGAGCACTTCGAGCACCCAGTTCACGATGCCCTCAGCGACCTCTTTGAAGAGCGGGGTACCCAAGGCCGCGTAGCCGTCCAGATACGCGTGCAGCAGCTCCGAATTGTCGTACGCCATCTTCTCGAAGTGCGGGACGATCCAGCGTTCGTCCACCGCGTAACGGTGGAAGCCACCGCCTACGTGGTCGCGGATGCCGCCCCGCGCCATGCCGGTCAGCGTCTTCTCCACCACCTCACGCATCCAGTCTTCCCGCGTGTCGTGCCAGCGGGCCAGCAGGAAGGTGACGCCGGCGGGGTGTGGGAACTTGGGGGCGGTGCCGAAACCGCCGTACCGGACGTCGAACAGGCGGGCCATCTCGTCCGCGCCCCGCCCGAGGATCGCGGGCGTGACCTCGCCGCCTTTCGCTTCGTCCAGCGATTGTGTTACGTGCCGGCGGATCGCCGTGGCGTTTTCCGCGACCTTGGCACGCTGCTCGCGGTAGATCCCCGCCACCTGCCGCAGCACCGAGGGGAACCCCGTCCGGCCGTACTGGTTGTCCTCCGGCGGGAAGTACGTGCCGCCGAAGAACACCTCGCCCTCGGGCGTGAGGAACGCGGTGAGGGGCCAGCCGCCCTGACCGGTGAGCGCCTGCACCGCGCGCTGGTAGCGCGCGTCCACGTCGGGCCGCTCGTCCCGGTCCACCTTGATGCACACGAACTCGCGGTTCACGATCTCCGCCACGGCAGGGTCCTCGTACGACTCACCGTCCATCACATGGCACCAGTGGCACCAGACGGCCCCGATGTCGAGTAGAATCGGCTTGTCGCCCGCCCGCGCCGCCGCGAACGCCGCGTCGCCCCAGGGGTGCCAGTGCACCGGCTGATGAGCGGCGGACTTCAGGTAAGCGGAGGGTTCGGAGGAGAGGAGGTTCACGTGGGACCTGCGACGTGGAACGTGTAACGCCGTATCATACTCTCGAGCTCGGGCACAGTCGGTTGATGACGCAGATTTCGCACTTCGGCCGTCGCGCGATGCACACCCGACGCCCATGCAGGATCAGCGTATGCGAGAACCAGGTCCACGTGTCGCGCGGCACGAGCGCCATCAGGTCGCGCTCGATCTTCACCGCGTCCTTCTCTTTCGTCAGGCCGAGCAGCGTGGCGAGCCGCTGGACGTGGGTGTCGACCACGATCCCTTCGTTCTTCTTGAACCAGGTGCCGAGCACGACGTTGGCGGTCTTGCGACCCACGCCGGGAAGCCGGACGAGCTCCTCCATCGTGTCCGGCACCTGGCCGCCGTGCCGCTCCACCAACGCCTGCGCCATGCCGATGATCGAGCGGGTCTTGTTGCGGAAGAACCCGGTGCTGTGGATCTCCTGCTCGAGGACCTTCGGGTCGGCGCTGGCGTAATCCTCCGCCGCCTCGTACTTCGCGAACACGGCGGGAGTGACCATGTTGACCCGCGCGTCGGTCGACTGGGCGGAGAGGATCGTGGCGACGAGCAGCTCGAGCGCGCTGTGGTGGCGCAGCGCGCAGGTCGCGTCCGGATATTCCTTCTCGAGGCGCGCGATGATCTTGCGGACGCGTCCCGGGCGCTGCCGCGGTCGAGGCTTTGTTTTCGGCGGCATCAGGCCGCGTACGCGCGCCGCGCCCGGGCGAACGCGAGAAACGCGTCGGCGTCGCGCGTGTTCAGCACCTCGGCGGGCTCGAGCCAGCCCTTGCGGGCGATCCCGAGCCCGACCGCGACGTTGGTGATCCCGCCCGTCGAATGGGCGTCCGCGCCGATCGAGATCGTGACGCCCAGCGCGCGCGCCCGCCGCACCACGCGCCAGTCGAGGTCCAGGCGGTGCGGATCGGCGTTCACTTCCAGCGCGATGCCGCGCGCCGCGGCCTTCGTGAACACCTGCTCCAGGTCGATCGCGTAGGGCTCGCGTTGCAGCAGCAGCCGCCCGGTCGGGTGGCCGAGGATGGCGAGGTGGGGGTCGTCCATGGCGGCGAGCACCCGTCGGGTCATCTCCGCTTCGGACATGCCGAAGCGCGAGTGGATCGAGCCGATCACGAAGTCAAAGCGGTCGAGCACCGCGGGACCGTAGTCGAGCGTGCCGTCCGCGAGGATATCGGCCTCCACACCCTTCAGCACGCGCATCCCCGCGCCGCGCGCGTTCACCTGATCGATCTCGGCGTGCTGCCGCGCCACGTCTTCGGTTCGGAGGCCGCCCGCGTACGCGGCCGACTGGCTGTGGTCGGTGATGCCCATCCACTCGTAGCCCGCCGCGCGACAGGCGTGGGCCCATTCGGCGATCGTCACCGTGCCGTCGGAGTAGCTCGAGTGGCAGTGCAGGAAGCCGCGCAGGTCGCCCTGCTCGACCAGACGCGGTAGGGCTCCACCGCCATTGACCCCGTCCGCGCCCGCCGCCTCCAGCTCGCCGTCCCCCTCGCGCAGCTCGGGTGGCACCCACGCGAGGCCCAGGGCGCGGTACACGCTGGGCTCGTCGGGAAACGGGCGGGGGGCGGCCAGCGAGACGCCCGTCGTGCGGGCCCGGTCCTCCAACGCCGCGACGTGCGCGGCGGAGCCGGTCGCGCGGATCCACTCGAGTCCGAAGCGCTCGGGTGGGGTGAGGAGCACGTCCACGACCGTACCGGACGCGAAGCGCAGCGTCACCGCTCCCGCGGTGCCCGCGATTTCCGTGACGCCGGGAGCCTGGCCCAGCTGCCTGACCAACGTCTCGCGCGCGCCGCCACCCGCGTGCACCGCCACGAGGTCGAGCTGCTGGATCACCTCGCAGTGGCGCCGCACGGCGCCCGCGGTCTCGACCCGCAGCACGCCGTCCAGTGTGGCCAGGGCGCGCCGCACGCCTTCGATCTCGTCCTGGGCGTGGTGGAACAGGCGCAGGCCGCTCGCCTGGCGCAGGTAGGCGATGCCGCGGCGCACGCTCTCCGCGGTCTTCGTTCCGAAGCGTGGCAGGGCGGCAAGACGGCCGTCCGCGGCAGCGGCCTCGAGCTCGGCCAGCGATTCGATCGCGAGCGCGTCGTGGATCTGGCGCACCTTGGCGACCCCCAGGCCCGGGATGCCGACCATCTCCACGAGACCCGGCGGCACCAGCTCGCGCAGCTCATCGAGGGCGCTCGAGCGACCCGTGGCGAGGAGCTCCGACCGGGCGGCGTGCTGTACGGCGCGGACGCGAACCGCGCTCTCCCCTCGGAGCTCGAGGAACGCGGCGAGCTGGTCGAGTGTGTGGCGGACGGCGTGCTTGTTCATGGGTGTCCGCTCAACCTAACCGCTCAACGGTGAGGCAGGAACCCGTCCAGCGCCCGCACGAAGGCCTCCGTCGCCTCGACGTGCGGCGCATGCCCCGTCGCGAGCTCGATCACCCCGGCGGACAAGAGCGCCGCCGTTTCGCGGGCGGCGTCCAGGGGCATGGGGTCGTACACACCATGCAGGAGCAAGGAGCGGGGAGCAGTACCATTCGGAAAGGTCCGGTGGATCCGTTCGCGGAGGTCGTAATCCCCCAGACTGTCCCAGACGGCCCTCCGGACGCGCTCGGTGACGCGAAACGGGGTCATCTCCTTCGCGCGGCTCGGGTCGCGAAAATAGCCGGCGACGGATAGCGCGAACGCGATGCGGCGATACTTTTCGGGATCCGTGCGCGAGAGACCGGACGCCACGAGGTCGGCGCGGCTGCGGGCGATCCACGGTTGGGCCATGCGGGTTGCGAAGCGGCGCTCGAATTCGTCGCGCCACGCTGCCGTCACGGGCGCGGACGAGACGAGCGCGAGTCGGGCGATCCGGTCGGGATGCTCGAGCGCGTACAGCAGGGCGAGCAGGCCCCCCCAGGAGTAGCCGAGTAGGGTGAGGCGGTCGAGCTCCCAGTGATGGCGCAGGGCCTCGAGGTCGGCCACGTGCTCACGCCAGCCCACCGGCACTGCGCGCGAGACCGGTGACCGGCCGCCGCCGCGCTGGTCGTAATAGAGCAGGGCGCGGCCGCCCTCCGCGAGGTGGTCGTACTGAGGCAGGAGGTAATCGTGGTGGGCGCCGGGGCCGCCGTGCAGCACGACCACGGGCGGGCCACGCCCCACGCGTCGTGTGTAGAAGCGGACACCGTTCAGCTCGACCGTCGTTTCCGTCGCCGTTTCTGGCATCGCGTCTCAAAGTAAACGGTTCCGAGTGCCATGATTCCGCTGCGCTTTCCCCCCGCCCTCACGCCGCCGGGCTTCCGGCGGCTCGGGCTCGCCGACGCCGCGATCCTCTGCCTCCTGGGCGGGTTGATCGCGACCGTCGTGGCGTTCGCGCGCGAGTTCGAAGCGCCGTTGCTCCAGGCGGTGCAGATCGACCTTCGGCCGACGGCGCTGCCGCGTTACACGCTGTACTCGCTCTCGCGCGGCGTGCTGGCGCTCACGATCTCGTATGTGTTCGCGCTGGGGTTCGGCTGGGCGGCGGCGACCTTTCGCGCCGCCGAGCGCCTGCTCCTTCCGTTGCTCGACATCCTCCAGAGCATTCCGGTGCTGGGTTTCCTCCCGGGGCTCGTGCTCGGGCTGATGTCGCTGTTCCCGACACGCAATGTGGGGCTCGAGCTCGCCGCCATCCTCATGATCTTCACCGCGCAGGCGTGGAATCTGGCGCTGTCGTTCTACAACTCCCTCAAGGGCCTGCCGGCACCGTTGCGCGACGCGTGCCGGGTGGCGGGGTGGCGGGCGTCACGAACCTTCTGGCAGCTCGAGGTCCCCGGCGCGGCGCAGGGCCTCGTGTGGAATGGGATGCTGTCGATGGCCGGCGGCTGGTTCTTTCTCATGGTCAACGAAGCCTTCCGGCTGGGCAATCGGGACTACCGCCTGCCCGGCATCGGGTCCTACATGAGCGTCGCGCTCGATCAGGGCGACGTCCGCGCGATGGGGCTCGCCATCCTCGCCATGATCGCGATGATCGTCTGCCTCGATCAGCTGCTGTGGCGCCCGCTGGTCGTGTGGGTCGAGAAGTTCCGACTGGAGGAGAGCGGGGACGGGAGCCCGCTGCCCTCCTCGTGGGTGCTCGACTTCCTGCGCCGGGCGCGCCTCCCCCGGAGCGCGGCGCTGTGGCAGCGGCGCGTTTTCCTGAGGGCGCGCCGGGCCGCTCGGCCGCTGGAGCGGCCGTTCCGCGTCGTGGGCCCGGTGGTCCTGCGGGCCCCGCGGCGCGCGTTCGAGCACCCGATCGCGCGGAAGATCGGCGCCGGGCTCGCCGCGGTCCCGATCGCGGCCGTCGCCGCGTTGGGCGCGTGGCGCTTGTGGCTCTTGATCGGGCAGCTGGGTTGGGCGGAATGGGGCGATCTCCTGGCGTCCGCCGGCTTGACGTTTTCCCGCGTGATGGGCGCGGTGCTCCTCTCCACCGCATGGGCCCTGCCGGCGGGAGTCGTGATCGGGCGGTCGCCGCGCCTCGCCCGCGCCCTGCAACCCGTCATCCAGGTGGTTGCATCGTTTCCCGCACCGATGCTGTTCCCCCTCGTGATCCTGCTGTTCGAGCGCATCGGCGTCGGGCTGGGACTCGGCGCGGTGGCGTTGATGGTGCTCGCGGGGCAATGGTACATCTTGTTCAACGTGATCTCGGCCGTCGCCGCGATTCCGCAGCAGCTCAAGGACGCCACGGCGGCGTTCCGCCTGCGTCGCCTGGCGCGCTGGCGCATTCTCTATCTGCCCGCCGCGTTCCCCGCGCTGGTCACCGGGTGGGTGACGGCGGCCGGCGGGGCGTGGAACGGCTCGATCGTCGCCGAGTACATCGAGGCCGGAGGCCGGTTGCGGACCACCAGGGGACTGGGAAGCTTGATCAGCGAAGCCACGGCACACGCGAATTTTCCCCTGCTCGCAGGGGGCATCGCTCTGATGAGCCTCATCGTGGTCGGCTGGAACCGTGTGGTGTGGCGCTCGATGATGGAGTGGGCTCGGACGCGCTTCGGGTTGGTGCAATGACGCCGAGCACGCTGTTGCTCGAGGCGCAGCACGTGACGCAGCGCTTCCGGCTGCCGAACGGCCAGGTGCTCGAGGCGCTGCGTGACGTGTCGCTCAGCGTGCGCGAGCACGAAGTGGTGGCCCTCGTCGGACCCTCGGGATGCGGCAAGAGCACGCTCCTGCGGCTGTTCGCCGGGCTGGCGCGCCCCGGCGAGGGGTCGGTCCTGTACCGCGGGCAGCGCCTCGATGGCGTGCTCGCCGCCGCCGCGATGGTGTTCCAGTCATTCGCGCTGCTCCCGTGGCTGACGGTGGCCGAGAACGTCGCGATGGGCCTCGAAGCGCGTGGGGTGGACGGCGCGGCTCGCCGCGACGCCGTGGCGCGCGCCATCAACCTGGTGGGGCTCGACGGGTTCGAGCAGGCGTATCCGAAGGAGCTGTCGGGCGGCATGAAGCAGCGGGTGGGCTTCGCCCGGGCGCTCGCCGTGGCGCCCGAGATCCTCCTCATGGACGAGCCGTTCGGGGCGCTCGATCCGCTCACCGCCGAGAACCTGCGTAGCCAGGTCGTGAACCTGTGGCGCGATCCCGCGACCGGCGTGAACACGCTGGTGATCGTCACCCACAGCGTCGAAGAGGCGGTGTTCCTAGCGGGCCGGATCGTGGTGTTCGGATCGAACCCCGGGCACGTGCGCGAGGAACTCGAGAATCCGCTGCCGTATCCCCGCCAGGAGCGGAGCCCCGAGTTCGACGAGATGGTGGACCGGCTGCACGCCATTCTCACCGCGACGCTCCTGCCCGAGCCGGCGCCGGCGGCGCCGCAGCGCCTCGTGCCGTTCCCCCGGGTGCACGTGTCCGAGGTCACCGGCCTCCTCGACCACCTGCTCACTCGTCCCGACGGCAAGGGACCGGTGTTCGAGCTGGCGGAGGACCTTGGGGTCGACTACGACCGGATGTCGGCCGTGGTGCGCGGGGCCGAGCAACTCGGATGGGTGACGACGCCGGGCGAGGTCGTGCAGCTCACGACCGCGGGCCGCGAGGTCATGGCGATCGACGACGCGGCTCGGAAGGATGTCACGCGGGCACGGCTCGCCAAGCAGCCGCTGTTCGCGCGGCTCGTGGCGATGCTGAAGGAGGGCGAGGGGCAGGTGGAGGATGAAGAGGTGCTCGCCGACCTCACGATCTATTTCCCGTTCATTCCCGCAGAATCGCTGTTCGGGACGGTGGTGGAATGGGGGCGCTACGCCGAGCTCCTGGACCACGACGCAGACGCTGGCCGGCTCACGTTGCTCGGGTGGGAGGGAGCCGCCGAAGCGCGCGTCGAATGACTACACCAGCACTGCGAGTGCATCCGCGATTTCCTTCACGGCACGGTGGTGCGGCTCCGTGAACCCGGCGGGCACGTCGGAGTCGACGTCGAGTTGCCCGAGCGTTGTCGGGCCGCGACGGATCAGCACCACGAGCTCGGACTTCGTCTCCAGGTTGCACGCGAGGTAGTTCCCGATCGCCCGCACATCGGGCACGTTCTGATCCTCGCCGGTCGCCACCGCCGTACCGCACACGCCCCGGCCGACGGGTATGCGGGTGTGCTCCGTTTCCCTCCCCGAACGCGCTTCCAGCACCAACTCGCCCCCATCGTGCAGCATGTACGCGTACACGGAAGTGAACGGCGCCCCGAGGCCGCGCAGCCGATCGCAGGCGAGCTGGAGCAGCTCTGCCCGCGAGGCGTCGTGCAGGTGCGCGGCGCGCAGCGCGCGCACGATCGGGCTGGTTCGGAGCATGCGGCTATATCTATCTTTGGCGCGACCCTCACGGAAGCCGGTGGATGTCGATCCGCCTCCTCGCGCTCATCCCCGTCGCCGCGGCGATCAGTCTCGCGCTCTCGGCCGCCGTCGATGCCGTGGCGCTACCGCTGTTCCTGGACACGACGGGCACGATCCTCGCGACGGCGCTCGCTGGCCCCGCCGTGGGCATCGCGACCGGCGTGGTGACGTCGGCGGTCAACACCTTGCGCAACCCGACCTTCTGGCCGTTCGTCGTGGTGCAGGTCATCGTGGCGCTGTACGCCTGGGGCGCGGCGCGCGCAGGGCTGTTCCGGAGCTTCCGGACGGCCGTTCCCGTGGGGTTGGCCCTGGGCGTGATCGCCGCCGTGACGTCGACGCCCATCTCCTACCTCGTGTTCGGTTGCACGACCACCGGCGGGATCGCGTTGACCACCGCGCTCGGCAAGGCCCTCGGCCTGCCGCCCCTGGGGGCCTGCTTCTTCGGGAGCTTCGTGTCGGACTTCGGCGACAAAGCGGTCACGTTCGCGCTGGTGACGTCGGTGCTGCACGCGCTACCGCGCCGCACCGCCGCCCGCTTCCCCTGGGCGCTCCGCGCCATCGGCGTGGCGTGACGCGCCTGCACCCCTTCACGCTCCTCACGATCGCGGGGGCGCTCCCGGCGCTCGCGTGGATCTTGCCGGCGCCCGCCGGGGCCGCCGCGACGGCGGCTGTGGCGCTGGTGCTCACACTGACCCCGGGCGCAAGCCCGGGGTTAACGGGCATCGGCTCATCCCCGGGCTGGCGCCCGGGGTTGGTGGTGTTGCGTGCGGCGCTCCTCACCGCAGCGCCGTTCTGGGTCTTTCTCCTGCTGCTCCACGACGTGCCGACGACCATCGCGATCGGGCTCCGGATCACCACGATGGTGGCGAGCTTCGTGTGGCTGGTGGCGGCCCTCGAGCCCGCGCGACTCGTCGAAGCGATGGTCGCGGCTGGCTGGAGCGCCAGCGTCGCGTACCTCTTCGCGGCCACGCTCACGGCCGTACCGATGCTCAAGGCGCGCGCGCAGCGCATCGCGGAAGCGCAGCGCTGCCGGGGGCTCTCGCCCCGGGGCGGTATCGCGAGCCGGCTACGCGCGCTCCGGGCCCTGGCGCTGCCGCTCGTCCTGTCGGCGCTGCACGAGGTGGACGAGCGAGCGCTCGCGCTCGAGACTCGCGGGCTCCGTCCCGGCATCCGCCGCACGACGCTCGCGCCACCGCACGACCCCGTCGTGGAGCGGGCCGCCCGCTGGGTGCTCCTCCTCGCGTGTCCCGCGGCGCTGGTCTGGCGGCTCCTGTGAAGTCCCTCACGCTCGAGCACGCGAGCTTCTGGTATCCGGCCACGGAGGCGCCGGCATTGCGCGATGTGTCGCTGGAGGTGGCGCAGGGGGAAATCGTCGCGCTCGTGGGGGCGCTGGGAGCCGGGGCGTCGACGCTCTTGCTCGTGGCGGCGGATCTCGCGCCGCGGGTGACTGGAGGGCGCCTCACGGGCGCCGTGGCTCGCCGCGACCGGAGCGGGATCGTGCTCCCGACCCCCTGGACGCAAGCCTCCGGCATGGCATTCACCGTATGGGACGAGGTCGCGTTCGGGCCGGCGAACCTGGGGTGGCCCGCGCACGAGATCGCGCGTCAGGTGGATCGCGCCCTCGAGCAGTTGGAGCTGGTCCCGCTCGCGTCGCGCGACCCGGCGACGCTGTCGGGTGGCGAATTGCAGCGGGTGATCATCGCCGCCATTCTCGCGATGGACCCGGGACTTCTGCTGTTCGACGAGCCGGCGACCGAGCTCGACGCGGCGGGCGCGCAGATGGTGTGGCGGCTGATGCGACGGTTGGCGGGGGAGGGGAAAGCGATCCTGCTCGCGACGAGCGCCCTCGATGCCGTACCCGACGTCGCCGACCGGGTCGTGTGGCTCGAGGACGGGGCGGTCCGCGCCGTCGGCGCACCGGATCTGCTCGCCGACGTGGCTGTCTGCGAAGCCGGTCTGGGCACCAGCGTCGCCACGGTCTGGCGGGCCAGCGGGCTGCCCGGACCCTACCCACCTACCGTGGCCCACGCCGTGCGGCGGTGGCGGTGATTCCGGCCCTCTGCTTCGACGGCGTGACCTTCTCCTACGGCGCCGTGCCCGCCCTGGAGCAGCTGTCGTTCTCCATCGCCCCGGGCGAGCGCGTGGCGCTGCTGGGCCGCAACGGTGCCGGCAAGTCCACCGTGGTCCGCCTCGTCGCGGGAATCCAGCAGCCGCGCGACGGAACGGTGTGGGTGGGCGACTGGGACACCCGCGACTGCGTCCCGGAGCAGCTCGCGTGGCGGGTCGGGTCGTTGTTCCAGCACGCGGACCAGCAGCTTTTCGCTCCCACCGTCCGCGACGACGTGAGCTTCGGGCCGCGCGCCCTCGGCGTGGGAGTACGGGAGGTAGAGCGGCGGACCGACCATGCCCTCGAGGACCTCGACCTCACCGCGCATGCGGCACACCACCCCTACGACCTCCCGCCCGCCTTGCGCAAGCTCGCCGCCCTCGCGGGCGCCTTGGCGCTCGAGCCCGCGCTGCTCGTACTCGACGAGCCCACCGCCGGGCTGGATCGGGCGCTCTCCGCGCGCGTCATCCGTGCGCTGCTCGAGCGGTCCGCCGGAGGGGTGGCGTTGCTCGTGGTCACGCACGATCTGACGTTCGCCGCCGAGGCGCTCGACCGAGGGCTGGTGCTGGACCGTGGCCGGCTGGAATGTGACGAGCCGCTCGCCGGCCTGCTCGGGGCCGGGCCGCGGCTCGAGCCGCTCGGTCTCTCGCCTCCCCCGGTCGCGGCGTTGTCCGCCGCGCTCGACCTTCCGGACCGACCCGTGCGTGCGGCAGACGCCGCGCGCGCGCTGGCCCGCGTTGCCCGGGGTAAGGGCGCGCCCTAGATTGACCGGCCCCATGCCGACGCTCGAGCATCTCGCCGCGCGGTTCGCACAGTGTGTGCGCCTGTTCCGGGACCCGAGCGCGAAGGACGGGCAAAAGAAGGAGTTCCGGGCCCTCCTCGGGCTCCTGCAGGAGACCGCCGTGACCCTTCGCGTCGTCGGCGGGCGCATCGAGCTGAACGGCGTGCCCTGCGAGGGGGAGGGTCTCACCGGGCTGGTCCAGCGCCTCGACCTCCACGGGATCGGGGAGATCGCGCTGCCGCCGGACCCGCCTCCCGCTCACCTGTTCGAGCTCGTCAAAGCGCTGGCGGAGCACCCCGGTGCGGACGACGTCGCGAGCCGCCTCGCGGCGGCCGGAGCCGATCGCATTCGCGTCGTGCCCGCCGCCCCGTCGGCGGGGACGACGCCCCGTGGGCCAGTCGCGTCGTCCGAGGATTTCGGCGGGCGCGAGCCCGTCGTGCCCCGGCCCGACGTCCCGATCGACCGGACGTCGCACCCGCTCGGCACCGAGGGAATCCTGCGCGGAGAGGCGTGGCAGGACATCAAGTCGGTGCCGCTCACCGGCGTGCCGCTCGTGACGCACGACCCGCCGCCGCCCCCCGCGGCGGACGCGCTGCCGGGGACGGCGCGGGCGGCGCAACCTCCCGCCGAAGGGGCCGAGGATCTGTCGCTCTCGATGGAGCGCGCTGCCGCGTCGCCTCCCCCGCCTCTGGCGGCGCCGCCCTCACCCAGCCCGCCGGACGAGCGGACCCCCGCCGCTTCCGCTCCTCCCCCCAAGGCGGTGCGGCACGCCACCACGCGCGGGACGTTGCCGCCCGATGCGGCCGAGGTGCTCGCGGAGCTCGAGCGCCACCCGACCGCGCAAAACGTGGGCGACCTGCTCGCGACGCTGTTGCGACACGCCGAAGCGGCGATCAAGCAGACCAACTTCGAGCAGATGCTTGGCGTGATCGCCGGCATCCTGCGGGTGGAGCAACGCGTCCCGGAAGCGAGCGGCCTGCGGCGCCAGTACGGGATCGCGGTGCGTCGCATCTACAGCAAGCCGGTGCTCGAAGCCCTGGCCCATCTGCTCGGGGCGCCCAAGCACCGGGCGGACGCGGTGATGGCGCTGCAGCGGGGCGGCGCCGCCGCAGTGGAGGTGCTGATGGACCTGCTCGTGGCCGCCCCGACGGTCAGCGAGCGCCGCGCGGTTTTCGACGCGCTGAAGCAGATGACGGAGGGCACCGAGCAGCTGGTCCATATGCTGGACCACACGGAGTGGTTCGTGGTGCGCAACGTGGCGGAACTGCTCGGGGAGCTGGGCATGGACGAGGCCGTCCCGGCCCTGGCGCGCCGCCTCGATCACCCGGACGAGCGGGTGCGCAAGGCGGTCGCCCTGGCCCTCGCGAAGATCGGCACGCGCAGCGCGGCGGAGCCGCTCCGCCGGGCACTGCGCGACCCCTCGGTCGAGGTGCGCCTGCAGGTAGCGGTGGGGATCGGCGGGCGCAAGTCGAGCGCGCTGGCGATGCCACTCGTGGTGGCCATGCAAGAGGAGAAGGAAGAGGACGTGGTGCGCGAGCTGATCCTCGCGCTCGGCCGAATCGGGAGCCCCGACGCGGTCCAGGCGCTCATCAAGTGGGCGCAGCCGACGGGGCGCATTTTCGGACGCAAGCCAACCGTCCTTCGACTGGCCGCGGTGGAGGCGCTGCGGCTCGCCGCCACTCCGGCGGCGCGGGGAACGCTCGAAGGCTTGTCGGACGACAGCGACCGGCAGGTGCGCGAGGCGGCCCGGAGCGCCGCGCTCGAGCTGAAGCGACCGTCGCGCGGCTAGACCGGCGGCCGCTCCTGTCTCACCACTGCACGCTCGCCGCCCATTCCGTGCCCCGTCGCTCCCGTCACGAGAATCACACCTTGACCCGTGGCCATCGAACGCGCTCCTCAGGAAGGGATGAAGCTGATCTTCGGATCGAGCCGGCGCGCGAACGCCGCCAAGAGCCGCGCCGCCCGCTCGAGGTCCTCCCGCGCCACCATTTCGTTGGGGCTGTGCATGTATCTGTTGGGGACGCTCACCAGTCCGGTCGGGATCCCGCGGAGCGCATTGTAGATGGCGTCGGCGTCGGTCCCCGTGTCGTGGGGAGCGGCTTGGATGCTGTAGGGGATCTTCTCCTGGTCGGCGCAGGCGACCAGCATCTCGAAGACCACCGGGCTGACCGCCGAGCCCCGCGCCAGCACGGGGCCGGCCCCGAGCTTGTGCTCGCCGGCGCGCTTCTTCTCGGCGCCCGGCCAGTCCGTCGCGTGGGTGACGTCCACCACCAGCGCGACGCCCGGATCGAGCCCCACCGCGCTGGTGCGCGCCCCACCACCGGTCCAGGCGATCTCTTCGCGCGTGGTCGCCACGGCGAACACGGCGGCATGCTTGGGTCGGTCTTGCGCCAGCAGGCGCAGCGCCTCCGCTACCACATACGCGCCGATCCGGTTGTCGATGCTGCGCGACACGATGCGCCCGTTGGGAAACTCGAGCACGGTGGCGTCGAGCACCGCGGCGTCGCCCACGCGCACCCGCTCCAGCGCCTCCGCCTTGCTCGCGGCGCCGATGTCGATCCACAGGTCCGTGATCTTGGACACCTTGTCCATGTCTTCGCGCTTCATCAGGTGCACCGCCTGTTTCCCGATCACGCCCCGCACCGCCTCCTTCGGCCCCGTGATCACCACCCGCTGCCCCACCAACACCTGGGAGTCCCAGCCGCCTATCCCTGCGAAATAGAGGTAGCCCTCGTCGTCGACGTGGGTCAGCTGCAGCCCGATCTCGTCGATGTGGCCGGCGAGCATGAGCCGCGGCTGCCCCTTGGCGTTCAGCGCCGCCACCGAGTTGCCGTGCACGTCGCTGGTGACCTGATCGGCGAACGTCTTGACTTCGTCGCGCCACACCCGGGCCGGCGCGGTTTCGAAACCGGACGGGCCGGGGGTGTCGAGCAGCCGTTTCAGGAAGTCGAGGGTGTCTCGCGTCATGGCTTACTGACCCTTGGTGTAGAGAGTGGTACGCCGAGCCGGCGGCGCACGCTGTCGGCCGCACTGCCGGTCGCGAGCGTCGGCTGATGGCCGACGCGGACCGGAATGGCGGACAACCGCAGCCGGCGGCCGGGCGTCACGACGACTCGGAGAATCGCCGACAGGCGCGTCCACGGGTCGTTCTGCAAGAACACGAAGTTACCGAGCGACTGCACGATCGGCTTGTGCTTGTACCAGACTACACGTTGCAGCACGTGCGGGTGATGCGCGAGCACGAGGTCGGCGCCGGCGTCCACCACGCCGCGCGCCAGGTCTTGCATGTGCTGCGGCGGCGTGTCCGCGTATTCGGTGCCGCCGTGCATGCTGACCACGACGAGGTCCGCCCGACCGCTCGCCTTGACGGCGCGGATCGCGGGATAGATCCGCGCCGTGTCACCCCAAGCGATCCAGTCGGCGCCCGCGTGCTCGCGGAAGGCGTACGGCGCCGGGTTCCAGGCGCGCGTGAGCGCGAAGAAGGCGACCCGCCAACCACGGCGCTCGAGGATCACCGGCTGCTCGGCCATGTCCCGCCCGAATCCTGAGCCTACGAACCGCACGCCCGCGCGGGTGAGCTGCCGCATGGTCTCCTCCACCGCGGCACGGCCGCCGTCCCAGGCGTGGTTGTTCGCGGTGCTCACGATGTCGAAGCCGGCGCGGGCGAGCGCGTCGGCAGCGGCGGGGGGCGCCGTGAAGAACACCGCCTCCGAGTCGGCGGCCGCGCTCGAGTCGAGCGCGATCGGGCTTTCGAGATTCCCGAAGGTGATGTCCGCCGCGACCAGCGAATCGCGGAGCTCGCGGAACGAGTAGAGGGTGTCGCCCTCGAGCAACCGGGACTTCGCGAGCCGTCGGCCGAGATTGATGTCGCCGACGGCGTACAGGCGCAACGTGTCGATGGGGTGCTGGAGCAGCCCGCGTGGGACGTTGCATGACGCCACGTTCCACGAAAACAGCAACACCCCGATCACGAGAACCTCGTCTGCACGGTCAACCGAGGATCAAACGGGCCAGCAGCTCAGCCGCGTCCACGAGGCGCGGTCCGGGACGGGACGTATAGGCGTTGCCGTTGAGAAACTCGACGCGCCGCCCGAGCAGCGCCCGCGCCTGCGGGTCCGTGACGGCGGCGAGCTCCGCTTGGGCGCGGGGGATATCGAACCCGCACAGCGCCACCACGACGACGTCCGGCGCAAGTGCGGCGAGTTCGTCCCAGGGGCGGGGTCGTGATGGCTCGCCGGGCGCGCTGCCGACGTCCTGGCCCCCCGCGAGCGCCACCAGCTCGGGAACCCAGTGGCCAGCCACGTACGGGGGATCCAGCCATTCCAACACCAGGACACGCGGTTTCGGTAGGGGCGCAGCCTGCTGCGCCCCTCCTTTCCCGGCCCGCTGGGCCCCGGCGCCGACGCGTCGCAGCCGGTACCGCAGCCCCGCCGTGAGCTCTTCCGCTTCATCCCGCAGCTCCAGGGCGTCTCCCACCCGCGTGATGTCCGCGAGGACCTCGTCCAACGTGTGCGCGTGCAGCGTCACGACCCACGGCGTGGGCATGAGGGTGGTAACGGCGCGCGCCAGCTCGTCCTGCCCCACGGCGCAGACCTCGCACACCGACTGCCCGATCAGCACGTCGGGCCGGAGGAGCGCCATCAGCTGCACGTCCACCTCCACCGGCGAGATACCCGTGCGCGCGGCCTCCGCCATGGCGCGGTCGATCGTGCCCGACGGCAGCGCGGGATCGATGCGCGTGCGGGTGACCCGGGGGAGCGAACGCACCTCGGGCGGGAAGTCGCACTCGTGGGACACGCCCACCAGGTGGCCGACCGCGCCGAGCGCGGCCACGATCTCGGTGGCGGCGGGCAGCAACGACACGACGCGCATGCCGAAATGTAGGGCTCGACACGCCGCGCCCCTACACCCCGCGGTCCGTCACTCCTTCCGCAGACCGATCCGGTAGAGCAGCGCGCCCAGCAACCCGAACAGTCCGAACGCGAGCAGGTTCGAACGGGAAAGACCCCCGAGCGCGTGGAACACGGGCACCCGCTCGGCCAGGGCGTCAGCCGAGCCCAGCACACCGGCGATCGCGGCCAGCACGATGCCGCAGATGGCCCCGCCCGCGATCAGGCCGCTCGAGAACAGTACCCCCGGTCCCGACTCCACCTCGGCAATCGACTGGTGCGCCGCCTGGGCGCGCCGCTCGATGAGCCAGCGTACCACCCCACCCACGAACATGGCCGACGATGTCGAAATCGGCAGGTAGACGCCGACGGCGACGGGGAGCGCCTGCACGCCCATCAGCTCGATCGCGATGGTGATGAACACGCCGAGCAGGACCAGCGCCCACGGCAGCTTGTGTGTGAGGATGCCATCGGTGACCAGCGCCATGATCGTCGCCTTGGGCGAATCGAGCCGCGGGATGACGCGGCCTCCAAACTCGTGGATGCGACCGCCGATCCCGGGGTCGAGGACGTACCGAAGCTCGCGAGTCGTCGGGTCCATGAGGTACTTCCCGGCCGCCACGCCCTCGGTCACGACGTACACCCGGACGACTTGGTAGGAGCCGGGCTCCACCGCGTCGCTCGCGGCGATGCGGAAGCCCGCCATCGTCTGAGGCAGCACCTCCACCGCGGCGCGCTTGCCGCCGCCGGCCGGCGCGAGGGCCGCGGGGCTGAAGGCGGGGTGGGCTTCGGGGATGGGGTACGTATACGCGCGGTTCAGCAGCGTGAGTGTCCAGCCGACCACGAGCGCCGAACCGAGGGCGCCGACCAGAATGGCGATCTGCTGGCGACGCGGTGTGGAGCCCACGAGGAAGCCCGTCTTCAGGTCCTGAGACGTGTTGCCGGCGTTGGCCGTCGCGACGGCGACCACGGCGGCGATCGAGATCGCCTGCACCCGGTGGTCCACGCCGGTCCAGCCGATCGCGACGAAGATGAGACACGTCCCGAGGAGCGCAGCGATGGTCATGCCGGAAATCGGATTCGCCGAGGAGCCGATCTGCCCGCAGACGCGGGAGGAGACGGTGGCGAAGAAGAACCCGAAGATCACGATCAGGATGGCGCCGAGCAGGTTGACGCCTACCTGCGGCAACAGCGTGAGGGCGATCGCGAGGGCGAGGGAGCCGCCGATGGTGACGGAGATGGGGAGGTCGTCCTCGGTGCGGAGCGTGGTCGCCGCCTGGCCGAGGCGCGACGCGCGCAGGTCCTTGAGGCTCGCGGCAAAAGAGCTCACGATCGTCGGCAACGAGCGGGCGAGTGCGATGATCCCGGCCGAGGCGACGGCGCCCGCACCGATGTAGAAGACGAAACTGGAGCGGAGCTCACCCGGACTCATGTCGCGGATCAGCTTCACCGCCGGGAACCCGAATGGCTCGTTCAAACCCGATCCCACGAGCTTGATCGCGGGAGCGAGCACCAGGTAGGCGAAGCAGCCGCCGGCGAACAGGTAGCCGGCGATCCTCGGGCCGATGATGTAGCCCACGCCCAGCAGCTCGGGGGATGCCTCCGTGTAGACGGCGGCCCCGGGATAAAAGCCGAGTGCCTTGCCCGGCACATCAGGCCACAGCTTGAGCCCCCCCATCAGGATCTTGTAGACGAACCCGACACCGAACGCCTGGAATACACGCTTGGCCTGCAGGCCGCGCTCTTCGCCGGCGATGAGGACTTCGGCGCAGGCGGTGCCCTCCGGATAGATCAGCGTGTCGTGCTCTTTGACGATCAGCGCGCGCCGCAGCGGGATCATCATCAGGATGCCCATCAGCCCACCGGCTGTCGCGAGGACCGCCACCCGGCCGATCTCCAGGTCGTAGCCCATCAGCAGGATCGCGGGGATCGTGAACACGACGCCCGCCGCCACCGAGTCGCTCGCCGACCCCGTCGTCTGCACGATGTTGTTCTCGAGAATCGAGGTGCGGCCGAGGGCGCGGAAGATCGTGATCGACAGCACGGCGATCGGGATGGAGGAGCTTACCGTGAGCCCGATCTTGAGTGCCAAGTAGACGCTCGAGGCGCTGAAGATGAGCCCCAGGAGCACGCCGAGGAGCAGCGCGCGCGCCGTCAGCTCGGGGGGCGACTGGGATGCCGGCACGTACGGTTGGTGGTCGGACATATGGGCCGGGAATGTGGCGAGAGAAATGCGACGGCGGAAGGAGACCCGGGTCGGTGTGCCCGCCATCACCGTCGCGCGGTTCGGGTGTTGTTTCGGTGTCGCGACCGAAATCGTCACCGAATGGTACGAATCGCTCGGAACCTCAGGTGGCCCCCGCGGGGTACACACGCCCCGTGACCCCGTCGGCCGACTCGCTTCTTCCCGATCTCCAGCACGCCCTCGCCGGGCGCTATGTGCTGGAGCGGCGCCTGGGGCGCGGCGGCATGGGAGTCGTGTACCTCGCCCGTGAGCTCCGCCTCGACCGCCGGGTCGCCATCAAGCTGCTGCCGCCCGAGCGGTCCGTGCAGCCCGCCGCGCGGGAGCGGTTCCTCCGCGAGGCCCGGACCGCGGCGCAGCTGTCCCATCCCGGGATCGTGCCGATATTCGCCGTGCACGAGGTTCGCGACTTCGTGTTCTTCGTGATGGCGTACGTGGAAGGGGAGACCCTGGGCCAGCGCGTGCGCGCGGACGGCCCGCTGAGCCATGCTGCGGCGGCGCAGTTGCTCGAGGAGGTGGGGCGCGCACTGGCCCACGCGCATGCCCGCGGCGTGGTACACCGCGACGTGAAGCCCGATAACATCCTGCTCGATCAGGTCACCGGTCGCGCCCTCGTGTCCGACTTCGGCATCGCGCACCTCGGCTCGGGTGCCGTTTCGGCGCCGCGACAGGCTGTGGGGACCGCCGAGTTCATGAGCCCGGAGCAGGTGATCGGCGGGCCCGTGGACGGGCGCAGCGACCTCTACTCGCTCGGCGTCGTGGGGTTCTTCGCGCTGACGGGCCACCTCCCGTTCGACGGGCCGGATGCGATGACCGTGCTGGCCCGACACGTCACCGACCCTCCACCCACCATCGCTTCCGTGGCGCCGGAAGTGCCGCTGCGGTTGGCCGAAGCGGTCGAGCGCTGCCTGGCCAAGGACCCGGACGCCCGCTACCCGAGCGCGGACGCGTTCGCCGAGGCGGTGGGTGCGGCGCTCGATCGTCGCGCGGCGGTCGCCGTCCGCGCGTTCGTGACCGGAGCCCGGCACCTCTCGACGAGCGCGTTGCTGTACGGGGCGGCCGCGGGCGTCGGGCTGCCGCTCCTCGCCGTCCGTTTCCTCGAGCTGACGGAGCCGCGCGCCAAGGCGGCGACGGTGGCAGCGGCGGTGGCGATCGCGCTCGTGCCGCTGGCCGTCATGTTGGCCCGGGTGCGGCGGCTGCTCAGCGCCGGCTACGGGCGGCAGCATCTCACCGATGCGCTCCGAGCGGAGCTCGGCCATCGGCGCGAGGAGCTCGCGTTCCTCTACGGGTACGGACCGTCGCGGCTCGAGCGGGCGCTGCGCCGGCTGGCGTATCTGTGCGTAGCGGCCGCCGCGGGGATCGTCGGCGCGCTGCAGCGGGTGCCGGCCCTGGCGGAGGTGGTGGGCGTTCCTCCGTTGTTCTGGGTCGTCGCGACCACGGCGCTGCTCGCCGCCGCGATTGCCCGGGCGCGCACGGAGCACCGCACCGACCCCAAGGCGGAACGGCGGCTGCGGTTCTGGAACGGGCCGCTGGGCCGATGGCTCTTCAGCGTGGCCGGGCTGCGGCTCGCGCCCCGGCCGGAGCCGGCGCCGGAGCCGGAGCAGAATGAGGAGCCGGTGGTGGCGGCGATGGTGCCGACGATTACGCTCCTACCGCGCCGGCCGGACGCTTGACCCGCGCGAGGCGGTCCGCGGCTTCGCGCAGCATCTCCTCGGTCTTGCAGAACGCGAAGCGCACGAGTCGCTGCCCCAGCACGGGGCGGCTGAAGAAGCTCGAGCCCGGGACCGGCGCGACCCCTATCTCCTTCGTCAACCAGTAGGAGAACTCGTCGCCTGGCAGCTCCGAGATGGCGGAGCAGTCGGCCAGCACGTAATAGGCCCCCTGAGGCGCCCGGCAGCGGAACCCGGCGTCGACGAGGGCGCGGCAGAGCAGGTCGCGGCGCGCGCGATAGTCGCGGGCGAGGCCCTCGTAGTAGTCGTCCCCCAGCGTCTCGAGCCCCACGGCGATCGCCTCCTGGAGCGGCGCCGGCGCCCCCACGGTCAGGAAGTCATGCACCTTGCGGATCGCGTCGGTCGCGTCCGGCGGGGCCACGATCGTGCCGATGCGCCAGCCGGTGACGCTGAACGTCTTCGACGCGCCGCTGATCGTGATGGTGCGCTCGCGCATCCCGTCGAGCGTCGCGATCGGCACGTGCTCGCCCTCGTAATAGATGTGCTCGTAGATCTCGTCCGTCACGGCGTACGCGTCGTGCCGCCGGCACAGCTCGGCGATCGCCTGGAGCTCGCGGCGCGACAGCACCCTGCCGGTGGGATTGTTGGGCGTGCACACGATGATCGCGCGGGTGTGCCGCGAGAACGCCGCCGCCAGCCGGTCGAAGTCGAGCTCCTCGCTCGTCTGGAGCGGCACGTACACGGGTTTGGCGCCGCACAGAATCGCGTCCGGGCCGTAGTTCTCGTAGAATGGCTCGAAGACGATCACCTCGTCGCCGGGGTCGACGATCGCGAGTAGCGCCGATGCCATCGCTTCGGTGGCCCCGCACGTGATCGTGATCTCGGTCTCCGGGTTGACCGTCATGCCGTACCACTCGGCGTATTTCCGGGCGAGCGCGTCACGCAGACGCTTGGCCCCCCAGGTGATGGCGTACTGGTTCACGTCGTCGCGAATCGCCCGCGCCGCTGCCTCTTTGAGCACGTCGGGCGCGGGAAAGTTCGGGAACCCCTGGGCGAGGTTGATGGCCCCATGCTCGGTCGCGAGCCGGGTCATCCCGCGAATCACCGATTCGGTGAAGGAGTGGGTGCGCCGCGCGGTGTGCATACGAGGGGAACTTACAAGAGGAAGGCCCCGGCGAAACAGCCCGGGGCCTTCGATCCGCCTGGCGGTCTGTTGTCCTCACCCTATGGAAGGTTCCCGAACCAAAGGAAGTCCGCCGCGCCCCCCTCCATGACGGTCGCTGTTATGCCGATGACGCCGCCGCCGCAGGCCGGCCCACTCGTCGGGATGGTCTCATGCCACGTGGTATTGGGGGGCAGCACCTCGCAGACGGTATAGGTGCCGGCCGGGACACCGCTGAAGACGTAGTTGTTCCCTTCTACGTCAAGGGCCACGCCGCTGGTTACCGCCGTGGCGACGACCGCGCCGTTCCCGTCCCTGAGCTCGACGCACCAGCCCGCGAGATAGGGGAAATTCTGGGCCGGATCATCAACGAACACCTGGCCCATGACCATCGCGGTCCCCGTACGTCCGGAGTTGACGCAGCCGGGTGGGGGTAGGACCGGGCAACCAGAGGCGTCCACGGTGGTGCCGAGCGGGGTGTCGGGGCATTGGTCCAGAGCGTCCGGCACCCCGTCGTGATCGGCGTCGAGAAGTGGGGGCTGAGGACCGCATAGCCCCCGATGGGCATGCACCTGCCCCGAGTCCGAGCGATGCTCGTCGCCCAGACCGTTGTCGCAATTGGAGCCTTGCAGACTTTGGGACATGCCTGCCAAGAACGGTGTCGCCACCAAAGCAAGCACCACTATGAGGGCTCGCATGGTATCACCCCTAGCTCGTAGGGCTGAGGGGTGGGCGCCGCGACCTCAGCGGGTCTGCCGCAGTGTTGGGGAGCCGGGCGGACGCACGACCCGCGCTACCCCCCTACTACTGGGCACCTTGAAAGTCGCGCTACGCGGTCTGGGCAGGCTGTGCGGTTGGTTACAAGAACCTTGGTGGTGTCGCGAGCGGGCCGCACGGCGAGCACACAACTGGCAGCACTGTCGCGGCATGCCATGTCGCCGGCAAAGGAGGAAGGCCCCGGCGAAAGAGACCGGGGCCTTCGATGGAGCCCTTCTAGTCCGTCTGCGCCCTCACCCTTATGGCGTGAGGTTCCCGAACCAGATGAAGCTGGCACTGCCCCCGTCCATGACGGTGATCGTCCAGCCAAACCCGGTGGCGCAGCCCGGCCCGCTCGTCGGGAAGCTCTCATGCCAGCCGGTCTGCACCGTCTCGCAGACCGTATAGGTGCCGGCCGGTAGACCCGAGAACAGGTAGTTGCCCGAGGCGTCGGTCACGGCCGTTGCACTGACCGGGCCGCTGACCTCGACGCACCAGCCCGCAAGACCGGTCCACGGCGATGCATCAACGAACACCTGGCCGTCGATCGACGCGGTTCCCCCGGCCGGGCCGGAGTTCACGCAACCGCCGCCGGACGTCGGGGGCGGTGGGGGCGGGGGTGTGGACTGCACCGTGCAGCCCGACGCATCCACTGTGGTGCCGGCTGCCGTGCCGGGGCATGAGTCGAGGCTGTCTGGCACCCCGTCGTGATCGGCGTCGAGCACCGTGGGCGGCGGGGGTGGAGTCTGCGGCTGACACGCCCCTTGATGGGCATTCGCCGTTCCCTGGGTCGAGCGATGCTGGTTGTCGCATTTCAAGGCTTGCGACCGTTGGGCGACGCCCGCCAGGAACGGCGTGGCGACCAAGGCAAACAGAACTGTGAAGGCTCGCATCGTGTGACTCCTCGCTCGTTTTAGGGCTGAGGAGGGCGCTGCGGCCTCAGCTGAACCTGTTGCGGGGGCGCATCACTTGAGATCCCCCGACCACCAACCTTCAGCTCGCCTTAAAGTCGCTTGAGCGACGCCGGCGGGCGGTGTGGCATATCACGCAGTCACGTAAACACAAGTACACATGGCACTTACTCTCTACTGGGGCGGGATTAAGCAAGAACGGTGCCCCATGGGTACGTGCCACTAAAACACGTCACTTGGCCAGCACTATGGGTCGGGCGCAACCTTGCAGAATGCTACATCTCATGCACAAACTGGCGGAGCAAACGCGCTATCCGTTTTCCGTCAGCGACGCAATACTGTCGTGATAGTGTTCTATACCGAGATGAGCGTGATGCGATGGGGAGGGACCGGGCTAGCGCAGCAGCTGCTTCGCGATCGTATGGAGTTGCATGTTGCTCGTCCCCTCGTAGATCGTCCCGATCTTCGCGTCGCGGTAGAACTTCTCGACAGGATACTCCTTGGTGTAGCCGTACCCGCCGAACAGCTCCACGGCGAGCGAGGTGACGCGCTCCGCGACCTGTGAGGCGAAGAGCTTGGCCATCGCCGCGTGCATCGTGTATGGCTCGCCGGCATCCTCGAGCCGCGCGGCGTTGTATACCAGCAGCCGCGCTCCCTCGAGCTCCGTCGCGGCCTGGGCGAGCTGAAACTGCACGGCCTGAAACTCTCCGATCGGCTTGCCGAATTGCTTGCGCTCCTTCGCGTACTTGAGCGCGGCCGCGAGGGCGCCCCGCGCCACTCCGATCATCTGCGCGCCGATCCCGATCCGGCCCGTGTTCAGCGTCTCGATCGCGATCTTGTACCCGACGCCGATCTCACCCACCAGGTTCGCCGCCGGCACCTCGCAGCCGTCGAGGATCAGCTCGCACGTGCTCGAGGCGCGGATGCCAAGCTTGTCCTCCTTCTTGCCCACCGAGAACCCCTTGAAGCCACGCTCCACCGCGAAGGCGGTGATACCCTTGTAGCCCTTGGTGAAGTCGCTGTTCGCGAACACCACGAACAGCCCCGCCTCGGCGCCGTTGGTGATCCAGAGCTTGCGGCCCTCGAGTACCCAGGTATCGCCCCGCCGGGTCGCCCGGGTCTGGAGCCCGAACGCGTCGGAGCCCGAGTCTGGCTCGGACAGGGCGTAAGCACCCAGCAGGTCGCTGGCGAGCCGGGGGAGATAGCGCCGCTTGAGATCTTCGCTCGCCCACTTGCGGAGCAGCGTATTCACGAGGGTGTTCTGCACGTCCACGAAGATCGCGACCGAGGCGTCCACGGCGGACAGCTCCTCGACGGCGAGCACCGTCATGACCAGACTCCCGCCTGCGCCGCCGTGGGACTCGGGGACGTCGATTCCCATGAGCCCGAGCGCGAAGCACTTGGCGAGCAGGGCGGGGTCGACCGCGGAGGCCCGTTCCATGGCGGCCACGCGCGGCCGGACCTCGCGCTCGGCGAAGTCGCGTACTGTGTCGCGGAACAGCGCTTCTTCCTCGGAGAACGTCATCGATCCTTCACCCGCCGCACGAACTTGAGCCCCGACCATACTTCGTCCACCGCCGCCACCTTCACGTCCACCAGCCCGTGCGCCAGCCCGATCGCCCGGATCACGTCCTCGGTGAGGTCGGTCGCCACGCCGGACGCTTTCTTGGGCCAGGAGATCCACAGCATGCCGGCGGGCGTGAGGGCGCGGGCCAGCGCGCCGAACCGCCGCTCGAGCTCCTGCGCCTCGCTCACAAAGAACTGGATGAAGTCGAGGGGTCCGGTGGCGTCCCGCTGACGGCTGACCGGCGGGAGCTTGCCGAGCGTACGCTCGTAGCCGCGCGGCGCCCCGAGAATTGCGATGGTCGAGCCCGACTTGATCCCGAGCTTCGCGACCAACGGCTTTCCGGAATACCCAGCCACCTCTACCGCCCTCTACCGCCCTCTGTACATCACCCGCCAGATCCTGCCCGCCGCGTCGTCACTGATATACAGCGAGCCGTCCGGGCCCATCGCCACACCCACCGGCCGGTGCTGCGGCCCGGTGCCGTTCTCGTGCCAGAACCCGTCCGCGAATGTCTCGTACGTGCCGGCCGGCTTGCCGTCCTTGAAGGGCACGAACACGACGCGGTAGCCGCCCTGGGGCAGCGGCGCGCGGTTCCACGAGCCGTGAAACGCGACGAAGGCCCCCCCCCGATAGTGCGCGGGGAACTGGGTGCCGCCGTAGAACGTCAGGCCGTCCGGCGCCCAATGCGCCGGGAAGGCGACGAGCGGTTCCTTCTTCTCCTGGCAGCGACCCACCGTCTTGCCGTCGCCGCCGTACTCGGGCGCGAGGACCAGGTGACCCAGCTCCGGGTCGTGGTAGCAGTACGGCCAGCCGTAGTCGTCGCCTTCGGAGAGCTCGAAGAGCTCCTCGGAGGGCTTCTCGGCGCTTTGCTCCAGTGTGAAGAGCTTGGGCCAATTCTGCCCCAGCTGGTCGCGACCGTGCTGCGTCGCGTACAGCTCGCCCGAGGGCGCGAACGCGAGCCCCACGGCATTCCGGATTCCGGTGGCGAACCGAGTGCCGTCCGCTTCCGTTTGATCGTGCTTCAGCGCATCGAACCGCCAGACCCCCGCTCGGAACGCAAGCTCGGGGCAGGGGTCCTTGCCGCGCGACTCGTTCGACCGGTCGGCGATCTGACAGGAATTGGTGGCCGACCCGCTGTTCACGAACAGCATGCGGCCGTCGGGAGACAGGGCGAGGTTCTTCGCGCTGTGGCCGCCGGTGGGCAGATCCTTGACGATCACTCCGGGGGCGCCCAGGGGCGTGAGACTCCCCGCGCGCATCGTGTAGCGATACACCGTGGACGTGGTACCGAAGTAGAGCACGCCCTTCCCGAGCGCGACGCCGGTGCCGCCCTCGCTGCCGATGGTCTGGCGCACGTCGGCCTTGCCGTCGCCCGACGTGTCTCGCAGGGCGAGCAGGCCGCCGGCGCCCGCCCGGCCGCCCGCCAGCGCGACGAAGACGTCGCCGTTCTGCGCCACCGCCAGATGTCGCGCGGCGCCGACCTGGTCGGCGACCACCACCGCGCAGAAATCGGCCGGCAGCGTGAGGCCGCCGTTGTCGGGCTCGCATGCCGGTAAGACGGCGGACGGCCGGACCCTAAAGGACTCCCTGACGGTCGCAGGAGGACCGCCGGACAGAAACACCGCCACCAGACCGACCGCCAGTCCGCCCGTCCGCCCGACCGTCCAGTTCATGTCTTCCTCTCCCCCGATGGGCCCGCCAGCATCTCCCGAATGCCGCCCAGCGACGCCAGCACCCCGGTCGCCTCGTACGGCACATAGATCACCTTGTTGCTCTGAGGGCTCGTGACCATGTCCTTCAGCGCTTCGATGTAGCGGATCGCGATCAAGTACCGCGCCGGATCCCCGCCGGTTCCCTTGATGGCGGCCGTGATCCGCTCGATCGCCTGCGCTTCCGCTTCGGCGACCTTGAGCCGGGCGTTGGCCTCGGCCTCGGCGGCGAGGATCCTCGCCTGTTTCTGGCCTTCCGCCTGATTGATCTCCGACTGCCGGATGCCCTCCGCCTGGAGGATGCGCGACTGCTTCTCCGCCTCGGCGGTGAGGATCGCGGCGCGCCGGTCGCGCTCGGCGCGCATCTGCTTCTCCATGGCGTCCCGGATGTCGCGCGGCGGGTTGATGTCTTTCAGCTCGACGCGACTCACCTTCGCGCCCCACTTGTGGGTCGCTTCGTCGAGGATCTCGCGCAGCTTGGCGTTGATCGTGTCACGCGAGGAGAGGACATGGTCCAGCTCCATCTCGCCGATCACGTTGCGTAGCGTCGTCTGCGTCAGCTTCTCGATGGCATCCGGCAGGTTCGCGATCTCGTAGGTCGCCCGGACGGGGTCCGTGATCTGGGAATAGATCAGCGCGTCGATCTCGACGACGACGTTATCCTTGGTGATCACGTTCTGGCGCGGGAACACGTACACCGTCTCGCGCAGGTCGATCTTGTCGGTGCGGAAATGGCGCGCGAACGAGTCGCCCGCGGGCGTCACGACCACCTGGTGCCAATCGATGGCGCGCGGCTTGTCGATGAACGGGATGACCAGATTCACCCCGGAAGCGAGGGTGCGGTGGTATTTCCCCAACCGCTCGATGATCATGGTCTGCGCCTGCTGGACGATGCGGATCCCCCGCGCGACGATCGAGATCGCGAACAGCGCGATGGCCGCCGGGACGATCAGCGCGCCGATGTTGTCCATGCCTCAGCCCTCCTTGTCGACGTACAGAGTCGCCCCTTCCACTCGGACCACCATCACCCGCGTGCCCCGCTCGAGCGCCGAGTCCATCAGCGACGCCGCGCGCCAATCCTCGCCTTCCACCAGGACGCGGCCCTTGCCGGTGGCTGGGTCGATGCGCTCCGACACGATGCCCACCCGGCCCGCCAGGGCATCGACGTTGGTCCGGATCTCGCTCCCCGCGCGGTGCAGGTGCCGCAGCAGGAACGGACGGACGCCGACGAGCGAGAGCAGGGTTCCGGCGGCGAACGTGAGCGCCGGCACGACGGCCCCGGGGACGACGACGGACACGAGGCCGGCGGCGAGGCAGCCGACTGCCACGGAGAGCAGCCAAAACCCCGGTGCGACCATCTCCGCGACGAAGAGGAGCAGGGCGGCGACGAGCCAGACTTGCCATTCGTGCATGGGGAGAAGTTAGCGCACCTTGCTGGAGCCGGTAATTGCGGGAGCGGGCGCGCCGAGTGGCGGTCCCTCCGGCTCGGGACGCCTGACAGCTCCTCCCCACGCCCCTTGCGTCTTCGCCTCCGGGACCGCCACTCGGCGCGCCCCGTCGCACTGCTCGCGTCAATCCGCCGGAGCTGCCTCGGGCGTCAGTTGCCCGCCGGCCGCGGCCCGCCCGAGCGACGTCCGGCCCAGGCGGTGCTGCAGCCCGTCGAGGTAGGTGTAGATCACCGGCGTCACGTAGAGCGTGATGATCTGCGAGAACGCGAGGCCGCCCACCACCGCGATGCCGAGCGGTCGGCGGGACTCGGAGCCCACGCCGACTCCCAGGGCGATGGGGAGCGTGCCCATCAACGCCGCCATGGTGGTCATCATGATCGGCCGGAACCGGATGCTGCAGGCTTCGAGAATGGCGTCGTGCGCGGACTTGCCATGGGCGCGCTGCGCCTCGATCGCGAAGTCGATCATCATGATGCCGTTCTTCTTCACGAGCCCCACCAGCATGATCACGCCCACGAAGGCATAGACGCTCAGGTCCACCCGGAACAGCAGCAGCGTCAGCAACGCGCCGAACCCGGCAAACGGCAGCGCCGAGAGGATCGTGAGCGGGTGGATGAAGCTCTCGTACAGGATGCCGAGCACCATGTAGATCACGAGCACGGCGAGGATGAGGAGCGCCAGCAGGCCCGTCTGGCTCGACTGGAAGGCCTGCGCGGTGCCGGCAAAGCTCGTGGTGATGCTGGCGGGCAGGAGCTGCCGCGCGACGCGCTGCACTTCGGCGACGGCGGTGCCGATGGCGACGCCCTCCCGCAGGTCGAACGATATCGTGACCGCCGGCAGCTGCCCCGCGTGATTCACCGTCAGCGGGCCGACGCTCGAGTTCAGCGTGGCGAGCGACGCGAGCGGCACCAGGGGGCCGTTCTGTGAGCGGATGTACAGGAGGCTCAGCGCGGACAGGTCCCGCTGGTAGTCGGGGAGCAGCTCCATCACGACCCAATACTGGTTGGTGGAGGTGTAGATCGTGGAGACCTGACGCGAGCCGTACGCGTTGTACAACGCTTCCTCGATCTGTTGGGCGGTGACGCCGAGCGCCGCGGCCCGGTCCCGGTTGATGGTCACGGTGGCCTGCGGGTTCGAGATCTGGAGATCGCTCGTGACGTTGATCAGGTTCGGCAGCTTGCGCAGTTCCGTCAGGAGCCGAGTCGAGTAGTCGTACAACGCGGGGTCCGGGCTCTGCAGCGTGAACTGGTACAGGCTCTTGGTGCGACGGCCGCCGATCTGGATGGGCGGCGGGTTCTGGAGGAACACCTGGATGCCTGGGATGCCGGCCAGCTTGCCATTGAAGTAGCGGATCAGCTGGTCCACGCTCATCTCGCGCTGGGAGCGAGGCTTGAGCTGCATGAAGACGCGCCCCTGGTTGATCTGACCGCCGCCCAGGAAGGACATGGTCGCGTCCACGTTGGGATCCTGCTCGAGCACCGCCATGACCTGCAGCTGATGGCTGACCAGATCGTCGAACGACGTGCCCTGGATCGTCTCCGTGGTCCCGAAGATCTGTGAGTTATCTTCGCTCGGCAGGAAGCCCTTGGGCACGACGGCGAAGAGCCCGACCGTGGCCACGAGGATGAGCCCCCCGAAGACGAGGACCGCCGGCCGCCGTCCCATCACCCACGCGAGGCTGCGCTCGTACGAGCGCAGCACCCGCTGGTAGACACGCTCCGATCCTTCGTAGAACCTCCCGTGGCGTGCCTCCCGCGGCGGCTTGAGGAAACGGCTGCACAGCATCGGCGTCAGCGTCAGGGAGACGACGCCGGAGACGAGAATCGCGGCCCCGATGGTCACGGCGAACTCATGGAACAGTCGCCCGACGATCCCGCCCATGAACAGCACCGGGATGAACACCGCCGCGAGCGACAGCGTCATGGAGAGGATCGTGAACCCCACCTCGCGTGACCCGGCGAACGCGGCCTCGAGCGGGCCCGCACCTTTTTCCATGTGGCGCACGATGTTCTCGAGCATCACGATGGCGTCGTCCACCACGAACCCGACCGACAGCGTCAGCGCCATCATCGACAGGTTGTCGAGGCTGTAGTCCAGCGCGTACATCACCCCGAACGTGCCCACGAGCGAGAACGGGAGCGCCAGACTCGGGATGATCGTCGCCGAGAGGTTGCGGAGGAAGAGGAAGATGACCAGCACCACCAGCGCCAGCGTCAGGAACAGGGTGAACTTCACGTCCGCGAGCGATGCGCGAATCGACTCCGAGCGGTCGGAGCGGAGCTGGAGATCCACCGAGGCGGGGAGCAACTGCTTCAGGCTCGCCATCACCGTCCGCACGCGGCCGGCGACCTCCACCGTGTTCGCACCGGGCTGTCGCTGGATCGCGAGCACGATGGCCCGGGTGCCGTTGAACCAGGCGGCGCTCTTGTTGTCCTGCACGTCGTCCAGCACCTGTCCCAGGTCCTGGAGGCGTACCGGTGCGCCGTTGCGATAGGCCACCACGAGGGCCCGGAACTCCGCGGCATCCTGGAGCTGGCCGTTGGCCTGCACCGTGTAGGCGCGATGCGGCCCCCACAGGATGCCGGTCGGCAGGTTGACGTTCCCGGCGGCGACGCCGTCGGCTACCTCGTCGATGCCGATGGCGCGCGTCGCCAGCGCCTTGGGGTCGAGCTGGATGCGCACCGCGTACTTGGCGGCGCCGTACACGTTGACCTGCGCCACGCCGTCGATGGTGGACAGCCGCTGCGCGATGAACGTTTCGGCGTATTCGTCGAGGGCGGGCAGCGACAGGGTCTTCGAGCTCAGCGCGTAGTAGATGATCGCCTGGTCGGCCGGGTTCACCTTTTGGTACGAGGGCGGCACGATGCCGCTGGGCAGCGAGCGCAGCGTTTTGGAGATCGCCGCCTGGACGTCCTGCGCGGCCGCGTCGATGTTGCGGTCCAGCGTGAACTGCAGCGTGATGCTGGTGGAACCGAGGTTCGACGACGACGTCATCTGGTCGATCCCGGCGATCGTCGAGAACTGCTTTTCGAGCGGCGTCGCTACCGCGGACGCCATCGTCTCGGGGCTCGCGCCGGGGAGGCTCGCGTTCACGGTGATCGTCGGAAAGTCGACGTTCGGCAGGTTGCTCACCGCCAGCAACCGGTAGGCCATCAGGCCGAACAGCAGGATGCCCATCATGACGAGCGTCGTCATGATGGGCCGCTTGATGAACAGCGCCGAGATGTTCACTTGTCGCCGGCCATGTCGCCTGCCCCTTTCACCTCCACCAATGCGCCGGACGTGAGCCGCAGCTGGCCGTCCGTGACGACCTGATCTCCCGGGCGCACGCCCTGCGACACGACTGCGTACGTCCCGGCGTTCCGCGCGATCTCGACGGCCTGCGAGCGGGCGGTCCCGTCCTGGTTGAGCACGAACACATAGGTACCCTGCTGTCCCGTCATCACCGCCTGCGCCGGCACCACCAGCGCCCGTTCATCCACGTAGAGCTGCAACCGCACGTTGAGAAACTCGCCCGGCCATAGCGCGTTGTCCCGATTCGGGAACTCCGCCTTGAGCAGCACCGTGCCGCTCGCCGTATCGACGCTGTTGTCGACGAACGTCAGCACGCCCTCGCTCGCCACCGTGTCGGTCTGAGATGGGCTCACCAGCACGGGCAGCCGGTTCTTGCGATACCGCTGAATGGCAGCGAGGTGCTGCTCCGGGACGGCGAAGCGCACCAGGATGGGGTGGATCTGGTTGATCACCACGAGTGGCTCCGGCGCGTTGGCGCGCACGAGGTTGCCCTCGCGCAACAGCAGGCGACCGGTGTGGCCCGCGATCGGCGCGCGGATGGCCGCCCATTCGAGGTTGAGCTGGGCGGCCGAGGCAGCGGCGGAGTCGGCGCGCACCACGGCCTGCAGCGCTTCGGCGTTGGCGCGCTTCGCCTCGTAGTCGGACTGCGTCACGTAGTCCTGCTTCACCAGCGCCGCGTAGCGCTCCGCATCGAGCGTGGCACTCTGCGCCTGCGCCTGGTCGCGCGCCAGCATCGCCCGTGCCTGCTCGAGCGCGGCCAGGAAGGGCCGTGGGTCGATCTGAAACAGCAGCTGACCCGACGCGACCTCGTCTCCCTCGTCGAAGGCCACCCGCGTGAGGATCCCCGTGACCTGCGCCTGAACCGACGCGGTCTGTCGCGGCTCGACACTCCCGGTCGCCTGGATCTCGTACGGCACGGCACGCTGCTCGGCGCGGGCGATGGTGACGGGCACGCGTGCCGCGCCTCCGGTCCCCTTGCGGGAGCACCCGAAGGCGAGGGTGAGCGCGCCTGCCGCGAATATGGTCGTCCGCTTCATTTATTTATTCTCGGTTCCGGTCGTGTCCGGTTTGAGCCGCAGCGGGCTACCGCCGTCGAGCCCGAGGATGCCCACGTCGTGCGCCAGTTGGGCGAGCGCCGTGTTCCAGGAGAAGCGCGCCTGGATCGCCTGGGCCCGCGCGCTCGCGAGCGCCGCCTGCGCCGTGAGTAGGTCGAGCAGGCTCCCGGCCCCCGCCTTGTAGCGCCCCAGCGCCACCTGCTCCGATTCCGTGGCACTGGCGAGCAGGTCCCGGCTGGTGCGCACCTGCTGCGTGGTGGTGCGGAGCGCGTAGTACGCGTTGAACACCTCGTAGACCACCTGCTGCTCGAATCCCCGCGCCCGGCGCGCCGCCGCGTCGGCCGCGGCAGTTGCGGCCTTCACGTTGTAGATCTGCGACCAGCCGGAGAACAGCGGGATCGAAAACGTCAGGGTCGCGGTGTAGCTGTTGCCCGACGTGGCGCTGCCCGGCGGAGGGTTGATGAAATAGGTTTGACCGGCGTTGCCGCCGACCGCGAGCGTGGGCAGCGCCTGCGAGCGGGCCAGGCTCACCCGGGCGCGGGCCTGCTCGACCAGCTCGCGTTGGGCCGCGAGATCGGGTCGCGCGTGCACGGCCCGCGCAATCAGCGTGTCCACGCCCTCGATGATGCCGAGTGGGAGCGTGGTGTCCGGCAGCACCGCGATGTCGTAGGGGACGTTGGCCGGTAGCCCCATCGACAGCGCCAGGGCGCCGCGGGTGGTCTGGAGCTGTCCCTCGGTGGACTCGAGCACGAGCTGGGCCTGCGATAGGGCGGTCTTCGCCTGCAGCACGTCGGCGATCGTGGAGAGCCCGACCTTGTGCCGCTGGCTCGCCGCCTCCAGGTTGGTCCGCGCTTCCTGGAGCGTGGTTTGCTGGGCCGTGAGCAGCGCCTTCGTGCCCAGGTACTGGAAATACGCCTGCTCCACGGTCAGCACGACGCTCTGCAGCGTTGCGTTGTGCGTCCAGTCGGCGGCGAGCAGTGCCGCGCGCGCCGCCCCGACCGAGCCTGAGCGGCCGCCAAAGTCGAACAGCAGCCACGAGAGGGTGAATGCCGGTCCGTAGAACTGCTGCTTCACCGCCTGCTGACCTGCCGCCGGCACCGTCCTGTGGATCGTGGTCGCGGTGCCGTTGACCGCGATGGTGGGATAGTATTGTCCCTTGGCGGCGCCGTAGCCGGCCGCCGCGGCCCGAGCGTCCGCCCACGCCGCGGCCGTGGCGGTATTGTTCCGTAGCGCGATGTCGATGACGTCTGCCAGATCGAGCTGGGCGATTCGCTCGGCGAGATCGGTCGGCAGCTCGGCCGGTGGCGCAGGTGGCGCGGCCGGCTGGCGTGGCGGCGTCCACAGCACGTTCGGCGCCGGCGCCGTGCCTGCGACGCCGCGCACACCGGGAGTCCCGCAGCCGAGCGGCAGCGCCACGACCCCGGCCGCGAGCGTAGCGCGCCGCAACACGCGGCGGCCGGGGCGACGACGGGGCGGGACGTCGGGCTGGTGCGTCGGCATCCGGTCGGGCATTCGGCTCGCGCGAGAGGGTGAGGGCGGGATCAGGGTTCCCGGAGTATACGCACGACCGGCCCCGGGCGTGGCGCTGCAGGAGGTGACCCGTTGGCGTCCGACACGGCTCGAGTACGGCTCGACCGCTGGCTTTGGGCCGCGCGCTTCTTCAAGACGCGCACGCTCGCCGCAGCGGCGATCGGCGGCGGCAAGGTGGAGGTGAACAGCGAGCGCGCCAAGCGCGCGAAACCGATCGGCGTGGGCGACCGCCTGCGGATCCGGCAGGGCCCGTTCCAGTACGTGGTCGTGGTGCGCGCCCTCGCGGAGCAGCGCGGCCCGCCCTCCGCGGCGACGACACTCTACGAGGAGGACGCCGAAGGGAAGCGCCAGCGGGAACGACTCGCCGAACAGCTCCGCGTGGCCCCGTCGCCCGGGTACGAGGGGAAAGGGCGGCCGACCAAAAAGGAGCGCCGGGAGATCGAGAAGCTCAGAGGCGCGTGAGCACCTTGAGCAGCTGAATCTGCCCCGCGTGATACAAGTCGTGCGACGCGATGCCGTACACGTTTTGCGCGTTGGTCCACGTGGAGCGCCAGGCCTTCGCGTCGAGCCGCGCCGCTGGGAAGCGGGCGATCGCCGCGCGCAGCAGGCGATGCTGCTCCTTGAGCAGCGCCACGTCGCGCCGCCACGCCGCCGCGTCGGGCTGCGCCGGGAGCGCCGGCCAGTTGCTGCCGGCGCGGGGGAAGGCGAGCGCCGTATCGCGCGTCAGCCGGCGGCGCACGATGTACTTCCAGTAGGCCGTGTGCAGCACGATTTCCCAGATGTTGTGACGCTTGCGGCCCGGGCGCCGCAACGCCTCGCGCGGCGAGAGGCCGCGGACGGCGCCCAGGAGCGGCGTTCCATGCCAGGCCTTACGATCGAAGGCCTGGTCGTAGACGGCGAGCAGCAGGGCGAGGCGGCGATCTCGAGGCATGCCGATGCGCCTTACTGGAGCCCGATCGCCACGCCCAGCCCGATGGCGCCGGCGCCCAACGCCAGCAGCGCGAGGAGCAGGGGCACCGCGAACCGGAGCCAGTCCTCGTAGCGTACCTGGGCCGCGGCGAGGATCGCCATGAGCGCCCCGTTGGTGGGTGTGAACAGCTCGCACAGGCCGCCCCCGTACTGATAGGCGAGCACCGTGACCTGGCGCGACAAGCCGAGCAGGTCCGCGAGGGGCACGAGGATCGGCAGCGTGAGGACGGCATGCCCGCTCGGACTGGGCACGGGCACGTGCACCAGCGCGTGGACCACCATCATGCCGAGCGCGGCGAGGGCGAGCGGCAGCTGGGCGACCGGCGCGAACAACCCGTGCACGATCGTGTCCACGATCCGCCCCTGCTCGAGCGTGACGAAGATCGCCCGCGCGAAGCCGATGAGCAGGGCCGCGTAGGCCATCGACCGGAAGCCTGCGACGAACGCCTCCGCCGTGCCGCCGACGCCCAACCCTCCCGCGAGCCCCGCGATCACTCCCATGGCGAAGAACAGCGCCGCCATCTCGTCGAAGCCCCAGCCGAGACGGAGTACGCCGGCGACGAGCGCGGCGAACGCGACGACGACGAGCCCGAGGACAGCCCAGCGGCGGACATCGAGCCCCCCGGCGGCGACGACGGGCTCACTGGAGGGCGCGGTGCGGGTGCGGACGGCGTACCGCACCGTCCCCCAGATCCAGACTGCCAGCGCGGCGCCGAGGAATGCGATCCGGAACAGCGACCCCGACAAGAGCGGCAGCTGGGCGAGCTGCTGCGCGATGCCGACTTGGAACGGGTTGATGGGACTGAACGCGGCGCCCACCGCCGCGGCGCCCAGGCTCATCGCCACCGCCACGGCCGGTCGGTAGCCCAGCCGCCGAGCGAGCAGCAGCGTCACGGGCACGAGCGCGATGATCTCTTCCTTCATGTTGTCGAGCACCCCGCCCAGCGCAAACGCGAGCGACGCTGCGGGGATCACGAGCGTTTCCGAGTGCCCGAACCGCTGCACCAGCCAGTCTACGCCCTGCCGCAGCGCTCCCGTCTGGTCCACTACCGTAAAGGCCCCGCCGATCAGGAACACGAAGAAGATCACGCCGCCCGCTGCGGCCATGCCCCGAGGAATGGCGACCAGCGCCTGGAACGCGCCCACGGGGTGCGGCGCGACCGCGTGATAGGTGCCCGCGACCACGACCCGGCGATTGGTGGCAGGGTCGTCCCGGCGGTCGTACTCGCCGGACGCCAGCACGTGACTGGCCGCGGCCGCGAGCAGGATACAGCCGCACATGAGCGTCAGAGGGTGGGGGAACCTCACGGCCGGACGCCGAGCCGCCGGATCTCGCCCGACTCGTACACGCGCACGCCGCGCGGGGCGTCGCGGGCGACGCGCACCATGGCACGGGCCACGGTTTCCGCCTTGATCGGCCGGTACCTGGCGAGCGGACCCACGAACGCCCAGCCGACGAGCCCGCCTAGCAGCATGGCTGCCCGTTCCGCGGGCCGGCTCTGCCCCCGCGCGCCCAGCAGCAGCGACGGGCGGAAGATGTGGATGCCGTCGAATTGCAGGCGCCGGACGGCCGCTTCCACCTCGCCCTTCACCCGGCTGTAAAACACGCGCGAGCGGGCGTCGGCGCCGACGGCCGTCACGACCAGGAACTGCGATGCGCGGTGGCGCAGCGCGACCCGGGCGAGCTCGACCACGTAGGTGTAATCGACCTTCCGGAAGGCGTCTTGCGATCCCGCCTGCTTGATGGTCGTGCCGAGACAGCAGAACACGTCGTGCACGCGGGGGAAATCGCCGACCTCGGCCAGACGGTCGAAGTCGAGGACGCGGTGCACGAGCTTCTTGTGAGCGAGTGGCAGCGTGCGGCGGGCGACGACGGTGACGCGCTCGTACTCGGAGTCTTCGAGCAGCTGCCGCAGCAGGTGGCCGCCGACGAGCCCCGAGGCGCCGGCGACGAGAGCGGAGCGGCTGGCGGTTGGCATCACGACTCCTGTGTCGCGGAAACATAGGTCCAGCCCATGAGGCAGGACCAGGCATACACCAGTATGCCCACCAGGTGGACGCCGTCGCCGATCAAGCGGTCCTGCTGCAAGAGCCCGAGGGTCCCGAGGAGGTAGTTCCAGTCGTGCTCGCCGCCGCCCAGGAGTGGCAGCTCTTCGGCGCGGGCGTCTTGGACGTAGACGGAGATGTTCCAGAGGTTCTGGGCGATCCACCAGAGCGCGACCATCGCCGCGTGCCGGTCGCCGCGCCGCCAGAAGTATGCGACGAACGCAGCGGGCATGAGGAGCTGCATGAGCGTCCCGCCGAGGGAGCCGATGAACTCGCCGAACAGGCCGAACAGGGGATGCCCGAATTCGTGGATTGCGAGGTCGAGGCTGTCGAGCCAGCCGTAGTGGCCCGGGTTCAGCACCAGGAACCCGCCGTACACCGCGATCACCGCCGTGAGGGCGCGGCGGGCGCGCCGCTCGGCGGCGCTCACGGTCTAGCGCGCGACCCGCTGCGAGCGGAAGGTGCCGGTCATGATCGCGGTGCCGCCGCCCGCCGGCCGCATCTCGAAGGTCCCGTTCAGGGAGTCGCCCCGGAGCTTGCCCGTGGTGGTCGTCACCACGTCCTGGTTCGCGGTCGGGCTGTGGTACGGTCCGATCTCGTCCACGGCGGAGGTATCGGTGACCTGGCGCCCCCGGATCGGGATGGGAGGCCCGTCGAGGGTGGTGAACGTGAGCGTCCCGCGCAGCGTCCCATCCGGCGCCACACTCGTCACGATGCGGAACGGCGTGCCCGTGTCGGACGCGCTCCGGAAGGACCGGCCTTCCCAGGTCCCGGCGTACTTCTGGGCCGGTCC
>Ga0184605_10000007_pt1 | contig 96973 bp, 81 predicted proteins | sample PLM0_30_coex_FD_132995 | JGI IMG/M metagenome (GOLD analysis project Ga0184605, IMG submission 132995) | Groundwater sediment microbial communities from an aquifer in East River, Colorado, USA - PLM0_30_coex | ecosystem: Environmental > Terrestrial > Soil > Riparian zone | place: USA: East... | reverse complement strand
TGCAGCTTCTCGGTGATGAGGCGCCGGAGGTCCGCGGCACGAAGCGAGCCCGCCAGGGCGTGCTGGCTGACCCGTTCCGCCTGTCGGGCCAGGCGCCGCGTCAGTTGTGTCGGCCAGCGGTACCACGTCGGATGCGGACTTCCGAACAGACCGACGAAGTCGACGGTCGCGCCACCCTGCAGCAGCTGTCGGCCCAGCTCGAACGCCACGGCGCCGCCGGCGCAGAAGCCCACGATGATGTACGGACCGTTGGGCTGGAACGCCCGGATCTGGTCCGCGAAGTACCGAGCGAGCTCCTCGACGCGCGTGAGCGGCTCGCTCTGACCATCGAGACCCGGAGGTTGCAGCCCGAAGAACGGCTGGTCCTCACCCAAGTGCCGCGCCAGCGCGCGGTAGCAGAACACGTCGCCGTTGTGGCCGGCCACGCCAAAGACGGGAATACGTGCTCCGCGTGGCTCGAGCGGTACGATGGCGCGCTGCTGTTGGGCCAGCGCCTCGGCCGAACGCAGGAAGCCGAGAATCTTCGAGGATCAGCCCTCGGGCCAGAAACGGCGGGCCAGCTCGGCGCTGCGGGGATCGGGCGGCACCGGGGCCCCGTCGAGCATCGCGATCGGTACCACGCCGCGCACCGCGTTCGTCAGGAACAGGCTCTTGCCCGCGAGCGCCGTCTCCGGGTAACGGCCCTGCTCCACGCGCGGCGCGACCTGGAGCAGGCGCGCCCGCCCGATCCCGGGCAGGATCCCGAGCTCGAGCGCCGGCGTACGCAGTTCGTCGCCATCCCACCAGAACACGGTCCACACGGTTCCCTCCGCCACCCACCCCTCGCGCGTGAGGAGCAGCGCGTCGTCGGCGTCCGCGACCTCGGCTTCTTGGGCCGCGTCCAGGAAGGGATCGCGCTCCGTCGTCTTATGGGGATACGGTTGATGGCGCTCGGACGCCGTGATCACCACCGGCGGCTCGAGGGGCGGTAGCTCGCGGACGGTCACGCTCGCCCGCCCGCCTTGCACGTCGACTCGGAGGACGGCCTCATCCATGCCCGCGAACGGCGCGACCAACGCCGCCACGTCCTGCGACGGCCGGGGAAGCCCGAGCTCGCCGAGCGACCGCCTCAGACGAGCCAGATGACGCTCGAGGAACGGGATGCGCCCCTCGCGGACGCGCATGGTCTCGATCAACCCGTAACCGGCGTGGTCCATGGCGCTAAGCCTCAAGTCGCAAGGCACCAGGCGCAAGAGCGCGTCCTTCTTGCGGCTTGCGGCTTGCGACTTACGGCTGCTCGCCCGTCTTTACCGGCAGTTCGACGCGCTCGCTCCACTCCGTGAACGATCCGTCGTACACGCGCACCCGCGGGTAACCGAGCACGTTGTGAAGCGCGAAGTAGACGTGGCTCGACTCGAGTCCGCCGTTGCAGTACGCGATGATGGTCTTGTCGGCCGTGATCCCCTGCGCCGCGTAGCTCGCCCGCAGCTCCTCGCGCGACTTCCACACCGTGGCGAAGTCCACCTTGGTCAGGTCGCCCTGCCAGAAGTGGTTGACCGCGCCGGGCACGTGGCCGCGCCGCAGCTGGGCGCCCGCCCGTCCCGCGTACTGATCGGGGGTGCGGGCGTCCACGATCACGACACCGGGCGCGCCGAGCCCCGCCTGCACGTCCTCGCGCATAGCGCGGTCCGGAGTGAACCCGGCGGGCGCGAACGTGGTGGGCTCGACGGCGGGGTAGCGACGTGTGACCGGGCGATTCTCGACGCTCCACTTCCCGAACCCGCCGTCCAGCACGGAGACCGACGAGTGGCCCAGCCCCTGCAGGATCCAGGCGAGATACGTCGCGTCGATGTCGCGCGTCTCTCCCGCGCTGTACACCACGACCGGCCGGTCCAATCGAATCCCGAGTCGGGAGAAGAGGGCGGCATACGATGGCAGGCCGAGGACCTTGTTCGGGACGCCGCGGTCGGCGGCGCGCAGCTCCTCGACGTTCAGGTAGACAGCCCTGGGGAGATGCGCCTCCAGATAGAGCGTATAGTCGTTCCGCGCGTCGATCACCGTGACGCCCGAATCCCGCTGCCCGAACGAGGCGCTCAAGTCGGCGGTGGAGATCAGGCGCGGCGACTGCGCCAGCGCGGCCCACACGAGCAATATGGTCATGGCTCCAGTCCCATTATGTCCTTCTCGACCTCGAGATATACGCGATTCGCGTTGCGGCGCTCGCGCGAGTGCAGGGAGACGGGGCGCCCGTCGTCGGCGGGTGGCAGCGCGTCGAGCGCGCGGTTGAGGGAGCGGTGCCGCTCGATCGCGCCGCGCATCGCGGCCCGCAGACCCATGATGTATCCGCGCGTCCGCGCGATCAGCGCTGCGGGATCCCGCGGCAAGGCTCCGTGCCCTGGCACCGCGATCCGTGGCCGCAGTGCCGCGATCGTATCGAGCGCCGCGACGAGCCCCAGCGAGGTACCGTCGACCACCATCGTCACTCCATCTTCGATCAGCAGGTCCCCGGCGAACAGCACGCGCTCGCCCGGGAGCCAGACGATCAGGTCTCCCACCGTATGCGCGGGCCCGCGCCAGGGGTGCCCCACGACGATCGTCTGGCGCCCGAGCCGCAGCGTATCGGCCTCCGTGACCGGTATGTCGGGCCCGTCGGCGTAGGCGAAGCCGGCCATCTGTTTCTTCCCAACCACGAGCGTCCACGCCGACTCGGCCGCTTCCCGACTCTGCTCGTCCACCCCGGTCGAGACGTCGGGGTGCGCGATCACCCGGGCGCCGGCCCGCCGCAGCGCGATGGCCCCGAAGTGATGATCGGGATGGTGGTGGGTCAGCACCAGCCAGCGGATCGGCTGGCGCGTCACCGAGCGGATCGTGCCGACGAGCTGCTCCCCTTGCGCCGGGCTCGCGAGCGCATCGATCACGACGACGCCCGCACCGGTCACGATGAAGCCGGCGTTCGGCCGACCCTCGGAGCCGCGGCCTGTGTCGCCGAGCACAACGTAGACGCCGGAGGCCACCTCGCGGACGGGCAGCTGCTGCGAGCTCAGAGCCACGGCTACGAAGAGCGTTATGCTACGAATCTGATGTCGACGGACTGTTGGAAGACGCCGTCCCTGTTGTCCTTCCATATGAACCTTAGCTCGGCTTCGCGGTCCGCCCGCAAGGAGAACTGCACGAACGGGTCTCGGCTGATACCGGAGGTCCAGACGAACCGCGCCACCTCCCGGTCGCCGTACATCACGCGCACGTCGTTGATGAAATGGGCGGGAATGGGACGGCCGTCCGCGTCGCGAAACAACCCCGTGGCCATGGGGTGCTCCACCAGCGCCCGGACATCGATCACGTCCCCGCGGTGAATACCGGTCGGGACGAGGATCCGCGCGGCGCCGAGCTCGAGCCGGAGCGGCATCTCAGCCGCAGCCGTTGAGGGTCACGCGCACATCCGCCGCCGTCCCCCACAGCACGCCGTCCGAAGTTTCGACGATGGCCCGCACGGGCGACGTCATGCGCATCTTGATCCGAGTACTCAGGAACGCATGGCCGAGCTGCGGCGTGAGCCGGAACTCGGCGAGGTGGATGTCCGGATTGTTGTCCACCAGCAGATGGATCGCCTTGACGTACGTGGCATCGGCCATCGGCAGGTCGGACTCGATCATCACGGGCACGACCCGCCCGTCCGCTGCCACGGTGGGCACGTCGAGCTGGACGTGCCCTTCCTGCACCGGACGGTCGCCGAACAACTGCTTCAGGACCTGCTGTACTTTCCACGGCACGTCGGTCCACGGCCGCGGCCCTGCGAAAGCGGCGAGGCGGCGCGCGGCGAGTGCGAGGAACGCGAAACCGGACGCGTGGAGGAACGAGCGGCGCGAGAAACCAGACATACAGCGACAACAATAGGAAGGCCCGACCCCCCCGGCAAGTTTGCCTATTGCGACCCGGTTTCACATTTTGTGACGGCCTGAGACACCGAGGATCAGCATGCGATCGCTGCTCGTTACCGTCGCCGCATTCGGCTTTGCCCTCACGGCTGGGTGCACCCGAGCCACGCGAACGGTGCTCGTGGTCCCCGCAGCCCGTGCCGAGGGCCCGAGCACGGCGGCGAGGCTGGGCGTCCCCCCCGGGCATCTCCCGAAGCCCGGCGAGTGCCGGGTGTGGATACCGGGCGTGCCCCCCGGCCGCCAGCCCCGGCCCCGCTCACGCCCCTGCGACGGGATCGCGGCCGCCGCGCCCGCAGGAAGCTGGATTCTCTATCGGCCTACGGCCGACCGGCGCATCGTCCACGCAAGAATCGTGGATGAGCGGCGCGCGGGCGTGATCGTCCGCATCAGGGTATTCGAGGCCGAGAGCGGGAGGTTCGTGCGGGAGGAGAACCCGTGAGACGCCTGTGCGTGACGACGTGCTGTGCTACGCTCTTGGTCTGCGCCTGCTCCCACGCCCCCCCGGCGGATTTCGCTCCCGATCCCGGCCTCGTCGCGCAGATCCGCGATATCCGGATCGTCACCGCATACGTGCGGGCCTGTCCCGGCGCGGCGATGTCCGCCAACTACGAGGCGGTGCTGCTCGACGGCTCGCGGGTGCCGTTCTCCCGCTCCTACGACAAGAAGCACCCGCCGCGCCTGCACGTGGTGTTCCTCGATCGCACCAGTCCCGACGCGGTGACGCAGGAGGACGGCGACTGGGTGATGGACCGAGATCCGCTCGCCACGGCGACGACGGGGTTCCGGCTCACGGCGGCGCTGCGGGTCAGGCCGAGCGTGACGAACACCGTCGTGGTGCCGCCGGAGTACAGCTGCATGCCGCACGCGTTCGGGTTCACCGGTGAGCCGGGTGGTCCGGCGCAGTCGGGAGACAACGGGCCCGACGTGACCGTGCGGCTCGCCGTGCTCCGCTCGCCGTTCTACGACAAGCTGTTCGTGTCCGGGATCCAGGTCGGGGTGGCGCCGGCGTTTTACGTCTTGCAGGACGCGAGCGCCGTGCCGCCCGCCGACTGGCTCGTGATCGAATCGCGCGGTGGCCGGGGTGGTACGGGAGTCGCGGGTGGCGCGGGGAACGAGGGCGCCGCCGGGGCCGCCGGTTGCCCGGCGCAGCCCGGTGGCCCGGGCGGGAACGGCGGCAGCGGCGGACCCGGAGGCTCGGGCGGGCGCGGCGGGCGTATCAACGTGATCGTGCCCGCCGACAACCCGTTCATGGCCGGCATCGTGACCGGCCGCAGCGCGGGCGGCCCCGGTGGACCGGGCGGCCCAGGGGGCGCCGGAGGCAGAGGCGGTAATGGCGGCAAGGGGGGCACTGACGCGGGCAATCGACGCTGCCCCGATGCGGCGGACGGCGCTCCCGGGCAAGCCGGCGCTACCGGCTCGACAGGCAGCCAGGGAGCACCCGGGCCCCGGTCCATCGTGGTCACCGCTCCAATGCACGAGATCTTCGGGATGCAGATACCGCCCGAGCTGGGCTCGCTGCTGGAGCGGCCGCGGCGGAGGCCCTAAACAGCCGCAAGCCGCAAGTCTCGGGGACTCTTGCGGCTTGCGCCCTGCGGCTTGCAACTGCTATTAGCGAACCACCAGGTGCGAGTACTGCAGGAAGTTTTCGACGACAAGCTCGAACTCGTCGCCGGGTGAGATCACCGGGAGGGCGGACGTCCAGGAGCCCTTCGCGGCCACCGGATCCGCGACCAGGGTGACGGTTCCCGCCCCGCTCAGCAAGTCCGCCGGAATCATGAACTCGGCCCTCCCGTTGGTCGTCACCATCCCGAGGCGCACCCACATGGCGCCGCGCACGAGGTAGATTCTCACGTCCGACCAGTTGCTGTTGCTGACTCGCAGGGTGACCGGGCCGCGGGGCTCGGGAACGGGCGCGGCGGATTCGGCGGCGGAGTGGTGGTGGCTGCACGCGCCCGTCGCGAGCGGCGGGACGGCACACCAGGCGATCGCGAACAACCGCGTCAGCGTCATCGGGGACTGCGCCATCGGGTTGCTCCTGTCCCTTCAGTCGCTACCCTGGTCGTAACATACGGCACCATACGGCACCACAGAAGGGATCGTCATGTCCGGGTCGTATGACATCATCATCGTGGGCGGCGGCCACAACGGCCTCGTCACCGCGGCGTACCTCGCGCGCGCCGGCATGCGCGTGCTGGTGCTCGAGCGCCGGGACGTGGTGGGCGGAGCCTGTGTCACGGAGGAGCTGTGGCCCGGCTTCAAGGTATCCACCGCCGCCTATGTGAACAGTCTGCTCCGTCCCGAGATCATTCGCGACCTGGAGCTCGGCCGGCACGGGTTCGAGCTGCTACCGCGCAGCCCCTCGTCGTTCACCCCCTTCCCCGACGGGCGCTTCCTCCTGATGGGCCCGGACAAGGAGATGACTCGGCAACAGGTGGCCAAGTTTTCCCACCAGGACGCCGAGGCGCTGCCCCGGTATGAAGCGATGCTCGAGCGGGTCGCGGACTTCATCGAGCCCACGCTGCTCCAGACGCCGCCCAACCCGTGGTCAATGCGGCCCAAGAACCTCGCCCAGCTCGCCGGGCTCGGCTGGCGCTTCCTGAAGCTCGGAAAGGACGGCCCGGGGGCGCTCGAGATCCTCACGGGGGCCGCGCTGCCGATCCTCAACCGCTGGTTCGAGTCGGAAGAGCTGAAGATCGCCCTCGCCACGGACGCGATCATCGGCGCCATGGCCTCACCCACGGTCCCGGGCACGGCGTACGTGCTGTTCCATCACGTGATGGGCGAGTGCAATGGGGTGCGCGGCATGTGGGGGTACGTGCGCGGTGGCATGGGCGGGATCACGCAAGCGCTCGCCTCCGCGGCGCGGGCACATGGCGCGGAGATCCGGGTGAACAGCCCGGTGGCGAAGATCACGACGCGCCGCGGCCGGGTGAAGGGCGTGGCGCTCGAGGACGGCACCGAATTCCACGCCAAGAAGATCGCCTCGAACGTCGACGCGCACGTGACGTTCCTGCAGCTGCTCGAGGCGGGCGACCTCCCCGCCGACTTCGCGGCGGCCGTGCGTGGCATCGATTACTCGAGCGCCTCGTTCAAGATCAACGTCGCGCTGTCCGAACTCCCCGACTTCACCGCGGTGCGGGGGAGTGGGTTGGCCCCGAACACGCATCTGCGCGGCACGATTCACCTGGCGCCGACGCTCGAGTACATGGAGCGAGCGTACGACGACGCCAAATACGGCCGCCCGTCGGCCGATCCGATCCTGGAGTGCACCATCCCGTCGGTGGTAGACACGACCGTCGCGCCGCCCGGGAAGCACGTCATGTCGTTCTTCGTGCAGTACGCGCCGTACCAGCTGCGCGGCACCACCTGGGACCAGGTGAAGGACCGGTTCGCTGACCGCTGCTTCGACATCCTCAACGAATACGCGCCCACCTTCAAGCGCTCGGTGATCGATCGGCAGGTGCTCTCGCCGCTCGATCTCGAGCGCCGCTTCGGGCTCACCGGAGGGAACATTTTTCAGGGTGCGATGACCCTGTCGCAGCTCTTTTTCCTGCGCCCCCTGGCCGGGTACGCCGACTACCGCACGCCCATCAGGGGGCTCTACCTCTGCGGCTCGGCGACGCACCCGGGCGGGGGCGTCATGGGCGCGTGCGGCTACAATGCCGCCCGCGAAGTTCTCCGGGACCGCTAGTCGCTCGCCTTCTTGGCCGTCGGCGGCAGCAGCCCGTTCAAGCGCAGGTAGATCGCCATCTGGCTGTAGTGGTCCGCCCAGTCGGCGACGGTGATCAGCCCCGCCATCCCCTTCGTGACCTTGCGACCACCGAAGAAGTCGACGCTGTCGGCGAGCTGCGCGTCCTGGATCTGGGCCAGCGCGGTCTCGCAGAACTTGAACGAGGCCTTGAGGCCCGCCACAAGCTTGTCCTTGGGATCCGTCCCCGCGAACTTGTCCGCGTCCGGCTGCTTCATGCCGGACGCCGCGCTGCAGAGATAGTTGTTCCCTTCCTTGATCAGGTGGGAGACCACGTCCCCGAAGCTCATCTGGGCGGGCGTGGGTTTGTAGCCGTACTTGTCGGCCGGCATCGCCTCCGCGGCTTCCACGATATTCTTCGTCTGGCGCTGCGCCATGGCCCGGACTCCGTTACTGACGGGGTTCTGGGCCTGCGCGACGGCGACGGCGGTGACGGGGAAGGCGCAGAGGGCAAGCAGCGTGATTCCGAGCGTGGATCTCATGCTTCTCATCTCCTGTGAAAGGCGTGGTGACGGCCGCAGAATTCTGCATCGGAAAGCCGCCCGCGTCCAGGCTACATTAGGCGAATGCGCATAACACTTGCCTGCACCATGCTCTGCGGCCTCGCCCTGCGTGCCGCCGCCCAGTCCAACGCCGCGCTCGTCGCGAACGACACCTACACGCGGTCCCACGATTACGATCTGGTGTACCAGCGGATCGAGGTCCGGAACTTCGACTGGGACTCGACGTCGCTCGACGGCCGGGTGACCACCACCCTGGTGGCGCTGCGCCCGGGGCTCGACTCCGTGATCCTCGACGCCGGCCAGCGGTTGGCGATCACCCGGGTCGCCGGCGTCCGGGGGACGGCACTCCGCAGCGCCGCGCACGGCGATACGCTCGTCGTCTACCCCGCCCGCCCGCTCGCGTTTCACGATACGCTGCGTTTCATTCTCGAGTACCACGCGCGCGTCGAGAACGGACGCGGGTTGACCTTCATCCAGCCCGACGGCCGCGAGCACCGCCCGCAGCAGATCTGGAGCCAGGGCGAGGAGCACGACAACCATCTCTGGTTTCCGACATACGATTTCCCGAACGACAAGATGACCTGGGACCTGGTCGCCACCGTTCCCGCGCAGTACACGGTGGTCTCGAACGGCAACCTCCTGGCCGACCGGAGGAACCCGGGTGGAACGCACACGGTCACGTGGCACCAGGACCGGCCCAGCGCGACCTATCTGGTGTCCCTGATCGTCGCGCCGCTCGTGAAGCTCGCCGATCGGTGGCGCGGGGTTCCAGTGGACTACTACGTCTACCGCGCCGACTCGAGCCGGGCCCGGCGCCTGTTCGGCGCGACGCCGGACATGATCGATGTGTACTCCCGGTTGACGGGGGTCGGCTACCCCTGGGCCAAGTACGCGCAGACGACGGTCGCCGACTTCTTCGGCGGCATGGAAAACGTGAGCGCGACCACGCTCGTGGACTGGCTCCCCGACGAGCGCGCCTACCTCGATCGCCCATGGTACCAGTGGCTCCTGATCCCGCACGAGCTCGCCCACCAATGGTTCGGCGACTACGTCACCACCGAGAATTGGGCCAACATGTGGCTCAACGAGGGGTTCGCCGAATTTCTCCCGGGTCAGTACTGGCGCGAGAAGCTCGGGCAGCATGCCGAGGAAGATTACTACCTCGACGAGTACCGCCAGTATCTCCAGATCGACCAGGGACGCCGGATGCCGCTCGCGGCGCTCGGCTCGAACAACGTCTATCCCAAGGGCGCGCTCGTACTGCGCATGCTCCTCAAGCACCTGGGCCCGGAGCGGTTCTGGGCGGCGCTGCACCGCTACCTCACCCGGCACGCCTTGGAGAACGCGACCACAGACGACTTGCGTCAGGCGGTGCTCGACGCGACCGGTGAGAACCTCGACTGGTTCTGGCGGGAGTGGATGTATCAGGCGGGGCATCCGGACTTCACCGTCACCGCCGCCTACGACACCGTCGCGCGGACGCTCACGTTGACCGTGAAGCAAACCCAAACGGACTCTGGCAAACCGGACAGCACGGGACTCACATTCGAGACGCCCACCGCGTTCCGCATGCCGGTCACGGTGCGCGTCGGGACGGCGGGCGGCGGCGACGTCGTCCGGCGGGCGGAGCTCGTGGCCCGGGAGCAGACGATCGAGATCCCGCAGCTCCCCGGCGCGCCGACGATGGTGGTGTTCGACGACGGCAACACGATCCTCAAGCGGCTCACCTTCGACCAGCCCACTCCGTGGCTCGCCACGCAGCTCACGCGGGATCCCGACCTGTGGAACCGGCAGTGGGTGACGGCGCAGCTGGCACGACGCACCGGGGACACGGCGGCGAGCGCCGCGCTGGCCTGGGCCGCCACGGCGGCCGACTACTTCCGCACCCGCGCTGCGGCGGTCGAGGCACTGGCGGCCTTCCCGGCGGCGAGCGTTACGGGGCCACTCACCGCCGCGCTGCGGGACACATCGGCGCAGGTGCGTCGTGCCGCCATCACCGCGTTGGGTCAGGTCGGCGGGCCGCGTGCCGCTGAGCTGGCGCGCGCGGCGTTTCGGGGCGACCCGAGCTACGCGGTGCGTGCCGCGGCGCTCATCGCGCTGGTCCGCTCCGACTCGACTGCGCGGGACAGCGCCGTCACCTGGGGGCTCGCCACCCCGTCCTACCAGGACGTGATCCAGGAAGCGGCCTACCGCATCATGGCCCAAACGGGGGACACGAGCGCCCTCCCGCGCATCGAGGCGCTGCTCGGCACCGGTCCTCTGCCCGCGCACGTGCTCGCGGCGCTCGCCGGCCGGGGCAGCGCCCACGCGCTCGATCTGCTCGCCAGCCATCTCGACGACGAGCGTCGCGCCGTGCGGCGCTGGGCCGTCGAGGCGTTCCAGTTCACACTGCCCCGCCAGCTCGGTGTGCCGCGCTTGCAGGCGATCGCCGGCACGCTCAAGTATGCGGACACCAGGAAGGATGTGGAAGCGGCCTTGCGGCAGCTCGGAAAGCACGGGGCGGACGACGAGTAAGACGTTCCTACGGATTGCCGATGACCGACGCCTGACGACGTCGCATCCACCAATACAACGGCAGTCCTGCGAGAATCAATCCCATCCCGACGGCGAAGTCGGCGAGCTGCTCGCGCGCCGTGTTCACGATCAGCCACAGGGAAAACAGGATGAAGACGATAGGCGTGACGGGGTATCCCCAGGTCTTGTAGGGCCGGACCAGATCCGGCGCCTTGGACCGCAGCCGGATCACCGCCCCGCACGACATCGCGTAGAACACGAATTCCGCGAGGACGACGTACGTGAAGAGTCGATTGTACGTGTCTTTCCACGAGGGCTCCGTTGAAATCCACGTGAGCCCGATCGAGATAACGCCCTGGACGAAGAGCGACGGCACCGGCGTCAGGAAGTGGGGGTGCACGCCACCCAGCCAGCCTGGCAGCAGGCCGTCGCGCGCCATCGCGTACGGCACCCGCGCCGCCGTCAAGACGATCCCGTTGTTGGAGCCGAGGGTGGCGGTCATGATGGCCACGGCCACCAACGCCGCGCCCGCCCGGCCCAGGGTCACCTGCGCGGCGTCCGAGGCGACGAGCGACGACGCCGCCATCTTGGCCGGGGAGAGCACGTACGCGAACGAGGCGGTCACGAGACAGTACAGCGCGATGCCGATCAGCGTGGACAACACGATCGAGCGCGGCAGATTGCGCTCGGGGTCCCTCACCTCGCTCCCGACATACGTGATCTCGATCCAGCCGTCGTACGCCCACAGCGCCGCAACCATTGCGACGCCGAACGGCGCGATCAGGCTGCCGAGCGGCGCGTCGGGCCACAGCGGTGACAGGTTCGCCACGCTCCCGCCTGGGAGCACGAAGCCGGCCACGATCAGCGCCGCGAGCAGCGCCATCTTGATCAACGTGAGGACGTTCTGGGTCACCGCCCCAACCCTGACCCCGAGCGAATTCAGGGCCGTCAGCCCGACGATGGACGCGACGGCGACAGCCTTGATGCCCGGGTTCGCGAGCGGCACGAAGAACCCGAGATAGGTCGCGAATCCCACCGCGATCGCCGCGATCGACGCGGGATTGATCACGACCCCGCTCGACCAGCCGTAGAGGAACCCCCAGACGGGCCCGTACGCGCGGGTCAGGTACACATACTGCCCGCCCGCCCGCGGCATCGCCGCGCCGAGCTCCGCCACGGAGAGCGCCCCGAGCAACGACACGAGGCCTCCCGCGATCCAGACGAGGATCGTGGGAATGGACGCGTGGAGCTGGAAGGCGATGGCGCTGGGCACGATGAAGATCGCGGAGGCGATGATCGTGCCGACGTTGATCATCGTCGAGTCGAGGAGCCCGAGCTGGCGCTTGAGCTCGGCCATCAGCGCGCGCGCCAGGTCCGGTAGGCGTTCTTGAGGAGTTTCTGAAAGTGGTACACGCCCTCCTCGAATCGCACGGAGAAGCGTCCTTTGTCATACGCTCGGGAGCCGAGCCCCTGCTGTACCCGCTCGCAGATCTCCGCGTCCTCCTGCTGCACCTTGTCCGAGAACGCGATGTCCGCTTCGATCCGCTGGCGGGCCGCGGGCGACTCGACGTCGTCGTAGTAGTAGCGGAACACGACCTTGCAGCGATCGGGGGCGACCGGGATCACGACATTCGACTGCAGCCGTCCCGGCACGACGTTGAGCATCAGGTTCGGGAACACCTGGTAGTACAAGGCTGCGCCACCGCCGGCGGTGTAAATGTTGCTGTCGCCCGTCAGCGGGCCCACCTGCACCGAGTACCAGTCGTGCACCTCGGTCACGTATCCCTCGTAATCGTACAGGGTGTACAGCTCAGGGTGCACGTAGGGCACGTGGTAGCCCTCGAGGTAGTTGTCGACGTAGACCTTCCAGTTGGCCCGCACGTCGTATTCGAGCCGGCGGGCGAACTTGAGCCGCCCAATCTGGGTGGGAGCGACCCGCTCGCGGATATCCTTGAGATACGCGGGCAGTGGTCTGGGTCGCTCGGCCAGGCTCACGAAGACCAGCCCCTCCCACTCCGCGAGGTGCACCGGAGTGAGGCCATAATTCCGCTTGTCGAACAGCTCGACGCGATTGAAGTGCGGCACGCCCCGCAGCACGCCGTCGAGCCGATAGGTCCAGCCGTGGTACTTGCAGATCAGCATGTCGGCGTTGCCGTCCTTCATGGCGAGCGGTCCGCCCCGGTGGCGGCAGACATTGTAGAACGCGCGCAGCTCGCCGTCCTTCCCCCGCACCACGATGATCGGCTCGCCTGCCACCCCGGTCACCACATGGTCGCCCGGCTGCGCGAGCTGCTGCGCATCGGCGACGTGTTGCCACGTGGCCCCGAAGATCGCGCCCCGGTCGAGCGCATGAAACCGCGGGTCCGTGTACCACGCCGACGGGATGGTCTCGGCGCGCGCGAGCGGGCGGACCCGCAGGTCAGCGGCCTTGAGACGGGGAAACGCGCCGTTGTCGGGGCTCACGGAGTCAATCGGTTGTACTTCTTCAGCACGTCGCGCAACCGGTCGTGCGGGAGGGCGTACACCGTGAGGTCGTCGGCGCCGGTCATCGTGCGGGCGGCGAGCATCGCGTTGACGATCGCCTCTTCCGTCGCCTGCACGGTCGCCTCGAACAGCGGCGTGATCTGGTCGTTTGCGACCATCGCCACCTGGGCGAGACCGGAATCGCGGGACGCGCGGGAATTGGCCGTCGAGAAGGCGAGGAAGATGTCCCCCGACGAATTGGACGCGAGCCCACCCAGCCGGCCGACGCCGAGGGCGGCGCGTTTGGCGATGCGTTTGAGCTGGTGCGGCAACAGGGGCGCGTCGGTCGCCACCACGATGATGATCGAGCCGACGTCCTCGGAGACGCGACGGGGGCGCTCGGAGCGGGCGCCGCTGCACGGTGCACGGCACGGCATCAGGTCGGTGATCTCGCGACCCACGGGCACCCCGGCGATGCGCAACGCCGCCCGGCCGCCGTAATTGCATTGCACCAAGACCCCGACCGTGTAACCGCCGTCTGTGGAGTCGAGCTGCCGCGACGCGGTACCGATGCCGCCCTTGAAGCGGTTGCAGACCATCCCCGTGCCGCCCCCCACGTTCCCCTCGGTCACCGGACCGCCGCGCGCGCTGTCCATCGCCGCCCACGCGTCTTGCTTCGTGACGTGCATGCCGTTGATGTCGTTCAGGCCCCCATCCCACGTCTCGGCGACCACGGGGAGCGACCACTCGTCGTGCGGCATGCGCCCCTGGCGCACCGCCCACTCGATCACCGCATCCCGCACCACACCAACCGAGTGCGTGTTCGTGATCATCACCGGACCCCACAGGAACCCGGACTCCTCGACCCAGGTGGTGCCGGTCATTTCGCCGTTGCCGTTCATCGTGAACCAGCCGGCGAACACGGGATCGTCGGACGCCTTGCCGCGAGGGAACACGGCCGTCACGCCGGTGCGGACGGGGCCCTTCCCGACGACGAGCCTGCCGCTCCCCGCGACCAGCGTCCGATGGCCGACCGCGACGCCGGCGACATCCGTGATGGCGTCGAGCGACCCCGGCGTGCCTTCGAAGGGAACTCCCAAGTCCCGTCCCCTTTCCGGGCGCTGCGCGTGGGACGCAGCGGCAGCGAGCATCAGGACGGCGAGGGGAAGCGGCGTGCGCGTCATGGCGCGGTAGCATACCGGCGAGCCGAAACCGTCGCAAGCGCGGAGGATGAAACGGAGGAGGAGTCGGCCCCGTCGTGAGGTCGCGCGCTAGATTCCTGACCCTATGACCGGCCCTGGTTTCTCATCCCCCGCCTCCCCCGCCTCCTACTGGCAGGTGAGTCGCGCGCCGCGCTACAGCCTCCTGTTCGCGCTGCCGCTGCTGGTGTTCTACCAGGTGCTCGCGGTGCTGCTGTCGCACGGCGACCGTTCGGTCCGCAACGGCGCCGATGTGATCCTGCAGAGTCTGTTCGCGGCCGTGGCGGGTGTATGGGGACCGCCGCTCTTCATGGTCTGCCTGATCGGCGCCGGGCTGTGGCTCGTGTCGCGCGATTTGCGCCGCGGGGCGCGACTCAAGACCGGCGTGTTCCTGGCCATGCTGGCCGAATCCCTGCTCCTGGCGCTGCTGTTCGGCCTGTGCGTGGGCGGGGTCACGTCCGGCGTGCTCGGCCTGCTCCAGGCGCTCACCTTGGCGCCGGAACGCCAGCTCGACTGGTGGACCCACCTGATGGTGTCGCTCGGTGCCGGCCTCTACGAGGAGCTGCTGTTTCGCGTGCTGCTGGTCGGCGCGCTCGCCACCGCCGCCCGCGCGCTGCTCGGCTGGCGCCCCGTCCCGGCCGGCGTCGCGGCGACGCTCATCGGCGCGGCGATCTTCTCGGCCTCTCATTATATCGGCCCGTACGGCGACCGCTTGCAGCTCTATTCGTTCGTGTTCCGGATGGTGGCGGGGCTGTTCTTCTCGGGCGTCTATCTCGCGCGCGGGTTCGGCATCACCGCGTGGACGCATGCGCTATACGACGTTCTCCTCCTCGTGATTCAGTAGACGCGTCTAGCTTTTGCCTTTCCCCTGCGTCTGCGAAGCTGTTTCCCGTAGTTTGAATCTTTGGATTTTTCCCGTCGCCGTCTTCGGCAGCTCGTCCACAAACACGATCCAGCGCGGGTACTTGTACGGAGCGAGCCGCTCCTTCACGAACGCCTTGAGCTCGCTCTCGAGCGCCGGGCTCGCCGTGTGGCTCCCGGTCAGCACCACGAACGCGAGCGGCTTGACCAGCTCGTCCTTGTCCTCCGCACCCACAACCCCCGCTTCCACGACGGCCGGATGCTCGGCGAGCGCGCTCTCCACCTCCGCCGGCGACACCCACATGCCGCCCGCTTTGATCATGTCGTCGGTTCGGCCGTCGTACCAGAAGTAGCCGTCCGCATCACGGTGGTATTTGTCGCCGGTCCGCACCCACGCCCCTTCGATCGTCTGCGTGGTGCGCTCGTGCTGGTTCCAGTAGCACGAGCACGCACTATCCCCCTTGACGAGCAAATTGCCCACTTCGCCGACCGCCACCTCGCGGCCGGCATCGTCCACCAGCTTCGCCTCGTAACCCGGCACGACAGTGCCGCTCGAGCCGGGACGCACCTTGCCCCGGCGGTTCGCGATGAAGCTGTGGCACATCTCGGTCGAGCCGATGCCGTCGAGAATCTCGATCCCGAACTTCTCGAGCCAGCGCTCGTAGATCGCCTTGGGCAGCGGCTCTCCCGCCGAGCTGCAGAGCCGGACCGACCCCAGGTCGTACGTCCGCTCGGCGTCCTGCACCTGCAGCATGGCGGCGTAGGCGGTCGGCACCGCGTAGAACAGGGTGGGACGCTCGCGCGCGATCACCTCGAACACCTTCGCGGGCTCGGGCCGCCCCGGATAGAGCACGGTCGAGGCGCCCACGTGGAACGGGAAGTACAGCGCGTTGCCCAAGCCATAGGCGAAGAACAGCTTGGCGACCGAGAAGGTGCGGTCTTCGGGCCCGATCTCCAGCACGTGCCGGGCGAACGCTTCGCAGCACACCAGCATATCGTGGTGCAGGTGAACGGCCGCCTTGGGCGTCCCCGTGGTGCCCGAGGTGTACTGCCAGAAGGCGACGTCGTCCTTCGTCGTCGGGGCAGGTGTGAGCTCGGGCGTTTCGCCGGCAACCAACTCGGTGTAGGCGAGCCGAGCGCCCGACATCCCGCCTGCGACGATCACGTGCTTGAGACCGGGCAGCCGGGGCCGCACCTCCTCCACGGCGGCCACGAGCGGCTCGCTCGCAATCACGACCGCCGCTCGGCTGTCCCTCAGGATGTACTCGTAGTCGCGCGGCTTGAGCAGCGTATTGGTCGGGATGGGAACGGCGCCGATCTTGAGCGCCCCCCAAAAGCTCCACACGAACTCGGGCGAATCGGGGAGCAGCAAGACCACGCGCTGTTCCATGGCCACGCCGAGGCGGCGCAGCGCATTGCCCAGGCGATTCGCCCCCGTGTAGACCTCGCCGTACGTGAGACGACGGCCCTCGTGGATGATCGCGAGCCGGCTGTCCCGGCCTTCCTCGACGTGGCGGTCGACGAACCAATGGGCGGCGTTCAGGTCGCGCGGGATCACCGCGCCGACATTACGCGCCGGGCTGGTGGAGTCAAGCTCGCGGCGTGACCGCGACGGCCGTATGTTGCGGAGGGAGCGCAACCGTGAACGCCTTTCTCCTGCTGTGGCTCGCTGGCGGCGCGTGGCAGTGGGGCGCGCGCGACTCGCTCGCCGTTCTCAAGTCTGCCCGGCGGGCGCAGCAAGCGTTCGAGGCCGCGCGCCGGGCCCATCTCCCGGAACGCGCCGGGGGTTCGAGCGGAGGGAGCAGCCAGATCATCGGGCGGTTGCGCTTCTGGTATGAGAGCGGGGGGGATCCGGACACAGCACCCGCGGAGCCTCCGCGGATTCGACAAGCGCGCGCCCGGCTGCTCACCGCACTCGATGGTGCCGGCACCGCGCTCCCGGGAGACGAATGGATCGTCGGCCAGCGGGTGCGCTACCTCCTCGAGGACAGCCAACCGCGCGTCGCCGCCCGCGTCGTTGAGCAGTGTCGCGCGGTGACGTGGTGGTGCGAGGCGCTGGGAGGCATCGTGCGGCAGGTCACCGGCGATTTTGCGGTTGCCGACAGCCTGTTCGCAGCCGCTCTGGCTGACATGCCGGAAGACGAGCGGTGCCGCTGGAGCGACATATCCCCCCTCCTGGAAGGCGAGCTCGCAGCTCGTTATCGCCACCTCGATTGCGCAGGACGGGCGGCGCTAGAGGCACGGTGGTGGTGGCTTGCCCAGCCCTTGTGGTCCCTCCCGGGGAACGACCGCCGCGCGGAGCACTTCGTGCGGCGCGCGGTGGTCCGTATCGAGCAAGGCCGTCGTACTCCGTATGGTCTCTATTGGGGCGACGATGTTCGTGATGCACTCATGCGCTACGGATGGCCGACGTTCTGGACGCGAGTTCCGCCTACCTCCTCGCTGGTTCCATCGGAGCCCAACGTCTCGGGTCACTTCCCGCCCGCTTTCCATTTCGCCCCGGGGGCGCGCGCGCTCGACGATCCTGGGAACGCGAAGCCCGAGGACTGGAGCCTCGACGTACCAAATGCATGGGAGTACTACGCGCCCGCCTACGCGACCAAGTTCGAGTCCCTGGACCACCAGGCCGCCGTGTTTCGGCGGAGCGACTCGTGCGTCGTCGTCGCGGCGTATGACCTGTCGCACGACACCCTGTTCGCCGACCGCCCGGTCTCCAGCGCCCTCGCGCTCGGAGCGGACGAGCGCGTCATCGCCCTCGTCCGAGACTCAGGGGCAGCCGCCGGTGCCCGCGCGCTCGTGGCGACCGCGCCGTGCCGACCGCTCGTGGTTTCCCTCGAGGCCATGGCCCGCCGCGAGCGCCACGTCGCCCGCGCCCGCTACGGCATCAAGCCGTCGCTCCGTCCAACCTGGCACCCCGCGATCTCCGATCTGCTGCTGTTCGATCCACCCGATTCCCTACCGACCAGCCTCGAGGACGTGGTCCCGCACGCGGTAGGATCGACGCGGGTCCCTGCCCATCGGACGCTCGGCGTGTTCTGGGAGCTCTACGGAGTCGATCCCGCGCAGGGCACAGTCGCCGTCTCGCTCACCATGACGCGTCAGGGCACCAGCCGGCTGCGCCGCGCGGTACAAGCACTCGGGCTGGCGGCGCCGCGCCGCGACGTCCGCCTGGAGTGGCAGGAGGTGCCGGCAGCGGCGCCGGTGGCGCCGCGCGCGCTCGCAGTAGATCTCTCGGGGCTCGCGCCGGGGCGCTATCTGATCCAGGTCACCGTGACGCCCACAAGCGGCGAGACCGTGACGGCGCAGCGGGACATCCGGATCGAGCCCCGCTGACCTACGGGTTGGCCCCCGCCTGCGCCGCGTACACCGCCCGCGCCCGCCCGAGCAGCCGCAGCACGTGCTCCCGCTCCTCCGGCGTGTTCCACGCCTCATGTGCCCGCGCCGCCTGGTCCACCCGGTCGATCCACCGCACGAACCACTCCGCGTCGTCCGGCGAGTACACCGGCTGGCGTCCCACCCGTACGTAGATCGGGCTCGTCGAGCCGAATGGATACAGATCGAGGACGGGCGGCTCGGCGTGGTCGCTCCACGCGCGCAGCACGTACCAGCCGCTGCGCGTGACGGGGATCGAGACGGCGTCGCTCGCGGCGGTGTGATCCCCCGTGAGCGGGACGGTCGCGACCACGCGCCCGTTGCCGATCACCTCCAGGTGATCGACGGGGACGCTCGAGCGGAGACGCACCCGAGCGGTGAGCCGCCCTCCGCCCGCCGGCAGGCGGATCTCGTCCCCGATCTCCCGGCCGCCGAGCGTGAACTCCAGCAGCGGAGCGTTGGTGACGAAGGTCCGACCCGCTTTGAGGCCGGCGATCCACTTGCGGTGGTCGAGCGCCGCACCGGTTCGCACGAACACCCGCACCAAGCCCGGCGGCCCTCGCAGCGACGCGAAGTTCGGGAACGCGTCGGTCCCCGCCCCTGCCGGAAGCCGGAAGCCGCAGTTCAGCAAGCGATACCAGACGCCGGAGGTGATCAGGTGATCGCTGTACCCCATCACCTCGACGTAGTCGACCTTGCCGAGGGCCACGTCGACCGGAAGCTCGTACGTGAGCGGCCCCGCCGTGTCCGCCGGGTCGGGCTGAGTGTCGAACGGATGGACGTAGCCGAACAACGCGGCTTGCGCGTGCGCCAGGTCCGCCACGTCGGCGTTCGCGGGGTACAGGCTTGCGGCCGCGGTGTTGGGATACCCCGTGTACTCGGGCAGGACGTAATGGTCTCGGAGCCCCAGCAACGCCGTGTGGCCCCAATAGCTCGTATGGTACTCCTGAGCGTGCATCAGCAGGAAGCCCGGTGCCGAAACGGGGTCCGGATCGGTGCGGAAGTAGTCGATGTCGGGGATCCGCTGCTCCTTATTCACCACGAGATTCTCGACCACGTGCAGGTCTTCGGCGCGGGCCTGGAACGCGAGGTGCGTCGGATTGTTGCGATAGGCGCCGCCGTAGTTCATGTGCACGTGCAGATCGCCGCTCCACCACCCCTGCGCCGGCAGGTCCGCGACCCGCTCGAGCACCAGCCGCCGGGTGACCGTCTTCCCGGCCGGGACGGTCACCCCCACGCGTGCCACGCGGTACTCCGGCCCGTGCGACACCTCCACTCGCATGACGCCCGCGGGCACCGTCACGACGGCGGTGCCGGGGGTGTGGAAGTACGTGACCTCGAACTGGCGCTGCGCGCGGTCGAACGCCTCGTCCGCATGCCGCCACGCGTCGTCCGGCGCGTACCCCCGCCCGTCGGAGCCAGTCACCGACACCCGCGCGGCCAGTCCCCGCCCCGCCCCGTCTGCCACGAGAATCCGCAGCCGGCCCACCGGCGGGCGATAGCGTCGCTCGGTGGCGACGACCCGTTCTCGGTGCGCGCCCGGGAGGTCGATCAGCCAGAGCGCGGTGTTCCCACCTTCATTCGAGATGTACGCGATGTGCGCGCCATCGCGCGACCAACGAGGCGCCGTCGCGTCGAAGTCGCCATAGGTCAGGGGGAAGACGTCGCCACCCTCGCTCGTCATGAGCCACAGCTGATTCCACTGCCGGCCGAGGTAGGAGCTGTACACGACCCGCGTGCCGTCGGGAGACCAGTCGGGGCGGGCCTTCCAGGTGGTCTCCTCATAGTGGATCTCGCGCATCGGCGCCCCCGGGGTCGCGTTCATGCGCCACAGCCCGCCGCTGCCGTGAATGTGTCCCCGGTTCGAGACGAAGATCACCTCGCGCCCATCGGGAGACCACGTGGGCGAGATGTAGTGATCCCACCCGCTGTAGTAGTAACGCGGCAGCCGGCTGTCGTTGTCTTCCGTGAGTTGTGTGATGGTCCCGGGCCCGTCGCCCTCCATCGCGACGGTGAAAATGTGCCAGCGCCGGCTGTCGGCCGATGAGACGAACGCGATCCGCGTCCCGTCGGGAGACCAGCGCGGCTCGACGTTGACGGCGCCGTTGGCGGTGACGGGCCGCACGACCTTCGAGGCAAGGTCGAGCAGCTCCAGCTCGATGGCGTCTTGTGCGTAGCGGACGAACGCGACCAGTCGCCCGTCGGGCGACCAGTCGGGCTGGTAGTCGTAGCCCTCCCCCCCGGTGAGCTGTTGCGCGACGCGCGACCCGATCCGTTGCCGCCACAACGAGCCCTGCATCGAGTAGATCAGCTCCGTCCCGTCGGGAGACCAGGTGACCGCGCTCGGTCCGCTCGTGACCTGGGGGACGTACATCTCGCGCCAGTAGTAGGCGTGCGGCACCCCGACCTGTTTCAGGACCGGCTCGCGCTGGGCGAGCGCCCCAGCGGCACCAGCCGACCAGACGGCAACGAGGCTCGACGCGCGCCGCAGGTTCATTGTGTCATTCCGTCTTTCCGTCGCTCGTCGACTTGAGGAAGAGCTTCTTGGGGTCGAGCACCTCCCGCAGCACCCTCAGCTCCGTCCCGTTGGGGGGCGCCACGGCGCCGAGCGGCGTCCGGCGCGTGAGCACCCACCCCACGCCGGCCGCCACGTCGTCGGCCAGGACGCCCGGGTAGAGCGCCGTCAACACCATCTCGCCGGTCGCCGCGTCCGCTTCCAGAATCGCCTTGTCGGTGATCACTTTCAGCGGGCCCGCTCCCGGCATGCCCAGCTCCCGCCGCGTCTTGCCGGCACAGCGCTGCCCCGGGCTGGTGATGAAATCCACGCGTTCGGGGAACCCGCGCGCGTGGAGCTTGGCGACGACGAGCGTGCGCTGGGCGAGCACGGCGATCTCCGCCGCCCCTCCCGACCCCGGCAGCCGCACCGTTGGCCTCTCGTACGGCCCGATGACCGTCGTGTTGATGTTGCCGTAGCGGTCGACCTGCGCGCCTCCCAGGAACCCGACCTCGATCCTGCCGTTCTGCAAGAACAGCTGGAACACGTCCGCCATGCCGCACACCATGAGCGACCCGGTGACGAGCGCCGGGTCGCCGATCGACACGGGCAAACGCTCCGGCACCGCGCCCACGGCGCCCGATTCGTAGATCAGCACCAGGTTGGGCGCGTGCGTGGCGCGCGCCAGGTTGCAGGCGAGATTCGGCAGCCCTATGCCCACGAACACGACCTCCCCGTCCACGAGCTCGCGCGCCGCGACGGCCGCCATCATCTCATCCGGGGTGTAGGCCGCGCTAGAAGCCGTAGTTGACTCCGCGGGACACGCGCTCTTTCGCCTTGAGCCTTGCGGCTAGTCGGGGGTGTTTCTCCATGTAGCCGGCGCGGTCGGGCACCCCGTGCACGAATTCGTCGAGGTAGCGCTTGAGCCTCTCGGGGTCGCGCGAAATCGCCTCCCAGGCGACGTAGAAATCGTTGTCGCGGTCGTAGTAACCCTGGGCGTACGAGGGATGCGCGCCCCACGGCTCGAGCACCACCGCGTCCACGATCAGTGCGGGAATCACGGTGCGGTTGGGATCGGAGCGGATCACGGACTCGTCCACCAGCTCCTCCACCACGACGATGACGCGTGCCGAAGCGAATGCCGCTTCCTGCTGCACGCCGACCAAGCCCCAGATTTGCGTGTTGCCACCCGCGTCCGCCCGCTGGGCGTGGATAATGGTGACGTCGGGGTTCAACGCCGGTACCGTCGCCAACGTCTCACTCGTGTAGGGGCAGGTGACCGTCTTGATGCGTGGATTGGCCCGCGGCAGGTCGGTACCCATGTAGTTGCGCAGCGGCCAGAACGGGAGCCGCGCGGCGCCTGCCGAGAAGCGCGCCACCATCCCGAAGTGTGAGTATTCCTCGATCTCGAGGGGGTCCCTCGCCGCGCCCCGGCCCTCCACGGCGCGCCGGAATGCGTGTAGCGAGCCCACACCGGGATTCCCCGCCCACGAGAAGACGAGTTTGCGGGCGCAGCCGGCGGCGATCAGCTGATCGTAGATCAGGTCGGGCGTGAGGCGCGCGAGCGTGAGGTCGCGGCGCTCTTGACGGATGATCTCGTGGCCCGCGGCGAAGCAGATGAGGTGGGTGAACCCTTCGATGACGACGGTGTCGCCGTCGTGCACGAAGCGGGCGATCGCTTCGCGCATGGGCATGACTTTGGAGGCGCTGTCGGTCATCCGGACGGACGACCTCTAGTCCGTCATGTCGTGGAGGCACTCGTCGATGATGCGCAGAGCCGTGTCCACGTCGTACTCGTCCACGACGAGCGGCGGAGCGAGCCGCAGCGCGCTCTTGCCGGCGCCGAGCAGCAGCAGGCCTTTCCGGAACGCGCGCTCCACCAGCTCGTGCGGGATTTCGGGCGCGGGCTCCCGCGTGGCGCGGTCCTTCACGAACTCGACGCCGATCATCAGGCCGCGGCCGCGGACCTCGCCGATCGCGGCGTACTTCTCCTGCAGCCGCTTGGCCCCGGCGAGCAACCGCTCGCCCAGGCGCGGCACATTGGGCAGCAGCTCGCGCTCCACCACGTCGAGCGTCGCGAGCGCCGCCGCGCAGCACACCGGGTTGCCGCCGAACGTGCTGCCGTGCGCACCCGGCTGCCACTTCATGATCGATTCCTTGGCGATGATCGCGCCGATCGGCATGCCGCTGCCGAGCCCTTTCGCCGCGAGCAGGACGTCGGGCTCGATGCCCTCGTGCTCGCACGCCCACATCTTCCCGGTCCGCCCCACCCCACACTGCACCTCGTCACAGACCAGCAGGATCCCGTGGCGGTCGCACAGGTCCCGCAGCGCCGGCAGGTAGCCGGGCGGCGGCACGACGTAGCCGCCCTCGCCCTGGATCGGCTCGACGAACACCGCCGCGACGCTCTCCGGATCGAGCCGCTTGGCGAACAGGTCGTCCTCGATCGACGACACGCATCGCATGGTGCACGCGGGCTCCCCGCGGCAGAAGTCGCAGTGGTAGCGATAGCCGTAGGGGACGTGGTAAACCTCCGGCAGGAACGGGGCGAACCCGGCGCGCTGCACCGATTTGCTCGCCGTGAGGCTCAACCCTCCGTAGGTGCGACCGTGGAACGCGCCGGTGAACGCGACGATGGCGGGGCGCCCGGTGGAATGCCGCGCTAGCTTGATCGCGCCCTCCACCGCCTCGGTTCCCGAGTTCGAGAGAAACACGCGTTTCTTGCTCGCGCCGGGCGCGAGCTTGCCGAGCCGCTCGCACAGCGCGGCGAAGCCCTCGAAGTAGAAATCGCTGCCGCAAATGTGCAGGAAGCGGCCCGCCGCCTCCTGGATGGCGCGGACCACCATGGGATGGCCGTAGCCGGTCGAAGCGACGGCGATGCCCGCCATGAAGTCGAGATAGCGGTTCCCGTCCACGTCTTCGACCATGGCGCGCTCGCCACGCGCGATCGCGAGGGGATACTCCTTCGGGTAGGACGTGGACGACCAGCGATTCTGCCGCTCGACGATCGCCCTGGCCTTGGGCCCGGGTGGGGGCACCACGATCGTGGGATAATCCCGCGTCATCGCGCCTCCTCGATCACGGTGCGGCTCTGCTCGCGGAGGAACTGCGCCACGTAGTACGGCCCGCATCCACCCTTCCCCGTCGAGCCCGATCCCTTCCAGCCGGTGAAGGCCTGAGCGCCGGGCCAGGCCCCCGTCGTGGCACCCGTGCGCTTGTTCACGTAGCACACCCCGGCCTCGATCTCGTCGAGGAAGCGCTCGATCTCTTCGGCCCGCGTCGAGAAGATCCCCGCGGTGAGTCCGTACTCCCCCTTATTGGCCTCCGTGATCGCCTGCTCGAGCCCCCCCACCTCCCCCACCGCCAGGAGGGGCACGAACAGCTCTTCGAAGAACAGCGAGGACTTGAGCGGCAGCTCGGCGATCGTGGGCGCGACGAAGTGACCGCGATCGAAGATGCCGCCCCGCAGCCGCTCCCCACCCAGCACGATCGTACCTTCCCGGCGCGCCTGTGCCGCCGCCCGCGCGAACCGCTCGACGGCCGCCGCGTTGATCACGGGGCCGAAAGACACGTCCCGGGCCGTGGGGTCACCCACCTTCAGCGCCTGCGTCTGCGCGATAAGCCGCTCGATGAACGGCCGCACCACCTGGGTGTGCACGTACACTCGCGACGTGGCGCTGCATTTCTGGTTCTGGAGCCCGAACGCCGAGCGCATCACGCCCTCGGCCGCGGCGTCCAGATCCGCGCTGTCGAGCACGATCGTCGCGTTCTTGCCGCCCATCTCGAGCAGGCACGGCTTCACCCACTGCTTGGAGAGCCCCTGGTAGATGTGCATCCCCACGGCCTTGGAGCCGGTGAACACCACGCCGTCCACGCCGGGATGCCGCCACAGCGCCTCGCCCGCCTCTTCGCCCGTGCCCGACAGATAGTTGAACACCCCCGGTGGGACGCCGGCATCGCGATACACCTCGAACAGCTTGCTGCCGGTCCACGACGTGTCCTCGGCGGGCTTGTACGCCACCGCCTTCCCGACGACCAGCGCCGCCGCCGACATCCCGGTCGACAGCGCGAGCGGGAAGTTGAACGGGGCGATGCAGGCGAATACACCGTAGGGGCGGAGGACGTCGGTGTTCCGCTCGACCGGCGTCACCTGGGCCATCGATCGCACGAAGCCGCCGGCGTCCTCCACCTGCTGGCAATAGTAGTCGATCAGGTCGGCCGACTCCTCGGCATCCCCCATCGCCTCGAGCCGGCTCTTGCCGACTTCGAGGCTCATGATGGCGGCCAGGTCGAACTTGCGCTCGCGGATGAGACCTGCTGCCCTGCGCAGCGTAGCCACCCGCTGAGGCCACGGCGTGCGCGCCCACGGTCGCTGCGCGGCCTTCGCGGCGACGACGGCGCGGTGGACGTGCTCGGGAGTGGCGCTCGCGAACCGGCCGAGCACGACGCCGCTGTCGATGGGCGACGTGTCCACGATCGGCTCGACCGGCGACGGCACGGCCTCGCCCCCGATATAGAGCGGATAGTCCCGGCCGAGCTGCGCCCGGACGCGCGTCAGGGCGTCGTCGAACTGGCGATGGAACGGCTCCCAGTCGACGTTCGCCGAAGTGTAGGTGACCTTGGACTGCGTCGGGGCGGTGGCCGTCATGTGCCTCCTCACTTCGCCGCGACTCTCAGCGTCTGCAGCGTACGCTCGAGCGCGCGCGCGAACAGGGCGACCAGCTCGTCGATCTCGCGCTCGGAGATGACGAACGGCGGGGCGATCATCACGAGATCGCCTTGGGTCCCGTCCGCGTGACCGACGTTCGGCCAGACGATGAGCCCTTCTGTCTGCGCCGCCTCGGTAAACGTCTCCGCGAACCTCGCGCCACGCGGGAACGGCGCACGCGTGGGTTTGTCCTCGACGAACTCGACGCCGGCGAGCAACCCGCGCCCGCGCACGTCGCCAACGTGCGACAGCGCGCTCAGGGTCGCGAGGCGCCTGTGCAGCACCGTTCCCATCTCGGCGCTGCGCTCGACCAGCCTGTGCTCCTTCAGGTGACGCACGACGGCGAGCCCGGCGGCACACGCGATGGGATGATGAGAAAAGGTCTGCGCGTGCATGAAGCTGCCGGAGCCGCTCGCGATCGCGTCGATGATCCGCTCGGGTGCCGCGACCGCCGACAGCGCCGCGTAGCCACCCGCGATCCCCTTTCCCAGCGTCATGATGTCCGGCGCTACGGCGTACGGCTCGATCGCCCACCAGGTGCCGGTCCGACCGGCGCCGACGAGGATTTCGTCCGCCACGAACAGCACCTGGTGGCGATCACAGATCTCGCGGATGCGGCGGAAGTAGTCGGGCCGGGGCGTGGACGCGCCCGTCGAGGAGCCGCCCACTGGCTCCGCGATGAACGCCGCGACGTGCTCCGCACCGATCCGCGCGATCGCCTCCTCGAGCACGGCGCCGCTGCACACCGCGCAGCCCGCGTCGCGACCGCCGCACGCGCAACGATACGGATAGGCGGCGGGGATGCGATACACGTCCACCAGCCACTCGCGGTAGAGCGCCTTGTAATGCTCCCGCGCGGACGCGGACAGCGCGAGTAGCGTGTTGCCGTGATACGCGGGGGCGAGCGCGATGATCCTGTGTTTCTGGGGCAGCCCACGCTCCACCCAGTACTGGCGGGCCAGCTTGAGCGCCGCTTCCACCGCCTCGGACCCGGACGAGAGGAAATACAGCTTGTCGAGATCGCCCGGGAGCGTGGCCGCGAGCTCCGCCGCGAGCTCCTCGATCGGCTCGTGCGTGAAGGCGGTCCCGGAGAGATACCCGAACCGGCGCGCCTGTTGCGCCAGCGCCTCGGCGACGGCCGGGTTCGAGTGGCCCAGGTTCGCCACGAAGGCGCCCCCGCACGCATCGAGGTAACGTTTGCCGGCCGCGTCGTACAGGCAGCACCCTTCGCCGCGCACGATCCGCGGATAGGAGTGATCCAGCTTCCGATAGAAGACGTGGCTGTCCGGATACCTGTTGGTCGTCATCGGCTCCCGTGGTGCGCGTCAAACCCGCGGCAAGATACCGTTCGGGCCACGTCTCGGCGAGCGGCCGTTGCCGAGTGTGTCCCCGCGCGTAACTTAGCCCCGCCCCTTCGACTCCAGGACGCGAGCCATGCCCAAGCTCCCCCGCTCCCTGCTCATCGCGCTGGTTTTGCCCGTCGCTTCGGCGGTCGCCCAGAGCGGCACCCTGACCTCCGCGGACAACCTCGTCATCGACGGCATCCCGCCGATTCCGGCGGGCGTCGCCGAGGCGGCGCGTCGGTACGGCGAGTTCCGCTCCGCTGCCTTCTGGGACTGGCACCCGACCCGGCGCGCCATGATCATCGGGACCCGGTTCGGCGACGCGCCCCAGCTGCACCGCGTGGCGTTTCCGGGTGGTGCGCGCACCCAGCTCACGTTCTTCCCCGACCCGATCGCCGGCGCCTCGTACCAGCCGACCGACGGTCGGTACATCGTGTTCACGAAAGACGTGGGGGGCGCCGAGTTCTTCCAGAAGTATCGCTACGACGTCGCGAGCGGCGACATCACGTTGCTCACCGACGGGAAGTCGCGCAACGTCGGCGGCGCGTGGTCGCACAAGGGCGCCCACTACGCCTACATGTCCACCCGCCGCAATGGACGCGATCTCGATCTCTGGGTGATGGACCCGGCCGATCCCACGAGCGACCGCATGGTCCTCCAGCTGGAAGGCGGCGGCTACGGGCCGGCCGGCTGGTCGCCGGACGACCGGCAGATCCTCCTCTTCCAGGGCATCTCGGCCAACGAGAGCTATCTCTGGGTCGTGGATGTGGCGAGCGGACAGAAGACGCTGCTCACGCCGAAGCAGCCGAGCGACAGCGTCGCCTGCGGTGGCGCGCAGTTCAGCCGTGACGGCCAGGGCGTGTATCTCACGACGGACCGGGGCTCGGAGTTTCAGCGCCTCGCCTACCTGGACCTCGCCACCAAGCGCTATCGTTTTCTCACCAGCGACATTCCCTGGGACGTGGACGAGTTCGACCTCTCCCCCGACGGCCGCTGGATCGCCTTCGTGACGAACGAGGACGGAGTGAGCGCGCTGCACGTCAGCAACACGGCGACCGGCGCCGGACGCCGGCTGCCCAAGCTGCCGACGGGGCTGATCTCCGACGTCCGCTGGCGTCCGAACGGCGCCGAGCTGGGGTTCACGCACACGTCCGCCCGCGCTGCCGCCGACGCGTACTCCCTGGAGCCGGCGACCGGAAAGATCACCCGCTGGACAGAGAGCGAGACGGCCGGGCTCAACACCGGCGCCTTCGCCGAGCCCGAGCTGGTGCATTGGGCGAGCTTCGACGGGCGCGCGATCTCGGGCTTCCTGTACAAGCCGCCCCCGCGGTTTGCCGGCCGGCGACCGGTGATCGTCAACATCCATGGCGGCCCGGAGGGTCAGTCCCGACCCGGTTTCCTCGGCCGCAACAACTTCTACCTGAGCGAGCTCGGCATCGCGCTCATCTTCCCCAACATCCGAGGCTCGACGGGCTACGGCAAGACGTTCTTGAAGCTCGACAACGGCGTGCGGCGCGACGGCGCCTACAAGGACATCGGCGCCCTGCTCGACTGGATTCGCACGCGGCCGGATCTCGACGCCGATCACGTGCTGGTGACGGGGGGCAGCTACGGCGGGCACATGACGCTCGTGACCGCCACACAGTACGACGCCCCGATCTGCTGCTCCGTGGACGTCGTCGGCATCTCGAACTTGGCGACCTTCCTGGAGCACACCTCCGGTTACCGCCAAGACCTGCGCCGGGTGGAATACGGCGACGAGCGCGACTCGACCCTGCGAGCCTGGATGGAGCGGACCGCCCCGCTCAACAACGTGGACAAGGTCACGAAGCCGCTCTTCATCATTCAGGGGATGAACGACCCCCGCGTCCCGCGCAGCGAGGCCGAGCAGATGGTCGCGGCGCTGAAGCGGCGCAGCGTACCAGTGTGGTATCTCATGGCGAAGGACGAAGGGCACGGGTTCCGCAAGAAGGGCAACCAGGACTTCCAGTTCTACGCCACCATACTCTTCACCGAGCGCTACCTGCTCGGCCAGGGAGGATCGGCCACCCCGTGATCGATCTCGCCGCCTGGTGGGAGCGGCTCGCGCCCCTCCCGGGCGGCAGGTGGCTGTTCAGCTGGCTGCTGGGGCGCCTGGTCCCTTACACGGGCAGCGTGCGGCCGCGCGTGCTGGAGCTCCGCCCCGGCTACGCGAAGATCCAGATGGCCGACCGCCGCGCGGTGCGCAATCACCTGCGCTCGATCCACGCGATCGCGCTCGCGAATCTCGCCGAGGTGACGAGCGGCTTGGCGGTCACGACCGGCTTGCCCGCCCACGTGCGCAGCATCCCCACCACGCTGTCCATCGCGTTTTTGAAGAAGGCGCGTGGCACCCTCACCGCCGAAGCGCGCTGTGAGATCCCCGACACGAGTCGGGAGGCCGAGCACGACTTCACGTCGGTGATCTCGGACGCGGGCGGTGACGTGGTGGCTCGTGCCACCGTGCGCTGGCGCATCGGTCCGGTGCCAGGCCGGTGACGCACTTCGACACCGCCCTCACCCGCGATGCCGGGATCGGAGTGCCGCTCATCGGCGGCGCCATGTTCCCCTGCTCGAACCCCGAGCTCGTGGCCGCCGTGTCCGACGCCGGTGGTATCGGGATCGTCCAGCCGCTCTCGATGGTGTACGTACACGGCCGGGACCTGCGCGATGGGTTTCGGCTGATCCGGCGTCTCACCCCCAAACCGATCGGGATGAACGTGCTGATCGAGCAGTCTTCCCAACTGTACCTCGATCGCATGAAGCGCTGGGTGGACGTCGCGCTGGAAGAAGGCGTGCGGTTCTTCATCACTTCGCTCGGCAAGCCGCGGTGGGTGGTGGACCGCGTCGCTCCGGTCGGCGGTCTCGTCTACCACGACGTGACCGAGCGCAAGTGGGCCGTGAAGGGGCTCGAGTCCGGGGTCCGGGGCCTGATCGCCGTCAACAACCGCGCGGGCGGGCACGCAGGACCGAAAAGCGCGGAGCAGCTGGTGAACGAGCTGGGCGATCTGGGGGTGCCGCTCGTGTGCGCGGGTGGCATCGGCGATGGCGCTGGATTCGTCGCGGCGCTCCGCCTGGGCTACGCGGGCGCGCAGCTCGGCACCCGCTTCATCGCCACCACCGAATGTACGGCCCACCCCGACTATAAGCGCGCCATCGTCGAGGCGGGGGAGGACGACATCGTGCTCACCGAGCGCGTCACCGGCGTGCCGCTCGCCGTGATCCGCACGCCGCACGTGGAGCGCGTCGGCACCAAGGCAGGACCCATCGCCCGCTGGCTACTGCGACACCGCCGCACCAAGCACTTCGTGCGGGCGCTGTACGCGCTCAATTCGGCGTGGCGGCTGAAGCGCAGCCACTTCGCCGGTCCGTCCTCGCGGGACTACTGGCAGGCGGGGAAGAGCGTCAGCGGCATTACGAGCATCGAGCCGGCCGGCGAGATCGTGCGGCGGTTCGCCGCGGCGGCGCGCGCGGCGAGTTCCGGCGCGCGCTCATGACTCCCGATCGACTACGTACACGTTGCGCTGCGCCGTCGGCACGATGATCAGGTCGAGAATGTTCACGTGCTCGGGCAGGTTGAGGACGTACGCGATCGCGTCCGCGACGTCGTGCGCGGTGAGCGGCTGGAACCCCTGGTACACGGTCGCGGCGCGCGCCTTGTCCCCGTGGAATCGGACCTCGGAGAACTCCGTCTCGACGAACCCCGGGTCCACTGCCGACACGCGGAGCGGCGTACCCGCGACGTCGAGATTCATCCCCTCCGTGAGGGCGCGCACGCCGAACTTCGTCGCGTTGTACACGTTCCCCATTGGGTACGTTTGGTGTCCGGCGGTCGAGCCGATGTTCACGACGTGCCCGCGACGCCGGGCGACCATGTGCGGCAGGATCACCCGGCTCACGTTGAGGAGCCCCTTCAGGTTCGTGTCGATCATGCGATCCCAGTCCTCGGGATCGCCTTCGTGAATCTTGGCGAGGCCGCTCGCGAGCCCGGCGTTGTTCACGAGGACATCGGGGATGCGCCCGGCCCGCACCAGCGCCTCCGCGGCCCCGTTCACCGCCGCGCGGTCCCGCACGTCGACCACCGCGAGCGAGAGAGACACCCGGTGCTCCGAGCCGAGCTCGGCCGCCAGACGCTCCAAGCGATCGGCCCGTCGCGCCCAGAGTACCAGGTCCGCTCCCTCGGTCGCGAACCGCCGGGCGCATGCCTCGCCGATCCCCGAGCTCGCCCCGGTGACCAGAATCAGCTTCCCTTTGATCCGATTCATCCCACCCCCACGTCTCTGCGTGACGCCTTTGCGCGACGCCTTTGCGTGACGCCTCTGCTCGACGTCGTTCGCCTATCTCATGTTCCCCGTGTGCCCAAGGGAATAACGGCCGGGCTGCGGCCAGACACAGAGCCCGTGCGGCTCCCGGCCAACCTTGATGCGGTGCGTGAGTCGCCCCGTCTCCGTGTCGAACACGTACACTTCATCGTCGTAGCGGCCCGACACCCAGAGCTCCTTCCCGTCGGCGCTCACGTTCCCCATGTCGGGACTGCCGCCGCCCGGCACCGGCCACGTCGCCACGACGCGTCGGGTCCGCGGGTCGAGCACGCTGATGGACCCGGGCCCGTGGCGTCCCCCAGCGGTCGTGTTCCAGCCGCGGTTCGTGACGAACATGAAGCGCCCGTCGCGGCTCGGATAGATCCCGTGCGTCCCCTTCCCGGTCGCGATAAACCCGAGGCGGCGGAATCCCTCGGGGTCCACCAGATACACGCCGTTTGCTTTCATATCGGCGACGTAGAACACCCGGCCGTCCGCGGACGAGCGGATGTCCTGCGGCATACTGGCGCCGGCCAGTCCTCCGGGATCGAGGGTGAGGTAGCCTACGACCGAGCGCGACCCGACGTCGAGCTTCACGAGCTGCCCGGAGAACTCGCAGGTCGCGATCGCGAACCGCCCGTCCGCCGTGAATTCCATGTGGTCCACACCCTTGCACCCCAGCGCGACCGATTGCACCAGCGCCATCGTCTTCGCGTCCCGGAAATCGAGCCGCCGGCGTCGCTCGGCCACGACGATGGCGAAGCGGCCGTCCGGCGTGAAGTACAGGTTGTAGGGATCCGCGACGGGCACGCTCGGTCCCTCCCGACCGGTCGACGGGTCGATCGGCGTCAGACTGTTGCCCCGGTTGTTCGCGACCCAAAGGGTCGTGAGATCGTAGGAGGGGACCACGTGCTGCGGCAGGGCGCCGGTGGCAAAGGTGCGCACCGCACGATAGCGGCGCGGGTCGATGATGGTGACCGTGCCGTCGTGGGAATTCGGCACGTACACGAGCGGTCGAGCCCGGGCCGCGGAGGCCGAGAGCGCGTTCACCCCGGCCGCACCGTACAGATTCAGCGCGTCCGGTCGGGAGACCGTATCCGGCGCCGCGACCCGAGCGGCGGCCGACGTGCGGGTGCCGCGACACGCGGCCGCGAACGCCAGGGCGTAGATCGTGCTCCGCGCGCGGGCTGACTTCACGGCCGCAGAAGATACATCAGTCGCGCCCCCAGGCGATCAAGATCTTGCCGATGTTGCGGTTCTCCCGCATCCGCTGAAACGCCTCCGCGGCCCGCTCGGCCGGGAACATCGAGTCCACCGGGACGCGCACCTTCCCCGTGGCGAAGCCCGGAAGCATTTCGTCCCGAAACCGGTTCACGAGAGTCGCCTTCTCGGCGCGACTCCGGGACCGGAGCGTAGAGCCCACGAGCCGGGCGCGCTTTCTCATGAGCAGTGCGAGGTCGAGGTTCACTTCGGCGCCCGACATGGTGGCGATGACCACGATCCGCCCGCCAACCTTGAGAACGCGCAGGTCGCCCGCCAGGCTCGACGCACCCACCGGATCGAGCACCACGTCCACGACGTCCCGCCCCCACCGGGTCTCGACCTCCGTCACCACGTCGAGTCGGGACGTGTCGACTGCGAGATCCGCTCCCGCCGCCTCGAGCGATCCCACCTTATCGGCGCTGCGAGTCGTGGCGGCGACCCGCGCGCCGGCGAGCTTCGCGACCTGGATGGCCGCGAGCCCCACCCCGGACGCGCCGGCGTGCACCAGCAGCGTCGCGCCCTGCGCCAGGCCGCCTTCCACGACCAGATTCACGAACGCCGTGAGGAACGCTTCGGGGATGCCCGCCGCGGTGACGAGGTCGAGACCCGCGGGCGCCGGAAACACCTGTCCCAGCGGCGCGGCGACGTACTCCGCGTGCCCCCCGCCGGCGAGCAGGGCGCAGACCGGCTTCCCCGTCTCGTCGAGCGTGCCGGAGATCTCGAGACCGGGAATTTCGGACTCGCCGGGCGGCGGCGGGTAGCGCCCGGCGATCTGCAGGAGGTCCGCACGGTTCACCCCGGAGGCGGCGACCCGGATCAGCACCTCGCCGGCCGCGGGCAGGGGCGTCGCCGTTTCGGCCAGCGCGGCGACGTAGCGACCACCTTCCTCGACCACTCGGAGATACCGCATCGCTGCAATCTAGTTGCTACTGGCCGCGGCACGGGGGGCGGTGCACAATTCATCACGCGCACGCCGAGGCGCTCAGGTGACCGGGTCCGATAACCTTGCCGTTTGGTTGCGCGTCGCCGCGCCGTGATCAAGCGCTGCTGGGCTGGCGGCGACGACCCGCTGATGCTCGCCTACCACGACGAGGAGTGGGGCGTTCCCCTGCGCGGCGACCGCGACCTGTTCGCCAAGCTCGTGCTGGACGGCTTCCAAGCCGGCCTCTCTTGGCGTGTCATCCTGCACAAGCGCGCGCGGTTCCTCGAGGCCTTCGACGGATTCGACCCCGAGCGTATGGCCCGCTATGATCGCAAGAAGATCGCGCAGCTTTTGAAAGATCCGGGGATCGTCCGCAACCGGCAGAAGGTGAACGCCGCGATCGGAAACGCCCGGGCCTTCCTCGCGTTCCAAGAGGAGCAAGGCACCTTCGCCGCGTTTCTCTGGGGCTTCGTGGGCGGGGCGCCCAAGCAATACCGCCGGCGCACGTTGCGCGACCTTCCCGCCCGCTCCCGCGAGTCGGACGCCATGAGCGCCGCTCTGGTGGAGCGCGGGTTCCGCTTTGTCGGACCCACCATCTGCTACGCCTTCATGCAGGCCGTCGGCATGGTGAACGATCACCTCGTGACGTGCTTCCGGCACCGCGAAGTGCAACGCCTACACGGCTCCTCCGGATAGGTCGGCCGACGGTGCGAAGCGCGGCGGCCGCCGCACCTTCGTCGCCTGCTCGTACGCGAAAGCGAGCTTGATGAGCGTGCCCTCGCTCCACGGCCGCCCCACGAACGACAGCCCGACCGGCAGCCCACGGACGTAGCCCATCGGAACGGTCACGTGCGGATAGCCAGCGACGGCCGCCGGGCTCGAGAAGCTCCCGCCGCCCCCCGGGTCGCCGTTCACCAGGTCGATCAGCGAGGGCGGCCCTCCCGTCGGCGCGATCAACGCGTCGAGCCGGTGCTCGGCCATCACGGCGTCGATTCCCTGCGCGCGCATGAGCAGATGGTTCTTGTCGAGCGCGCGGAGGTAATCCTGGTCGGTGAGCGGCCCCTTGGCCTCCGCCTGGACGAAGATATCCTGCCCGAAGTAGGGCATTTCCTTGTCCTTCGCGCCCTCGTTGAACGCGATCAGGTCGGCGAGCGTCTTGGCGGGCGCGCCGGGGGCCAACCCGGCGAGATAGCGGTTCAAGTCCGCTTTGAACTCGTAGAGCAGCACCGCGAACTCCGAGTCGTCGGATTGGCCCGCGGTGGTGATATCCGCGGGATCGACGATCACGGCGCCGAGCCGCTTGAGGGTGTCGATCGCGCCTTCCATGAGCGCGTCGGTGGCGGGGCTGTAGCCCATGAACCGGGCGCGGCACACGCCGAGGCGTGCTCCCTGCAAGCCCGCCGGATCGAGGAAGCCGGCGTAGTCGGCGGGTGACTGTCCGGCGCTCGCGGCGGTCGCATCGTCACGCGGATCCACGCCGGTCAGCGCTCCCAGCAGGGTGGCAGCGTCGGCGACGGTGCGAGCCATCGGGCCGGCGGTGTCCTGACTGTGCGCGATCGGGATGATCCCGGCCCGACTCACCAGACCGAGCGTCGGCTTGATGCCCACGATGCCGCAGCACGTGGACGGCGACACGATGGAGCCATCGGTCTCAGTCCCGATCGCCACCGCACACAAATTGCCGGAGACGGCCGCGCCCGAGCCGGAGCTCGAGCCCGAGGGCGTGCGGTCGAGCGCATAGGGATTGCGGCACTGCCCGCCGCGCCCGCTCCAGCCGCTCGACGAATGGGTCGAGCGGAAGTTCGCCCATTCGGACAGGTTCGCCTTGCCGAGGATCACCGCGCCGGCGGCGCGGAGCCGCTCCACCACGAACGCGTCGCGCGGCGGGGCGACGCCCACCAGCGCGAGCGAGCCGGCGGTGCTCTGCATCCGATCCCGCGTCGCCACGTTGTCCTTCACCAGGATCGGGATGCCGTGCAGTGGCCCGCGGGGACCTTTCGCCTTGCGCTCAGCATCGAGCGCGGTAGCCTGGGCGAGCGCGTCGGGGTTGGCTTCGAGCACCGCGCGCAGGGTGGGCCCCTTCCGGTCCAGGTCCTCGATCCGCTGAAGGTAGGCCGCCGCGAGTGCGCGGGCGGTGTACTTCCCGGATGCGAGGGCCGCCTGCAGCCCGGCGATGGTCGCCTCTTCGAGCTCGAACGGCGGCGCCGGCGACGTGGGCGACCGCCGGACTCCGCGTGCGAGCGCCGGCAGCACAGGCCCGGAGGCTGCCGCGGCACCGCTCATCACCGTGTATGCGAGAAACCCGCGGCGGTCGAGCGTCCGATCTTGCATGGTGGTCTCCCCTGAATGACAGGTAGCGGGAACACGGGTAAACTTGGTGCGACTTGGACAGGACGGCCAGCGACGATGCGGACGGTCGGGGGACAGTCGGATGTGGGCACGCTCCGGCGGGTCGCGGTGAAGCACGCGCGCGATGCGTTTGGAAGCGACACGACCATCGATCGCCAGTGGCACGACCTGCGCTACCTCGCCCGCCCCGACTTCGCGGCCGCCGTCGCCGAGTACGAGCGCTTCCTCGCACTGCTCGAGGCGGCCGGCGTCGAGACGCTGTGCCTCCCGCCCGACCAGCGCGTGGGCCTCGACTCGCTGTACGCGCGCGACGCCTCCATCGTGAGCGATCGCGGCGTCATTCTCTGCAACATGGGGAAGCCGCAGCGGCGCACCGAGCCTGCCGCTCAGGAGGCCGCCTTCGGCGCCGCGGGGATCCCGATTCTGGGCCGCATTACCGGCGACGGCAGGGTGGAAGGTGGAGACGTCTGCTGGATCGACGAGCGCACGCTGGCCGTCGGCCGCGGCTACCGCACCAACGACGCTGGCATCGACCAGTTGCGCGAGCTCGTGGCGGACGGCGTGGACGAGGTGCTGGTGGTCCCTCTGCCCCACTGGCGGGGCCCGGAGGACGTGTTCCACCTCATGTCGATCGTGAGCCCGATCGACCGCGACCTACTGCTCGTCTACGCGCCGCTCCTGCCGGTCCCGTTCCACGAGGCGCTGAGGGCGCGCCGCCTGGAGCTCGTCGAGGTGCCGAGCTCCGAGTTCGACACCCTCGGATGCAACGTGCTGGCGATCGGCCCGCGCCAGGTGGTGATGGTCGCCGGCAATCCAGGGACCCGCGCCCGGCTGGAGCGCGCCGGCGCGACGGTGCACGAGTTCGCCGGGCGGGAGATTTGTGTCAAGGGAGGCGGGGGCCCGACCTGCCTCACCCGGCCCCTCCTGCGGGACCGGGTATGACGCCGAGCGGCGGCCCCGGTCGTATATTGGAACCCGAACCCCGTCCGGAGGGCCGTATGACGAGGACCGTCTTGGCAGCCGTCGCGTTGATCGGTCTCGCTGCGTGCGGGAGCGGCGATACGCAGCACGCCACACCACCGGGCCGAGGAGCAGCGACCAAACCCCAGACCGCCGCCAAGGCCGCGCCGCAGAAGAAGAAGGGAGCGACGTCCAAGCCCGACACGGTCCCAGCGAAGAACCCGCTGACAAACGACTGACCCGGCGGTCAGGCCGACATCGTGCGCAGCTGTGCCTCGACGCGCTCGCGCTCGACCGCCTCTCCCAAGGAGTCGAATATTTCGCGGGCGCGCTCGAGGTAGGCGCGGGCTTCGTCCTGCTGACCCAGCCGGCTGCGGAACAAGCCGTACGCGAGATACACCTGCGCTTCAGTCGCGAGCGAGCGGTCCAGCGCCTGGGCCAACTCGAGGGCCTGCTCGAAAAACACGAAGCCCGTTTCGTCCTCCTGCGCCCCGCGCAGCCGCCCCATCAAGGTGTAGACCTGCGGCAGGCGGCGCATGACGTTGCCGCCGATCGCGACCTGCTCCGCGCGTCGCAGCTCCGCCTCGGCCTCGAGCAGGCGGCCCGCCTCGAGATCCAGCTCCGCCAGGTTCAGACGGATCGACAGCTCGAGACCCGCGTCCCGCGGGGCCCGCTGCGCCCAGGCCACCGCTTCCCGGTACGCCGCTGCTGCCGCGTTGTAGCGCCCCAGCTGAGCGTCGAGCCGTCCCTGCTCGTTGAGCACGCGCGCCATTTCGTCCGCCGCGCCGGCAGACTCGAAGCGCTCGCGGGCGCGATGCAGGAAGTCGCCGGCCGCAGTCAGGTCGCCCTGCTGCCGCGCCAACACGCCGAGCTGGCGCTCCAGCCGTCCCGCCCGGGACGCGTCTCCCGCGGCGTCGGCCAGCCGGAGCCCCCGGCTGTACCACGCGTAGGCACCGGCCCACTGCTCCTGGGCCAGCGCGGTGTCCCCCAGCCCTTCGCACGCGCCGGTCGCCCCCGCCTGGTCGAACTCCGCCTCGGCGAGCGCGAGCGCGCGCTGGAAATGGCGCGCGCCCTCGGCGGGCTGTCCCAGGGCGAGATACACGTAGCCCACCGCACGCAGCGACTCCACCTCGGGGCGGCGGTCCTGGAGCGCCTCCGCGACCCCGAGCGCCACCCCGTACCAGGCCCGCGCCTGGGTGAACCGGCCAACGTCTTCCTCCAGCCGACCGGCCCGGAGCAGCGCCGCCACCACGCCCGCGGAATCAGCGCGCTGCTGGCACTCGAGCGCCTCCACGTATGCCTTGTACAGGACCTGCAGATGCTCGGTGATGCGGTGAAACGCCTGCGGCATCCGGCGGCGCAGCTCGTCCGGCTGGACGCCGCGCTTCCCCAGCGTCAGGTACGGGCCGGAGCTCGACCACAGCGCCCGCTCGTCGGGTCGCGCGATGGACACGAGCAACGCCCGCAGCGGATCGAGCGCTTCGAGCTCGGGCATCAACCCGAGCGCCTTCTCGACGCGTACCGGCGCGGGACCGGTCACAACCCGTACTCCTTCATTTTCCGCGTCAACGTATTGCGATGGATGCCGAGGATCTCGGCGGCCGCGCCGATCTGGCCGCCGGTATGCCCCAGGACGCGGGCGATGTGTCGCGCTTCGACCTCCGCCAGGGCCAACATGCCGTCCTGGGGCCGCTCGGCGAGCGTCGCCGCCTCGCCCCGCAGCTCGTCCGGCAGGTGCTCCGCCCGCAGCGTGTCGTCGCCCGCCACGATCACGGCTCGCTCGATCACATTGCGCAGCTCGCGCACGTTCCCGACCCACGAGTGGCCGCGCAGCAGATCCAGCGCGCGGTCGGAGATCGAATGGATCTGCTTGCCGTAGCGCTCGGCGAACTGGCGCACGAAGTAGGCGGTGAGCAGGACAAGATCGTCCCCGCGCTCCGCCAGCGTGGGCAGTCGGATGGTGATGACCGCGAGCCGATAGTAGAGGTCCTCGCGGAATCGGCCCTGCTTGATCGCCTCCTTGAGATCGCGGTTGGTCGCCGCGATCAACCGCACCTCCACCGCAATCGTCTCGCCTCCCCCGACCCGCTCGATCTCGCGCTCCTGGACGGCGCGCAGGATCTTCGCCTGCAGCGCGAGACTCATGTCCGCGATCTCGTCGAGAAACAGGGTCCCGCCCGTCGCTTGCTCGAACCGCCCGATCTTGCGTGTGACCGCGCCGGTGAAGGCCCCCTTCTCGTGACCGAACAGCTCGCTTTCGAGCAGGTTCTCGGGGATGGCGGCACAGTTCACCGCCACGAACGCACCCGACGCCTTGGGGCCGTTGAGATGGAGCGCGCGAGCCACGACCTCCTTGCCCGTCCCGGACTCCCCCTGCACCAACACAGTCGCGGCGCTCCCCGCGACCCGGGCCAGCAGCTTGTAGACGTCGAGCATCGCCGGACTTCGCCCGACGAGCGCGTACGGGCCGACCGCGTACGGCTCGACCGCCGGGAGCGGAGCCGCCCCAGTCTCGCTGCTCACGGCACGGAGCCGTTCGAGCGTCCGCATCAGCTCGTCCCGGCGTACGGGCAGGGACAGGACGTCGAGCACCCCAGCCTTCTCCGCACGCAGCACGAGACCCATGGAGGGCGCTTGCGCGGCGGCGATGAGCCGTGGGCTGCCTGCCGCTGCGCGCAGCGTATCGATCCACCACGACAGGTCGTCGTCCGGGTGCTCGCCCAGCACCGCCACCACCAGGTCCCAGCGCTGGCTCGCGAGCTGCCGCACCGCGCGCGGCAGGTCCGGCGCCGTGTCGATCTCGAGCCGGCCGTCGTCGGCCCATTGCCGGAGATTTTGCACCAGGCCGCCGGTGCCGCCGCCCTCGGCGGCCACCACCAAAATCCGCAAGCGCCCCACGTCCTCCTTGCGCGGCACGGCGGACAGGGGCGAGGGGTTCATCCGGATCGGGTGGGTCATCCGCTCGTCCCGGCGCCGCCTCGATACCGAGCGACCAGCACGAGAGCATCATCTGTGCCCTTGCCGTGCCGAGTGAGGATGTGATCGGCCTGTTGTTGCGGTGTCGCATCGGCCGGCAGCTGCTCGGCGAAGCCCTCCTTGATCCCGTCGGTTGCGAAAATGAGCGTGTCGCCGGCAGCCACCGGGAGCACCTGCACGCTCATCTGTGGGAGCTCCGAGCCGACGATGCCGCCGCGGGTGATGAGTGCTGGTCGACGCGGGCCGAAGCGCGCGCCGTCGGCGCGCAGCACCATGCCCTCGACGTTTCCCACGCCGACCCACGTCAGCGAGCGGTCCGCGGGGGCGAACAGCGCGAGGCTCAAGACCACGCCTCGCGTGCCGATGAGCGCCCGATGGCAGCGCTGCACGAGGGCCAACGGCGATTCGTTCGCGTGCTGCTCGAGCGCCGCCACGGCCGCACGCGCCGCGCTGGCCGCCTCGACGCCGTGCCCGAGCCCGTCCACGACGGCCACGAGCACGCCCCGCTTGACCGCCTTCACCAAGTGTAAGTCGCCCGATTCCGCTTCCCCGGGAAGGGCCAGCGTGGCGACACCCCACTCGATCAGCGGGGAGGCGCCCAGGAAGACCTCAGGCATTCACGCGTCGCCACTTTTTCATCGTCACGATGGTGCCCTTCCCCACGCTCGACGCCACATCGAAGTCGTCCATCAAGCGCCGGGCGCCCGGGAGGCCCAGGCCCAGGCCGCCGGATGTCGAGTAGCCGTCCTCGAGTGCGCGCGTGACGTCGCGGATGCCCGGTCCCTGGTCGCGCGCCACGACGACGACGCCCTGGCGATCGCCGTTGGTCACGACGCTCAGCGCCACTTCGCCCCGTTTGGCGTAGTTGAGGATGTTGCGGGCGATCTCGGAAATAGCGGCGGCAATCACCGTCTGGTCGCCGCTCGAAAAGCCCGCCTCGGCCGCCAGCTCCCGCCCACGTTGCCGGGCCGTGACGACATCCGTGTCGGCGGCGATCGGGATCAGCAGGCCGTCATCCACGGTCGATGCGTCCCGAGCCGCGCTCGATGCGGAGCTGCGCCTGGCGGTCGAGGAACAAGAGGCCCTCCTCGAGGTCCAGCGCCGTGGACACGCCTTTGAGCGTGAGGCCGAGCTGGACCATAGCGAACGCAACCTCGGGCTGAATCCCGACGATCACTGTTTCCGCCCCGCGCAACCGGGCCATGTGCGCGATGTCGCGCAGCGTCCGCACGGCGAACGAATCCATCACGTCCAGCGCGGTGACGTCGACGATGACGCCGCGGGCGCGGAACTTCCCCACGCGCTCGATGAGCGCTTCGCGCAGCTGCGACAGATCCGCGTCGGTGAGTGCCGATTGGATGGAGGCGATCAGGTAGTGGCCCTGCTTCAGAATCGGAACTTCCACGCGCCCTCCGTCGACCGAGTGGGGTGTCGAGTTACACCTTCGGGGCCACGTCTTCCAGCGGCAACACCTTGTAGCCGAGCAACCGCTCCGCCTCCTCGATACCACCCTGCAGGTCGCCGACGGTCGCCATCTCGCTCAGGTCGACGCCGATGGTCACCAGCGTCTGGGCGATCTCGGGCGACAGGCCCGTCACGATCACCGTCGCGCCCAAGAGGCGGGACGCTTCGACCGTCTGGACCAGGTGGTTCGCGACGTTCGAGTCCATCGCGGCCACGCCCGTGATGTCGATCACGACCACCTTGGCCCGGTTGGTGCGGATCGCGCGCAAGAGCTGCTCGGTGAGCTGCCGCGCGCGCTGCGGGTCGATCACCCCGATGATAGGCAGAATGAGGAGCCGCTCGCGTACTTGGAGCACTGGAGTAGACAGCTCCCGGATCGCCTCCTGCTGTTGCCGAATGATGCGCTCGCGCTCCTGCACGAAGCCGACGGCCACGGTATTGGCGATACGGTTCGCCGCGGGCTCGTACGCGTCGAGAATGCGGTTGAGCTTGTCGAAGTCTTCGTGATACTTGGCGAACAGCGAGCGGGCGAGCACGTCGCGCAACAGCAGCACGATGCCGACCACTTCGTGCGTCTCGACGCCCCGCGGGATGATGCGCTCCGAGAGGTTGCGCGCATACGCCTGCAGCGCTTCGAACGTCCCCGTTTCCAGCGCCTCCACGTAGTTGTCGTACACCGAGGTCGCTTCGGCGAAGATTTCCTCCTCGGTCATCGCGGTCAGCAGCTGGGCCCGCGTGATGCGCCGCGCCCATTCCTCGCGCAACTGCGTGCGGTTCTGCCGCAAGTGCGACACCAACTCGCGTAGCAACGCCGCGGTGGACTCGGATTGCGCCTGGGGGTCGAGCGGGGGTGGCTGCTGGTCTTTGCCTTTAATGGCCATGGCTGGCGGTCCTCGCCTGGGGGAATGTTGCTGCCGCGCAACAGCAAGGCTAGTGCCAGATTGCCGCACCAGTACATCTGTCGTAACTGCCTACTTTACAACGCGTTGACAATTGTCGGTCAGTACGACCTCTTGCGGCACTGTAGCAGTCTGATGCGCGAGCCTGTTACTAGCTGCACAAAAAAGGGGCATTAAAGTAAGTGATGTGCTGACGCCCGATCCGACGACCGTCGCCGCCGGACCGGGTCGCCTCGCGATCAGCGGCCCTGTAGCCCTCTACGTCCGCTCACATCGTCGCTTTGCTGGCCGCCGACCCGACGATGATCTCTCCGGTCCGGAGACCGGTCAACGCATTCAAGAGCACGACATGCACCAGGTTCACGGTGACACCGCTCGAGTGGACGCCGTCTCCCGTCGACACCTGCTCGTTGAGCACGACGTACCCCACGCCAGGGAGCGACACTCGGGTGTTCCGCGCAATCGAACCGTCGCCGGACGTCAGCCGGACGCCGTTCACGACCAGGTTTTCCAGCGTCGACCCCAGCGCGTTACTGGTCGCCCGAGCGCCATTGCTGGTGCTACTCACGGTGGCGGTGAGGCTGCTCGCGGTGATCAGTCCGTTCAAAAGGCTCACGTTGAAGACCGTCGTCACGCTCTGCGCGGCGGCGGCAGCGCCGCTGATCGCCCCCGACGTCGTTCCCGTCAGGGCCTGCGTCGTGAGCGTGCCCGGCACGTTCATGCCGTCGGCTGCGGCGTCGGCCATCGCGCCATCGTCAGCGAGAACCACTGGCAACACCGCCACCGCGGACTGCTGCGTGCCGAGGGAACTCCGCACCACCGCGCCCGACGCCTTGCCGCTCACCGACTGCGCCGGTGTGACCGGCGGGAGCGCCGCGGTGACGCCCAGCATCAGCGCCAGCATCACCAGGACCCGCACCGGTCGCATTGTCGAACGTCTCATCGCTTCGGCCCGTCCTTTCCAGTCTGTCCTAGTGTGCCTGGATGTTGCCGCCGGTGAGAGGCGCGACGCCGGTGGCGCGGCCATCACTCAGCGTGCCCCCGGAACGGTCGGGGCCTCTACTCGCACTCGAGCCTGGCTCGCCGTTGTCGCAGGCGACCGTCTCGAACCGTTCCTGCACCCAGCTCCCGTTGCCGTCCTTCACCCGCGCCGTCCCGGACAAGTGGGCGCAAGGTCCGCCGTCCTGGAACGAAGAGAAACCGTCGATCGTGATACTCTGGATGCGCGTGTGCGTGGGATGGTACACGATCTGGACCCGGCCCTTGATCTCGCCGCCCTCGCGACTGCACCAGTCGCGCGCGTCCACGTTGAACCCGAACGTCGTCTTGCCGGCCGGCGGGTCGATTCGCCCGCCGCCCGTGAACCGTTCACCAGCCGGACAGGTCCCGGGGCCACCCACCTGGAACGATGGTTTGGGACCCGCTGGCGTCACCGGTCTGTCGCAGCCCCACGCCAACAGCGCGGCGGCCGCGAGGCCCGGCACCCAACTCAGCGTCATGAATTTGCGCATGCTCCGCCTCCTCACAGGTCGTCAGTGCAACGGCTGCGTGGCGCGGAGGCAGCAAGACAGGTGCCGTTCGACGTTCAGCGGAGATGTCCATGTCGCAGCGAGAGATACACGATCATGTGGCCGTTGCGCAGCGTCGCGCTCGCATCACATTGTGCTCCACGCACGTTGCGCGCGCACCGGAACGTGCGCGCCACACACGCGGTGGCGTCAGTCGCGGAACCGCAACACAGGAAAGCGCCGCGGGGAGCGGCGTGCGGTCCGCTCCCCGCTCAGCGCTGCATCGTCCATGCGAATACCTCCTTACGGTTACGCACGCTCTTCCGACGGCTCACTGCGATAGACGGCAGGGAGCCGCACCCGCTCAACCCGCGCCCAGTGGTTGCGGCATAGCGACCGCGCGCCGCGGCACGTGTGGCGTCGGCGCCGCCGCACCATCGACATCGAAACACGCGTTGTCGCACACGACGCGCGCGATGCGCTCGGCCGCCTGGCCGTCCCACCGCTCGATCACCGGCCGGGCCGGTGAGCGACGCGCCAGCGCGCGCTCCGCCGCGGCCAGGACGGGGCCCCGCCGGGGCATCACGAGCCGGTTGGTGCCGTGCGTACACGTGATGGGCCGCTCGGTGATCGGCCGCACCGTGAGGCATGGCACACCGAGGAACGACGTCTCCTCTTGGAGCCCGCCAGAATCGGTGACGACGAGCGCGGCGCCCGCGACCAGGCTGAGCATGTCCAGATAGCCCAACGGCTCGAGCAGTCGCGGACCGCCGTCGCCCGAGCCGCGCAGCCCCGTCTCCTGGATCCGGCTCCGCATGCGGGCGTGCACCGGAAACAGCACCGGGACGCGGGCGGCGAGCCGCGTCAGGGCGCCGAGCAGCTCCCGCAGCACGGTGGGGTCGTCCACGTTGGCCGGCCGGTGTAGCGTCACGACGGCGTAGGGACAGCCGCCCACGTCGAAGCGCGCCAGCGCGTCGCGCTGCCGCGCGTGTGGCAGCGCCCAGCACAGGGTATCGATCATGACGTTGCCGACGAACTGCATGCGCTCGGCGGGCATGCCTTCGGCAGTGAGGTTCTCGGCCGCATCTCGGGATGGCAGGAACAACAGGTCCGACAGGCGATCTGTCACCACTCGATTGATCTCTTCAGGCATGGTCCAGTCGCGACTGCGCAGGCCGGCCTCCACGTGGCCGACGCGGAGTTGCAGCTTCGCGGCCACGAGCGCGGCCGCGAGGGTGGAGGTCACGTCGCCGTACACCAGGACGACGTCGGGTCGGAGGTTCAGCAAGATCGGCTCGAGGCGCTCGATCACCGCGGCTGTCTGCTGAGCGTGGGACCCCGACCCCACCCCGAGGTCGTGATCCGGCGCCGGAATCCACAGCTGCTCGAACAGCGCGTCCGAGAGGCCCGCATCGGAGTGCTCACCGGTGTGGACGATCACGTGCTCGACCCCGCGCCGTACCAGCTCACGGTCGACGGGCGCGAGCTTCATGAGGTTCGGGCGGGCGCCGACGACGGAGAGAATGCGCATCGGATCAATGACGCAGCTGTGTGGCGATGAGGATCGCCGCCGGGATCCCGGCGAGGATGCCGATGATCCGCCACTTGGACTCGGGGTCGGCGCGCCGGGGCACGACGATGCGGTCGCCGGTGCGGAGCCCCATCCCGTCGACGGTCAGGCCGCGCCCGACCGCATCCTGGAACGCGCTCCCGACAAAGAGCCCCTTGCCCTCCCGCTCGATGCGTGCGCTGGTGAACTTCGCGTCCTTCGTGGGCCCACCGGCGGCCATCAACGCGTCCGACACCACGGCGGTGGAGGCGATGGCGTAAAACCCCGGATGCTCCACCTCGCCCAGCACCCCTAGACGTACGAGTACCTTCGCCCGGACCATCGGGTTCTTCATGTAGCGCCCAAGCACGCGGCCGAGATAGGCCTCCACCTCGGTGCGCCGGACGTCGGCGAGAGGGATCACGCCGAGCACCGGAAGCGTGAGCGCCGGGCCCGGGCCCACGCTGAAGGAGCGGGTGAACTGGGTGTCCCCCTCCACCTCGAGGAGAATCTGGTCGCCCACTTCGAAATCACTTTGCGGGGCCGGCGGAGCAGCCTGACCCGCGAGCGGACCGGCGACGAGCAGCAGCGCCAGGAGGCGCACCACCGTTCTTTCGATCATGGCATCATTCCACCGTCACGCTTTTTGCCAGGTTGCGCGGCCGATCCACGTCGCAGCCGCGCAACACGGCGATGTGATACGCCAGCAGCTGGAGCGGAATGACCGTCAGCACCGGCGCGAGCAGGGGTGGGCTTGCCGGCACGGCGACCTGGTGATCCACCAGCTTGCTCAGATCGCCGTTGCCCTCGCTCGTGATCGCGATGATACGGCCCCCCCGGGCTTTCACTTCCTGCATGTTCGAAACGACCTTCGGGTAGACGGAATCCTTGGGCGCCAAGCAGATGACCGGCATGTTCTCGTCGATCAGGGCAATGGGCCCGTGCTTCATCTCGGCAGCCGGGTAGCCCTCGGCGTGGACGTACGAGATCTCCTTGAGCTTCAGCGCGCCCTCGAGGGCCACGGGAAAGTTGACCCCGCGGCCGAGGTACAAGGCGTTGGGCGCCTCCGCGTAGCGCTCGGCGAGCGCCCGCACCTGTGGCTCGACCCCGAGTGCCCGCTCCACGAGCTCCGGTAGTCGCATCAGCTGCGCGACGAGCCCACGCCCGTCCTCTACCGACATCCCCCGCCCGCGGCCGACGTACAGCCCAAGCAGCAACAGCGCGACGACCTGTGCCGTGAACGCCTTGGTCGAGGCGACGCCGATCTCTGGACCGGCGTGTAGATAGATGCCGCCGTCCGTCTCGCGGGCGAGCGTCGAGCCCACAACGTTGACGAGACCGAGCACCGTGGCGCCCGCCGCCTTCGCGATCCGCAACGCCTCTAGGGTGTCCGCGGTCTCGCCGGACTGGGAGATGGCGATGGTCACCGTCCCGGGGAGTCGGAGCTGGCGGCGGTACCGGTATTCCGAGGCGTACTCGACCGACACAGGGATGCCCGTAAGCTCTTCGAGGACGTGACGGCCCACCAGTCCGGCGTGCCACGAGGTCCCGCAGGCCACGATCTCGATACGCTGAATCCGGCTGCACTGCGCGATGGTCAGATTCAGCCCGTTCAGGCGCGCAGTTCCGTCGGCCGCGAGCAGCCGGCCCCGCAGCGTGCTCCGCACGCTCTCGGCCTGCTCGCAAATCTCCTTCAGCATGAAGTGGGGGTAGCCCCCGAGGGCGATGGCGTCGAGGTCCCACTCGATGGCGTCCACGGCGCGCTCCTGCTCGCAAGCCTCCCGGTCGAGCACGCGGTAGCCCTGCGGAGTCAGCACGGCGACGTCGCCGTCGTTGAGGTAGACCACGGACCGCGTATGCCCGAGCACCGCGCTCGCGTCCGAGGCCACCAGGAACTCCCCGTCCCCGACCCCGAGCAGCACGGGGGAGCCACGCCGGGCGACCACGATCTTCCGGGGTTCTCCTTCGGCGATCACGGCGATCCCATAGGTCCCCTCCACATGGTTCAACGCCGCGATGACTCGCTCCTCGAGCGTCGCGCCGGGCGACTCTTCCACGAGATGCACCAGCGTCTCGGTGTCGGTATCCGTCACAAAGCGATGGCCGTCCTGCTCCAGCCGCTTCCGGAGGACGTCCGCGTTCTCGATGATGCCGTTATGAACGAGCGCGAGCCTCCCGGTGCAGTCGGTGTGGGGGTGCGCATTGCGCTCGCTCGGCGCGCCGTGGGTCGCCCAGCGCGTGTGACCGATGCCGCACTGCCCGTGTATGGGCGTCCGCGCGAGCAGGTCGCGCAAGCCGGCGATGCGTCCCGCGAGCTTGCGGGTTTCCACGCCGTGGCCGTTGAGTATCGCGACCCCGGCGGAGTCGTACCCGCGGTATTCGAGCCGGCTCAGGCCCTCCACGAGGACCGCCACTGCGTCTCGACCGCCGACGTATCCCACGATTCCGCACATCGCTCAAAGTCCCTCACGCTTGAGTTCAAGCAACGGGTCGCCAGTGATCGCAAGACCGAAGCGCGCGAGCTGGGCCAGCGTGCCGTCGCCTGCGCCGAGCGGGACGTCCAGCAGCGTGAGGATCGGCGCCCCGCACCGCTCGCACGTCCCCACCGGCCGGCGGCGGCCGGGTCGCCGCCGCTGAGTCCTCTCGCCGATGTGTCGCATACAGTCTTTACAAAGCATACTCGCCAGTCTCAGGTCATGGCCCTGCACTTCAAGTTTGAGGCCCGGGCGACGCCCGCCGCGCGTGCGCCCCGCGTTACCGATCAGCGCGACAAGAGGTTAGCCGTGGGTATCGTGGGACGGAGTGTCGAGTCCAGGCAGCGCGCTGCGTTGCGCGGGCGCGGCAGCCCGCCGCGCCGCAGCCGCGCACAACGGCGTAGTTGCAAGGCGAAGCGTGGCTGGCAGGGGCTGTCCCCTCGACGGCCCCGGGTTTGCAGTCGGTGGACCGCGTTGGCGGACTTCGAGCACACGCGGGAGTGAATGGGCATATGACAGAACGATCGCCACAAGGTGGATTGCCACTCGTGTTGCTGGCCGGCGACGGCCAGGAAGCGACGCGCTGGCTCCGGAGCCTGCTGGAAGGCGGCGGGTACGCCGTCCTGCAGGAGCGCTCCGGGCAGCATACGCTCGAGCGCGCGCGCACCACAGAGCCGGACGTGATCCTCGTGGACGCGGACCTGCCGGACATGCCGGGAGTCGAGCTGTGCCGGACGCTCCGTGCCGATCCCCGAGTGTCGACCAGCACGCCGATCCTCCTGATGATCCGCGATGCGGCGACACGCACACAGCGGTTGGCCGCGCTGCGCGCCGGCGCGTGGGAGTGCATCGCGCCGCCGCACGACGCGGATGAGATCCTCCTGAAGATCAGTGCGTACGTGCATGCCAAGCTCGACGCGGACCGGGCCAGGACCGAAGGGCTGCTAGACGCCGTGACCGGGCTCTACAACCGGCAGGGGCTCGCGCGGCGCGCGCGCGAGCTGGGATCGCAGGCGTTCCGGGAACACGGTCCACTGGCCTGTGTCGTGCTGGCACTCGACGTCCAGCCACCCGAGCCCGGCACCGGCCAGCACTCGGGCGGGACGAGCCTCGGACGGTATGTGCAGGCGATCAAGTCGGCGGCTCGGTTGTCGGACGTGATCGGCCGCCTCAGCGCGACCGAGTTCGCGGTACTCGCCCCCGGCACGGATGCGGGAGGGGCGCGGCGGCTCGCCGAGCGGCTCGCCAGCTCCGTGTCCGCGACGACGGTCGCCTCCGCCTCCGCCGAGGGACGCGCCGCCGCTGCGCCCGTTCGCGTCCGCTGCGGTTACGAGGCCGTGGCCAACGTCGGCTACGCGCCGATTGAGCCGGTTGATCTCTTGGTGCGCGCGGCCGCCGCGGTCCGCACTGGCAAGGCGGACTCCGGCGAATGGCTGCGGCGCTTCGACGACGGAATCAACCCGACCTCCGCCGCCACGCCCTAGACCGGCACCCGCCGGCCCCCGCTGTCCTCGTCCATCGCTTCGTAGCCCGGCAGATAATAGGAGTAGTAGCGGTACGCCCCGCCGGCCGGCACGTCGTTCAGGATCGCCCCCAGGAGCCGGACGGGCAACCGCTGCAACACCTCGAGCTTGGCCGCCGCGACATCGCGGTGGCTGTACCCCGTGCGCAGCACGAGGGCGAGGGTCCCGGTGAGGGTGCTGAGGATCAGCGGATCCACTCCCGCCGTGAGTGGCGGGCTGTCGATCAAAATCACCTCGTACCCCGAGCGCATGCCGTTCACGAGCTCGGACATGGCGGGCGACCCCAGAAGCTCAGGGGCGTTGTAGGCGCGCGTGCCACACCCGATCAGCGAGAGCGATGGATACGGCGTCGCCTGCACGATGGCGTCGAACGGGGCTTCTCCGCGGAGGTAATCGCTGAGGCCTGGGCGGCGGCGGGCGCTGAGCCGGCGGTGCAGCACGCCGCGGCGGATGTCCCCGTCCACCAGGAGGACGCGATGCCCGCCGTCGGCGAACGTGTGCGCCAGATTTGCCGCCAGGAACGACTTCCCGTCACCGGCCCCGGGGCTCGTGAGCGTGACGAGGAGCGGGGCCCGCCCGCCGTGCGCGTAGACGAGGTTGAGGCACACACCCCGGAGGGCCTCGACGACCTGGTTGACGTCGTCGCTGGCGCGGCCCTGACGACCGGAGCGCGACGCGGTGCGCATGTGCGGCACGGCACCCAGGATCGCCAACCCCAATTCTCGTGAGACTTGCGTCGGGTATCGCACGCGTGGATCCACCCGATCGAGCAGGACCGCTCCCACCGCGGCGCACCCCAGGCTTGCGACGAACCCGAGCGCGATGAACCTGAGCGCCGTGTCCTTCACCGGCCGCTGCGGCACCACCGCCGAATCCAGAATTCGGACGTCGGGAATCGTGCTCGCCTCCGCCAGCCGCGCCTCGTCATAGCGCTGCTGCAATGTGGTATACAAGTTCTCGGCGAGACTCACCCCTCGGCGCAGCCGCGCCTCGTCGATGGCCCGCGGTGGGATCGCCCGCAGGTTCCGCGAGTCGGCATCGAGACGCCGCGACAACTCGGCGTCGCGGGCGGCGAGTTGGCTCATCAGCGCCCGCGCCAGCGTCGGGATCGTTTGCCGCTCGAGCGTCGCGATCTCGCCGCTCAGCCGCTGGACGGGCGGGTACTCGTCGGCATAGCGGTATCGGAGCGCACGCAGCTGAGCCTGCTTGGCCGTCAGCTCCTTCAGCGCCTCCGCTAGCTCGGGGCTCCGCTGGACCGACCCGACGATCCCCAGGGTCTCGACGGACAGGCCTGAGTCCCCCCCCTGCGCCAGCAGCCGCCGCAACGCGTCGCCGTCGCGCCGCGCTTGTTCCCGATCCACTTGCATGTCGAAGAAGCTCCCAAACACCCCCTCCGTGGCCCTGTCGGTGGGGGCCACCGGGGCGTTGGCCCCGCTCGCACCGGCAAGACTGGTCGAGCTCGGCCCGGGGCGGTCGGACGGCAGCGTAATCGTCTGCACGCGAAACCGTTCGAGTCCTTGCTCGGCATCCTGCAGGTTCTTGTGCGCGGCCTGGACCTGCTCGTCCAGGATCTTGGTAAGCTCCGACAGCTTCTGTCGCTTCAGGTCCGCCGCGACCTTTACATAGCGCTCCGCAAGGGCATTGACCACCATGGTGACGTCGGTCGGGTCGGGGCCCTGCAGCTCGATCCGCAGGAAGTTCCCCTCCAGATCCATGGTGGCGTCGAGGTCCTGCGCGAGGCGTCGCGAGGCGTCGCGCAAGGTGGCGACGGTAAACTCGACGCGTCGGCCCGACGCGAGCGCGCCCGGCTCGGGCGCCCAGCGGAACCCCAATCCTCTCCCGATCGAATCGCCCACCGTCCCACGCTCGATCTCCATGCCCTGCTTGCTGTCGAGCACGTAACTCCGCCCGGTCCCGTCTACCGTTACCCGGTAGGTACCGGGACGGTACAACTCCGACACCTGGAACCCGACGAAGGCGGGTTGGTCCGCTCGCGACTCCAACGAGAGAAACAGCCGCTGGTCGTGCACCACTTGATCGAGCACGACGTACGACTTGAGCAGGTCCACCCAGGCTTGCGGATCGAGCAGTTGACCGGGACGGATCGGCCCGCGATCGGTACCGCCGCGGCGCTCGGACTGCGACTGGTCGATCCAGATCGTGGCCTGCGCGGCGTACCGGGAAAGAAAGCGCGCAGCGACGACGCCCGCCGCCGTGCCCACAACCGTCACGATCACAATGAGCCACTTGAAGCGCAACAGGGCGCTGTACACCCGCTGCCAATCGAGCCCACCCTCGGGCTCCGGAAGATTGGGCGCGCCAAGGCCGTGGAATGGTGTGGGCGACCCGATAGCCGACGACGAGGCGACCGATGGGGTGATATGGCTGGACGTCATGGGCGCGGCTTCTCCTGCCTGCTCGTGGTGGCGCGCACGGTGGCGCACCGCGTCACAAATCTCCGGGTCGTCCTTGCGCAAGTCCGATACCGCGCACGACCACCGCGCCCCCGTGCCATCCCGGGACGAGGTGCCGCAAATCGGTGCACCCAGAGCTCGACGGCGGATGCAGCTTGGTGCGATCCGCGCGCTGGTTGCAGACCACCGGGACCCGGGTTTGTGCCCATTCTGTGCGGCAAACCAGGCGGCGCTGCGGGGTCGCGACAGTGTGGCCCGAACTGTGCGTAGCAGGCGGTCGACCCGCAATCCAGGACGAGCTCGATGTCCATGCCGATGACACAGGACGGGGTGCCGCCCCGCGACGGGAGCGAGCCAGCCACCTTACTGGCGATCGGGCCCGAAGCCAAGGCCCGCGTGCGGATTCTTGTGGTAGACGACGAGCACACGCTGCGGGAGAGTTGCGCCGCGGTGCTCCGGCACGAAGGGTACGACGTCACGGTGTGCAGCCGCGGCCAGGACGGGCTCGACCTGCTGAAGCGGCGGGCCTTCGACGTTGTGCTCGTGGACCTCTACATGTCGCAGATCGACGGGCTCGCGCTGCTGCGCGCGGCGCTCGGGACCAATCACGACACGATCGTGATCGTGATGACCGGCAACCCGAGCGTCGAGTCGAGCGTCGAAGCGCTGCGGCAGGGCGCGTTCGACTATCTCCCCAAGCCGTTCTCCGCCTCGCACCTCCAGGTATTGATCGGCCGCGCGGTGCATACCCTGCTGGTCGCTCGTGAGACGCGCGAGCAGCAGGAAACGCTCGACCGGGCGCAGGTGCAATCAGACAAGCTCACGTTGCTCGGTACCGCCCCCGCGTTCCGGCGGGCGATCGAGCTCGCCCGGAAGGTGGCGCCGACGGACGCGTCCGTCTTCATCACGGGGGAGAGCGGCAGCGGCAAGGAGATCATCGCGCAGTTCATTCACCACCACAGCCGCCGCTCAAGCCGCCCGTTTGTGGCGGTCAACTGCGCGGCGCTGCCCGAGGGGCTGCTCGAGTCCGAAATGTTCGGGCACCGCAAGGGAGCCTTCACCGGCGCGGTGCGGGACAAACCCGGGCTGCTCGAAGCGGCGCACGGCGGCACGCTGTTTCTCGACGAGCTGGTCGAGATGCCGAAGTCGATCCAGGCCAAGCTGCTCCGCGTGATCCAGGACGGTGTGGTGCGCCGCGTGGGCAGCGAGACGACCGATGCCGTCGTGAACGTACGGTTCATTGCGGCGACCAACGGCGACCCCGAAGCCGTGGTGAAGGCGGGTGACATGCGGGAGGACTTGTACTACCGCCTGCGAGTCGTGCCGATCAACGTGCCGGCGTTGCGCGAGCGACCCGAGGACATCCCCCTGCTCGCGGACTACTTCCTGTCCACGTACTGGGTCCGGCACCGTCGCAAGGGCGCGCCGTTCCCGCGTTTGACCGACGCCGCGCTGCGCGCCCTGTGCGGCTACCCCTGGCGCGGCAACATCCGCGAGCTGCAGAATGCGATCGAGCACGTGGCCGTGGTGGTAGAACCGGGCGCCGAGATTCGGCCAGAGGATCTACACCTGATGGGAGACACCGCACCGCTCGAGACCGGCGCCAATCCCGCGTCGCTGATCTCCACGCTGCTCGAAGAAAGCTATCACGCCGCTCGAGAACGGGTGATCGCCCAGTTCGAGCGGCAGTACCTGACCTGGCTTGTCAATCGGGCGAGCGGAAACATGTCGAAGGCCGCCCGTATTGCGGGCGTCGACCGGACTACGCTGTACCGCCTGATGGAGCGTCACGGCCTCCAGCGCAGCCCCACCGCAGGCTGGGTGGTCGAGCGCGAGCCCGGGGCGCCGGTGGAGTCGACGGCCGACACGCCGGTCGAGGCACCGGTGGGTGAGGCCGGGGGCGCGGCCGCATGACAGCCGGAGCGGTGATGGCGTTGCCAACGAACACGGCAGAGCAGCTCGCTTGGCCGGCGGCGGTAGAGACCGCTGCAAGACCGGCACCCGAGCCGGAACCGCAGGATCTCACGGCCGGTCTGGCAGGCCCCAACGGCCTCGAGCTCGTGGTCGAGCTGGCGCACGACCTGCGCTCGCCTCTGACGTCGATCCTGTTTCTCGCCGAGGCGCTGCAGCAGGGCCAGGGTGGCCCGGTGACGCCGGAGCAAAGCCGCCAGCTCGGGCTGGTCTACAGTGCCGCGTTGTGCCTGTGCGCGACCGCGAGCGACGTGCTCGAGCTCGCCCGCGGGGGCAACCGGCTGGTGGACCGTGCACCATCCCCGTTCTCGGTGGCGGAGACCTTCGCGTCGGTGCGCAGCATGGTCCAGCCGATCGCCGAAGAGAAGGGCCTCGCGGTACGCCTCGTCCACCCCGTACCGGAGCGCCGGGTGGGGCAGGCACGGGCCTTAGCGCGCGTGCTCCTCAACCTGGCCACCAACGCCGTGAAGTTCACCGACACCGGCTTCGTCGAGTTGGCCGCGCGACCGATCGGCACCAAGCGCCTCGAGTTCTCGATTCGCGACACTGGCGCCGGGATCGACCCCGCCCTGCTCCACGCACTCTATCAGCCGGTGCGGCCGACACCGATGGACGGACGCCACCACTTCTCGAGCTCCGGCCTCGGGCTCGCGATCTGCCGCAAGCTCGTGAAGGCGATGGGCTCGGAGCTTCAAGTGGAAACGCGGCCAAACTGGGGCACGCGATTCTTCTTCGAGGTGGACTGCCCGCCCGACAGTGTAGCTCGCTGAACTTGGCGTAGGCCGCTCACTCGCGCTCACGGCTCCTCGAAGGCGACCGGAGTCAGGAGCGCGTGCGTGCGCATCCACCACATGGCAATGCGCTTCCGTCGCAACCGCTCCACACTCGACGCCGCTGCGCCATAGGCGACGCACCGGAACGGGGCAAGACGACCCGAAAACGCGTTTCCTGACGCTCGCGCCGTGCCTCCGGGCGCGCGCGCACGGGGTTTGCGAGAGTACGGAAGCGTGGAAACAACCATCCAACCGCGCCGACCGCGCTCTGCGATCTCCCGGGCTCGACTCGTTGCCCTGCACCCGATCGACCGAGAGCACCGGGGTCGACGGCTCCTCAACCTGATTTGCGGAGTGGTGGGGCTCGTCCTCGCGCTGCCGCTGATGCTCTTGATCGCCGTCCTGGTCAAGCTGACCTCGCGCGGTCCGGTGCTCTTCACGCAGACCCGGGTGGGTCTCGACCGGCGCGCCCTGTCGAGAGCCGGCGGCAACTCGCGACGCCGCATGGATGTCGGCGGCGTACCGTTCACGATCTACAAGTTCCGATCGATGTACGTGAGTACCAACGGCTCCGGCAAGCAGGTCTGGGCGCGGCCGGACGACGAGCGCGTCACGCTAATCGGGCGGGTGTTGCGGAAACTCAGGCTCGACGAGCTACCGCAGCTGTTCAACGTGCTACGGGGCGACATGAATATCGTGGGGCCGCGTCCCGAACAGCCGACGATCTTCGTTTCCCTGCGCGAGCAAATCGAGGGCTATCAGCGCCGCCAACGCGTCCGCCCGGGCATCACCGGCTGGGCGCAGATCAATCAGGGGTATGATACGTCGGTGGACGACGTGCGCCGCAAGGTGCGCTACGATCTTGAGTACATTCGCCGCCAATCGGCACTCGAAGATGTAAAGATCATGCTCCGCACCGTCCCCGTCATGGTGTTCCGTCGCGGCAGTCACTAGGACCTGCTCAGACGAAGACCGGGCCGCGCGCACCGGCCCGACGCCGTTCCCCACCGTTCCGTGAACCAGAATCACTTACGCCCCCGTGCTGCGCCGTTGGTGTTGCGTCCACGCCGCATTACGGCATGGACGCGCGCCCCGGGGGCGGTGGCCCGGGCCCTGCGTGACCAAGTCGGCATGTGTCGTCTTCCCGAGAGCAAGCCGGCCTGTCACGTGGGCAGCGACCTGGATGACACGTGATGTCTCGGGGGGTGCGCTCGAGGGCAAACCCTTGGCGCGCCTCCACGAGCGCCCTGCAAACATGAGCGCAGGCGGAACGCTGCACACGGCGTTCACGAGCGCGGTGACGCTGTCGCCAGCAGACCGCGCCCGCTGGCATCTGCTCGCGTCTCAACGTCCGACGAGCGGGCCGCTCGTCGATGCCGCTTGGATGCTGTCGTGGACCACGGCGTTCGATCCCTCGCACCCGATGCTGGCAGGCGTGTGGGAAGGCGAGGATCTCGTCGGGTTGGCGGCCATGCAGTCGCTCACCGAGGTCTGGTGGGGCCGCCGGCTCGCCGTGCTTCAGTCCCTCACCAACGACGAGTCGTTTCGCTTCGACTTCCTCTCTTGGGAGGGACGCCTCGATATCGAACGGGAGCTCTGGCGCGCGCTGTGCGACGCGAACCGGTGGGACGTCGTCCGCATCGACCACGTTCCTGAAGGCTCGCCCACGCTCACCGCGGGCCCGGCAGTGGCCCGGGACCTGGGGTGGCGGCCGCTCCTGGTGCCGACGTACTCCACCCCGTGGCGGCGTTTCTCCCGCGGCGTGCCATGGGACGAGGGCTTGAAGCGGAAGTTCAAGTCCAACCTGCGGAACCGCGAGCGACGATTGACGGCGCTCGGCGAGGTGTCCTTCCAAGTCGTGACGGCCGACGGCCCGCTGCAGCAAGCGATGGACGTGTTCTATGCGCTCGAGGGCAGCGGGTGGAAGGGCGAAAGCGGCACGGCGGTGGTGCAGCGGCGACCAGTGAAGCGCTTCTACGACGGTCTCGTGGACAAGGCGAGCGGCGACGTGTGGGTTCCCATCCTGAGCGTCAACGGCAAGCCCGTCGCCGCCCAGGTCCTGCGCGTATGGGGACGCACCATGTTCATGCTGAAAACGGCGTATGACCAGGAGTACTCCGAATACGCCCCGGGGCAGCTGATCACTGCCCGCGTGATCCGCTACGGCCTCGACCATGATATGGAGGCGCTCGACTTCCTTGCGGCGAACGCGAGCTGGAAAGCCGACTGGGCGCCGCAGCTTCGTCCGCACTACCAGTTGTTGCTGTTCGCTCCCTCGCTGCGCGGTCGTTGGGCGTACTGGTTCCGTTACGGCCTCCGAGAACAGGCCAGGAAGCTCCCCGGCATGGTTCGCCTCGCCCGCTGGCTTCGGCGAAAGCGATCGTGAGTCTTTCCAGCCGGGTGGTCCCGGTCTACCCGACGTTCGCCGGCTTGGCGCCACGGTGGCGCCCGACGGCGCCTTGGCGGGCGTGGTTCCCGTTCAATGCCAGTGACGGGGCATGGACGTTCAGTGGGCGAGTGGCGCTGTACCACGGCTTGCCAACCCTGCGCTTGCCGGCCGGCAGCACGATCCTGGTTCCCAATTACCACCAGGGTGTCGAGATCGACACGCTGCTCGCAGCCGGCCACCGGGTCCGCTACTACCGCGTCGACGCGCGCCTCCAGATCGACTTGCGGGACGCCGCGCGACAACTCGACGACACCGTTTCTGCGCTGTATGTGATCCACTACTTCGGCTTCGCGCAGCCGCTCACTGCGGTGCGCGAGTTTTGTCATGCCTATCGGCTCAAGCTGATCGAAGACTGCGCGCTGTCGCTGTTCAGTCGATACGACGGCCGATGGCTGGGATCGGATGGGGATCTCGCGCTCTTCTCCGTCTATAAGACACTCCCGCTCCCCCACGGCGGCTTCGTGGTGACCAAGCACGCGCGGCCCGGGGCGGCGCTCCGCTCCGTCCCGCTCGCGTCCACTGCGGTTCAGACCGTGGACCTCATACGACGGACGCTGCGGGCGAGCGGACTGGCCGCCGTCGATCGGATGACGGTGCGAGCCTCCCGAGCGCTGACGCGACTCATCCGCTGGAACCGAGAGCGGACCATCGCGTCGTGGGGCACGGAGTGGGATTCACGACTCTTGGGACACGGCGTGTCCCGTTGGGTCTTCCTGTTGATGGGTTTGGTCGATCCGGAACGCGTCGTGGCGCGACGCCGCGCGAACTTCGCCCGGCTGGCCGCCCACCTGGTGGATCACCTGCCGTGTCCGTTTCCAGAACTCGCGCCGGGCACCTGCCCGCTGTTCTTCCCCGTCATGGTCCCCGATAAGGTGCGATTCCAGGAAGACCTCGCGGGCTTGGGCGTCGACAGCGTCAATCTCTGGAGCGCGTCCCATCCTACTTGCCCGCCCGATCTCGCCGCCGAGGCGTCGCACTGGCGCCGGCACTGCTTGGAACTCCCGATTCATCAGGAGCTGGAGGAGGACGCCGTCGATCGCGTGGCGACGGCCGTGCGGACAGTCCTGCAGCGGCAGCCCTCGCAGCACGCCGAGGCGCACTCGGCTCGCTGACCGGGCGAGCGCGGCCTGCGCCTCGCCACCGTCACTCGCTCTGACGACCTCGCTCGCCTACCACCGGGACGCGCCGCCCGCGGTGGGAGCCGGCGTCCTGCCGCCCGTACACCGCCCGCCACAGCGCCGAGTATCCCTCGCCACCTACGGCTTTGGCGACCTTCTTGAGATTCCAGAACCCGAGCTGGGCCAACCGGGCGCCGAGCCTGCCGGACGCGAGCGCCGCGGCGACCCCCGCTCCCGTCCCCCGCCGGAGCGTGTAGCGACCGATGACGACACAGTCGTCGACGACCCGGCAGCGAACCACCGGCTCCGACGTGAAGAGCGCGGCCATCCCGGCAGCAGCCGCCGCTGCCGCGACCCGCCGCGAGAACGCCCCGCCGGGCACCGAGGCAACACGCACCGGCTCACCCAGAACATCCGACAGGATACCCGCGCTCCGGCTCCATTCCGCGACGAGCCGCTCCCAGCTACATGCCGACATCCGGAGTGGATGCGAGCACGAATGCGTGCCGATCACGTGCCCCCGCGCCGCGAGCTCCCGCACTTGGGCCCGTGTGACGAACGCCGGCGAGTCGAGGTGGTCGGTGGTGATGAAGAAGTGCCCGCGCCACCCGGCGCGCTCCAGCAGGTCCGCGACGCAGGCGTACGCGCTCGCGCCGCCATCGTCAAACGTCAGGAGGACCGGGGGCGGCCCGAGGGTGCGCTGGAGCACATCGCGCACCGTGCCGCGCCGCGCGGCGACGGCAGACACGGCCGCGAGGTGCCGCTCGAAGTCGAGGAGATCGAGCTTGTAGGTCGCGGCCCCGCGACCGGGGAAGCCACTGGCATCCCAGTCGCGTTCCCCGACGACGTCATGATATAGCAGCGTAAGCGCTCTCACGGCGGCGCCTCCACGCGCGGTATTTCCAGCGGAGATACTTCGTCAGCCACGGCTGGCCCCAGACGGCGGAACGACGGGACGAGGCATCGAGCGCCACGGCGCGTCCCCCGGCGACGTCGACCAGCACTTGCCGGATCGCATCCAGGTTCTCGAGCACCACACGACTCTGGATCACGTAGGGTGACTCCGCCACTTCGTCGTACGCGTACCCGAAGTATCCGTACACCGGCCCGGTGTCGACTCCTTCGTCCACCCGGAGCAGCGTCGCCCCTACCTTGTGCAGGTCGTCGTTCGCGAGCGCCCAAAAGCAACCGTGGGCATTACGGTACTCCGGACAGATGCCCGGGTGCAGCACGAACGTCCCTCGGTTCGGGAGCGCGAAGATCTCCCGCTTGAGAATACTCTTGCAGCGCGCCACCATGATGTCGGGCCCAGAGCGGCGAATGAACGCCGCCACCTCGGGGGTGTTGGGGCTCGGGGTCGCGAGCACCGGGGTGCCGGGCTGGAGCGGCGAGTAGGCAGCGCACAGATGCTCGAGTGCGCCGGCCCGCCAGGCATGGTCCCCGCGGGCCAGCATCAGGCGCTCGTAGGCGCGGTAGGCGAGCACGTCCAGGAATCGCACGAGTCCCACGCGGCGGAGCTCCCGCTGGATACGTCGCTGGAGACGGTGCCTCGGCTCGCGAATCTCAACCACGCCAACGAGCTCCGAAAACGACGCCAGCCATCGGGCGATGCCGATGCGGTCAAGCGCGTCATCGTGATGACAAACCAGGAGTGTCTTCACCAGCCGCCCCGCCGGACCACGAGCATCGCAATCGTCCCCACCATGATTTTCACGTTTGGTGAACGGCGTCAGGGCCGCCCGCGCGCCGATCGGTGTAGCGGCAGCTACTTGCTGAGGGAGCGGGAGGCACGACGCGCGAATTCCATGCCAAACCCTCCCATGGCCAAACCATCTCATGAACGACTACGGCCAGCCAGGGCGCCCCTCCCTCACACCGACACGCCGCCCTGGAATCAGGCGCAGGTGAGGTACGTCACCTAGCCTCTGGTCACGTAAGATGCTGCCAAATTGCGTGTTGCGTCGCTCTCCCTGCCACCAATATATTGGGCCTGTTGCTGGGACGCGGCATTGCGTCCACGCCACGGACACCAGCGCGTTGGAGGCAAGCGCGCGTTGCTGCGACTGAGGTCTGCACAAGACGTCTTAAGAGTAGTCGCTGCTCAGAGCAAACCCGTCTAAAGACGGCGACGCAGAGCTACGGGGCTACGGCGAGTGGATCGCCTTGCCAGCCGGGCCGCCAGCGGATCGACCTTCGGGTCGAGGCTGGTGGCCTTCGTTTTTTTGGGCAAGCTGGGTGACAGGAGGTTCCGGGTTATGACGTTCACGTTCAAGCTCGCGAAGCGTCTGGCGCTGTCCAAAGCGGTCCGCACGACCGCGCTGCGCGCGTTGTCCGCGCTGCGGCAGGCATCGACCGATCTGGCCTTCCTTGTTCCCGCTTCCTCCCCCATTCGTCACGCCGTTGCAGAGCAAACCACGAGCTCCGTGGGGCGCTCTGTCGTATCAGGAACACCACTGCTGAGGAGACGCGTCTTATGACGTTCAAACACAAGCTGTCCGTTCGATTGGCCTTGCTGAAAGATGCGCTCGTCGTCGGGGCGCTCGCGGCCCTTGCCTGCGAGATGCCCGTGGTTCCCCCCGATCCCGATCCGGACCCGACGATCCATCTGCAGATCAGTCCCAAGTCTGTCACCCTGCCGACCAACGGTACCAGCCAGCTCACGGCGGTCGCTCTAAACTCGACCGGCGATACGGTGGATCTGAGCCTGAGTTGGACCGCGACCGGTGGCAGCATGACGGACACGAGCACCAGCGCCCGCCGCCATTACGGCCGCTATAAAGCCGGCTCGGACACGGGCAAGTTCAAGGTCGTCGTCCACGGCAACGGGAACGGCGGAACGGCCACCGATACGGCGACCATCACCGTGATCCAGCCCGCGGTGGCCTCGGTGGGTGTGACCCCGGCGACCGTGACCCTGTTCGCGGGGACGGCCGTGCAGCTCACTGCATCCACGATGGACTCCACAGGCACTCAGCTCTCCGGCCGCGCGATCGCTTGGTCGAGCAGCAATGGGACCGTGGCGAGCGTGAGCGCCAGCGGCATGGTCACCGCGCTGACCCAAGGCGCCGCGACGATTACCGCCACGAGTGAGGGTAAAGGCGCCAGCGCCACCATCACCGTGATGATCGTGCCGGTCGCCTCCGTGGCAGTCTCGCCGGCGACGGCGAGCATCGCGGCAGGACAGACGGTCCAGCTCACCGCCACGCCGAAGGACTCGGCCGGCGACGCGCTGACCGGGCGGAGCGTGTCGTGGACCAGCAGCAATACCAGCGTCGCGACCGTCAACGGCAGCGGGCTCGTGACGGCCGTCGTGGCCGGCTCCGCGACGATCACCGCCACCAGCGAAGGCAGGAGCGGCAGCGCGGCGATTACCGTGCAGGCCGTGGCCGTGGCCGTGGCCTCGGTGACGGTGTCGCCGGCGACGGCGAGCGTTCAGGCAAAGCGGACACTGCAACTCACCGCGACGCCGAAGGACTCCGCCGGCACCGCGCTGACCGGGCGGAGCGTGACGTGGGCCAGCAGCAATACCAGCGTCGCCACCGTCAATGGCAGCGGGCTCGTGACGACCGTTGTGGCCGGAACCGCGACGATCACCGCGACCAGCGAAGGCAAGAGCGGGAGCGCGGCGATCACCGTGACCCCCATCCCCGTAGCCTCCGTGGCGGTCTCGCCGGCGACGGCGAGCATCGCGGCAGGACAGACGGTCCAGCTCACCGCCACGCCGAAGGACTCGGCCGGCGGCGCGCTGACCGGGCGGAGCGTGTCGTGGACCAGCAGCAATACCCTCGTCGCGATCGTGAACGGCAGCGGCCTTGTGACGGGTGTCGTGGTGGGAACCGCGACGATCACCGCCACCAGCGAGGGCAAGAGCGGGACGTCGTCCGTCACGGTTCAGGTGCCGCTGCCGCTCGGGTTGATCCCGGATCCGACCCTGTTGCCGGTGGGAACGGGCCAGGCTCCGAACGTGGCCGCCTACCTGGCGCTCAACGTCGCCGGGCGGCCCGCCGGCTTCTCGTACAACGACCCGGTGACCGGGGTGAAGGTGTGGAAGGTCACCAGCAGCACGACGCCCACGTCCAACAGCGGCGCCGGGCACGATTACGGGGAGGGTGGGAACGCGGTGAGCCGCGGCTGGGGCCCCAACCACAACACGCACACCATTCTCATGCGCGGCGACGGCATGTCGTACTATCTCGTCGATTTCACGCGGGGCGTGGGCTTTAGCAATTACCGGCAGCTGACCGCACCGCCGCGACGCGACATCTGCGCGACGTTCTCGAGCGTCGCCGGCACCGAGCGGATTCTCTACGTCCATACGGGCAGCCAGCTCATCCGCTACAACACGCAGACGATGCAGACGGAGAACACGGGCAACTTCCCACTCTCCAACAACATCTACACCTGGCTGCATCAAGACCGTAACGACGTGTGGTTCACGGGCCTGCTCGATGACAACCAGACGGTATGGGCGTGGAACAGTCAGACGAATCAGTACCTCACGCACAACGAATCATGGACCAATGAGCCCCGTATGGAGCGCAATGGCCGCTATATCGTGCTCACGGGTGGCAGCAGCCCGAGCACCGTGAAGGTCTGGGACCTGGCGAACAACAGCTTCGGTCCGCAACAGAGCATGAATTACTTCTCCCATCTCGCGAGCCTGCGCGGTCGCTGGGTGGCGGTCGACAATAACGCCAACGCCCCACCGCCTCTGGACCGGTATCAGATCGTGGGGGGCAGCCTCACCCGCTCGAGTGCCGTCTTCAACAACAGCGGGGGCTACGAGACGAACAATTCTGGCAACTGGGTCCAGAATGACGACGCCCTGCAGTGGGCGTACATCAGCGGCGTTGATGAATCGTCGTTCAGCAACCTGCTCGCGTTCCGGCAAGGGGTCGGACTCGTGCGGGCCGACGGGAGCGACGCCCGTCTCCTTGTGCACCATTACACCCACAGCCCCAACTATTGGGACTACGCCTGGGGGCAGCCCAGCCCCGACGGGAAGGTGGCCATCTTCAACTCGAACATGTACGGGTCTGGACGGTATGACCTGTTCGTGGCCGAGGTGCCCCTGCGCTGACCGTCGCCGTACCGCTTAAAGGACGGGGGTCCGGGCCACCACGCCCGCGCCCCCGTTCTCTTATGACCAAACGGGGTGTGATCCAACTCTCTCGCATGCCTGGCGGAGGGTGCTAGCTTAGGAGCCCAGCGTTGAACGCAGATTTGCCCTAGTCCTGCCCCGGGAGGTGAGCGTGCGATCCTGCCCCGGCATGAAAGCGCTTGATGTAGCCGTGATCCCTCTTGCTGTTGTCGTGGTTGCTGCGTGGACGTCGATCGGCTGCCTTGCCCCTGAGTCCGTCGGGACGAACGATCGCGGGCCGGGGAGCTCGCTCCCGGTGGCATCGGTGCGGGTCTCTCCGGAGTCGTCCAGCGTCGAGGTCGGCCAGACGCTGCAACTCACCGCCGCGCCGTTGGATTCGACCGGCCATGCGTTAAGCGGGCGAACGGTTATCTGGGCGAGCAGCGACGGGCGCGTCGCGACGGTCTCGAGCAGCGGCCGGGTGGCGGCCGTGTCCGAAGGCTCGGCGAGGATCACGGCGGCGACCGAAGGCAAGAGCGGCGCCGCGACGATCACCGTGAGGCACGTGCGCGTCGCGGCCGTGGAGGTGTCGCCTCGGCTGATCACCATCCCAATTGAACAGACGGTCCTGCTCACGGCCACGGCGAAGGATCAGGCGGGCAACACGCTGACGGGGCGGGCCGTGATGTGGGCGAGCAGCGACGAGCGCGTTGCGACCGTCTCGAGCGTCGGTCTGGTCGACGGCGTCGCCGAGGGCACCGCCGTGATTACGGCGACGAGTGACAGCCAGAGCGGAACCGCTTCCGTCACGGTCCTCCTGCCGCCGCCCCCCGGGTCCCCGGATCCGACCCTGCTGCCCAGGGCAGCGCTACAGCCCCCGAACGATGCCGCCTACGCCGCGCTCACCGTGCCCAATCAACCGGCCGGCTTCTCCTACAACGACCCGGTGACCAAGGTGAAGATCTGGAAGGTCACGAGCGGCACCGTCCCCACCTCGAATAGCGGCGCCGGACATGACTACGGCGAGGGGGGCAACCAGGTGAGCCGTGGCTGGGGCCGGAACGCCAACACGCACACCATCCTGATCCGGAGCGAGGGGCCCTTTTACATCGTGGACTTCACGCGGGGCGTGGGCTTCACCAACTACCGTAGGTTGCCAGTGCAACCACGGCGCGATATGAACGCCTCGTTCTCTTCGGTGCCGGGACGCGAGCGCATCCTCTACATCCACACGGACACGCAACTCATCCGTTTCAACACGGCAACCATGATGGCGGAGAACACCGGCAACTTTCCACTCAACAACAGCACCTTCTCCTGGCTGCATCAGGACATGAACGACGTGTGGTTCACCGGACTCCTCACCGACAACAAGACGGTCTGGGTGTGGAACAGCCGGACGAATGAGTACCGCACCCACTTCGAATCATGGACCAACGAGCCGCGCCTGGAACGCAATGGTCGCTACGTGGTGCTCACGAGCGGCGGCAGTCCGAGCACCGTCATGGTGTGGGATTTGGTGAACAACACGTTCGGCCCGCAGCAGAGCATGACTTACTTCTCGCACTTGGCGAGCTTGCGCGGCCGCTGGGTCGCCGTCAATAACCAGGCCACTGCCCCACCGCCCCTTGATCGCTATCAGGTCGTCAACGACAGGCTGACCTACACGCCCGGCATTCTCAACAACGGCGACGGCTACGAGACGAACAACTCGGGCAACTGGATCCAGTCGTCCGACGATGACTCGCAATGGGCCTACATCAGCGGCGTGGACGAGAAGTCGTTCAACCACTTGTACCTCATAAACCGGGGGATCGGCGTGGTGCGTGCGGATGGCAGCGATGCGCGGCTGCTATGCCACCACTACACGCGACGTCCCGCCTATTGGGACAATGCGTGGGGTCAGCCCAGCCCCGATGGGAAGGTGGTCATTTTCAACTCGAACATGGGCGGCTCGGGACGGCCCGATCTCTTCGTTGCCGAGGTGCCCCTCCGCTAAGTAGGCCTCAGTTCAGAGTATAGGGACCGGCCAGGACAGGGGTCCGGGCGCTGCCCCGGACCCCTGCCTGTCTTGGGGAGTACGTAGCTCGAATCTTGCAATAGCCAGCCCCTAAAGGTGGGCAACCGGGGGACCACCGCGTTGGCCGCCGCGGCTCGGTGTGCGGGAGCATCCTATCTGAGTGTGGATACGCGTCTTTCCTCCTTCAGGTTGCCCCGGCGTTCGCTGCGACTCGCCGTCGCGCTCGCCGGCGGCGCGTTGGCCATTCACTGCCTCGCCGTCGAAGAACCGGTTGCGAGGGTGGTGCCGCCGGGCGGCGTGGCGGACCCGAGCCTGCTACCACTCGCCAGCCGACAACCCCCCAACGTCGGCCCGTACAGCGCGCTCAACGTCCCCGCGCAACCCGCCGGGTTCTGGTACACCGACCCGGTGACGCACGTGAGGGTCTGGAAGGTCACGAGCGGCACCGTCCCCGTCCCGAACAGCGGGGCCGGTCACGACTACGCGGACGGCGGGAACCAGGTCAGCCGAGGGTGGGGCGTGAACAACAACACGCACACGATATTGATTCGGGGCGAGGCAGGCATGCCGTACTATTTGGTCGATTTCACCCGAGGCGTGGGCTTCACGAACTATCGCCCCCTCTCCGTGCAGCCCCCACACGATCTCTGCGCGTCGTTCTCCGGGCTCGCAGGCCAGGCGCGCATCCTGTACGTCTATACGGGCGCCCAGCTCGTGCGGTATAACACCGCCACGATGCGCGTAGAGAACACGGGTCATTTTCCGCTCACGGTGGCGCACTTCGCATGGCTCCATCAGGACATGAACGACGCTTGGTTTATTGGCCTGCTCGGCGACAATCAGACGGTGTGGGCGTGGAACAGCCAGACGAATCAGTTCCTCACGCACGACGAAGCGTGGACCAACGAGCCTCGCCTGGAGCGCGACGGCCGTTACGTGGTTCTGACGAGCGGCGGCGGTCCGAGTACGGTTCGCGTGTGGGACCTGGTCAAGGATACACTCGGTCCGGTACAACTCGTGCCGTACTTTTCGCACCTCGCAAGCCTCCGGAGCTCGTGGGTGGCCGCGAATCCTACCCAGGGAAGCGCTCCCTTCTCCCACGACCGCTATGTCGTCACCGGGGATAGCGTCGTGTGGGCACAGATTCTGAACCAGAGTGCCGGTTCGGAGGTCAACTATTCCGGGAACTGGATCCAGTCGAACGCCGACTTGGGGGGTGACCTCCGCCGGCAGTGGCTCTACGTCAGCGGAGTCGACGAAGCGCAGCCGTGGGTCGGCGCTCTCTTGTGGCAGCGGGCCGTCGGCGTCGCACGCAGTGACGGGAGCGAGCAGCGTCTGCTCCTCCATCACTACACGCACGCCCCTCAGTATTGGGACAACCCCTGGCCACAGCCGAGCCCGGATGGCAAAGTGGTTGTCTTCAACTCGAATATGAACGGGTCAGGACGGTACGACCTCTTCGTCGCCGAAGTGCCGCTCCGGTGATCGGCGACCGTCGAGAGACACGATGAACGCTCGTGGTTGGGTGCGTCATCAAGCGATGAAGGCCGCTCCGTATGTGGGAATCACCATCGCGACGCTGCTCCTCGTCGATGTGGCATGCAATCTCTTCGGCCTGTTCCCACCCACCCCCGAATACGGGGACCTCGACGTCGGCTGGTTGGCGGCCCCACAGACTGGCGCCATGCATCAGGATCGATGCATGCAGTTGTCGGGGCAAGCGGTTCACTATCTCAGAAATGAAGACGGCATTCGCACCAGCGTGAGCGTTCAGCAGCTCGTGACAGACCGCGGGAGCTTCAAGGTCGCCGTGACGGGCGATTCCCAAACCGACCTCTGCGCGCCGAACGCCCAGGTGCATTCGGGGATACTCGAACGCGAGCTGCAAGCGAATGGCGTGAGGGCCGTCGTCCTCCCGTATGGAGTGGGGAGATATTCGCCGTTGCAGAGCTACCTCGCGTTCAAGGTGTTCCTGAAGAAGTACGCACCCGATGCCCTGGTGCTGAACTTCTATACCGGCAACGACTTCAACGATTTGCTGCGGGTCGACGACCGCCCCCACTTCGTCGCATCCGACGGGCGATACCAGATCGCCGGGCCGGTGTGGTACCGATTCGAAGACCCCCGAGTGCGCTGGCACAGCCGTGTCCTGTTCGTCCTCAGGTCATTGGCGGAGAGGACCGGCATCAGAAATCTGGTCTTGCGATTCGGTTTCCTGTACAACGTAGCGGCCGAGCAGGGAGTAGGTTTCTCCGCAGTAGTCGGGTACATGAACGATCTCCGGAAGGCCGTGGAGCCGAGTGTGGCTTACAAGGAGGCCTTCGCGGCCCAGTTCCTGAACCAGCAACTCTTCTTCCACTGGTTTCCTGGGAGTCGGGAAGAGAGCATCCGGCGAGTCCGCGCCTTGATGGCACTGGCACGCCAGGAGAATCCCAACACGCTCCTCATCATGAGCGCGCTGCCGTCCTACGAGCTGGTGCAACAGCGCCCCGTTGACGAGGCGCTGCTGCGAACCCTGGGAAGACTGTCAGTCACGTACGAAGGCGGCGTGAGAGAAGAGCAGGAGCTGTACGATACCCTCCACCACCTCGCCGACCAGTCCGGCTGGCTGTTTGTCGACAATCTGCCGGGCTTGCGGGCGTATCGGGGAGGGGACAGGCTGTACAACAACCTCGACTATCACTTGCTCCCGGCAGCGAGCGCTATCATCGGGAAGAACCAAGCCGCGGTCCTCCTGCAGCATCGGCGTTCGCATGGAGCACGGTCCGGGAGCCCGGCGCCCGCCCCGTCGAGCGAGGGACGATGACACGGAGCGATGCGTGATTCGGCTCGCGTTCTGCATCGACAGCTTCCAGATCGGCGGCACGGAGCTCAACGCCGTTCGGTGGGCGGAGCATCTCAGCCCCGAGCGGTTTGAGGTGACGCTGGTCCACTTCCAGGGCGACGGTCCGTTGCGGCCTCGGTATGAGAGGGCTGGGATCAGGCTCGTCCACGTGCCGCTGAAGAACTCGTACGGTCCAGGTGCGGTGCGCCAGGGGATTCGGCTGGCGCGGTTTCTGGCGCGCGAGCGCATCCAGGTGTTCCATGCCCACGAGATCTACAGCAACATCTTCGGGGTGCTTTGGGCTCGCGTCGCCAGAGTCCCTGTGGTGATCGCGAGCCGTCGCTGGTCGCATCGGCGCGAGCGTCCGTTTCAGCAGGTGGTGAACCGTTGGGCGTATCGCCTCGCGCACCGCGTGCTCGCGAACAGTCCGAGCGTCGCGGCGTTGCTGGCGCGGGACGAGGGCGTCCCGCTCGCGAAGATCGTGTGCATGCCCAACTGTTTGGCCGAAGATGCCTTCCGCCCGCTCCAGGCGATGGAGCGGACGGCCTGGCGCACTCGACTGCACCTACCCCCCGACGCGCTCGTCATCGGCATCGTCGCTCGACTCGATCGGGTCAAGGACCACGCGACCTTGCTGCGGGCGTTCGCGCGGGTGTGCGCCGACATCCCCACAGCGTACCTGGTGTGCGTGGGGGATGGGCCAGAACGTACGGCGCTGACCGGCCTGGCACGGGCATTGCAACTCGACGGACACGTACAGTTCCCGGGCACACTTACGCCACCCTTCAATCTCCACCACTTATTCGACGTCTCGGTCCTCTGCTCGGTTGCCGAGGGGTTCCCCAACTCGGTCCTGGAGGCGATGGCCGCTGGGCGGCCGGTCGTCGCGACCCGAGTCGGCGGAGTCCCCGATGCGGTGCATCACGGTGAGACGGGCGTCCTCGTTCCGACGGGCGATCCCGAGGCCCTCGCGGCGGCCCTGCTGGCCCTCGTCACGGCGCCCGAGCGGGCCCGCCTGCTCGGTGTGACGGCCCAGGCATACGCCCGCGCGGAATATCACGAGAGTCACATCATCGAGCGCCTGAGCGCCTGGTACGAGTCGCTCGCGCCGAGCACCCCGGCGGCGGCGTAACGCGATGTGCGGCATTGCAGGCTTCGCGGGGTGGCAGCTCCACCCCGATGAGGCGGCCCGCACCGTGCGCGCGATGTGCGACGCGGTCGTCCACCGCGGCCCCGACGACAGCGGCTATTTCGTCGCCCCCGAGGTCGCGCTGGGGATGCGGCGACTCGCGATCATCGACGTCGCCAGCGGGCAGCAGCCGATCGGGAACGAAGACGGCTCAATCCAAGTCGTCTTCAACGGCGAGATCTACAACCACCACGAGCTGCGGCGCGACCTGCTCGCTCGCGGGCACCGCTTCCGGACGCGGAGCGACACCGAGACCATCGTCCACGCGTACGAAGAGATGGGTGAGGACTGCGTCGTGCGGCTGCGTGGGATGTTCGCGATCGCCCTGTGGGACGCCCGCACCAAGCGGCTGCTGCTGGCCCGCGATCGGGTCGGCATCAAGCCCCTGAGCTACTGGCCGACGCCGGACGGAATCGCGTTCTGCTCGGAGCTGCGCTCACTCCTCGCGCTGTCGCGCTTCCCCCGCCGGCTCGACGAGCGCGGGATTGCCGCGTTCTTGAGCCTGGGCTATGTCCCCGATCCGCTCGCTGCCTTCGCCGGGGTCGCGAAGCTTTCTCCCGGACACCTCCTCACCTGGTCGGCGGACCGGGGCGCCGCTGTGCGCCCCTACTGGACGCCGGTCAGGGCGGAGATGGCCGCGGCCGACGACGCCCTGGCCGCGGAGCGCCTCCAGGATCTCCTCGCGGACGCCGTAGGCAGCCATCTGGAGGCTGAGGTGCCGCTCGGCGCCTTCCTGTCCGGGGGGCTCGATTCCTCGACGGTGGTGGCGCTGATGGCCCGGACCGCCTCGCTCAGGCCGCGCAGCTTTTCGATCGGCTTCTCCGAGACGGCGTTCAACGAGGCGCCTCACGCGCGCCGTGTGGCACAGGCGATCGGCTCGCACCACACCGATCTCGTCGTGACACCCGATGCAGACCGGTGGCTCGACGGCATCGTGGGCATCTTCGACGAGCCGTTTGCGGATTCGTCGGCGCTCCCTACGTATCTGGTCTCGTGGCTCGCCCGCCAGCACGTGACCGTGAGCCTGTCCGGCGACGGCGGCGATGAGCTGTTCGGCGGCTATACGCGCTATGTCGACATCCTGCGCCGTCCCACTGTCCCCGCGTGGGGTCGGTCGCTGCTCCGTGCGGTGGGTCATGCCCTCCCGCACATCGCGCCTGGTCGAGGCCTCCTGCTCGACCGCGCGCGACCGCGCCAGGCGGCGTATGCCGGCACGGTCGCGCTCCCACTGCCGCCCGCCGATGGCGGCCTGGCCGCCCCCCGGCTCGTGCCACGGGAGGGGCAGTTTGGGGACATCCTCGCCGACGCCTTCGCGGCGGCCGGCGCTCGAGACTTCGTCTCCCAAATGATGCTCGTCGACGTCGCCACCTACCTTCCCGGGGACATCCTGACCAAGGTGGACCGGGCGAGCATGGCGGTGTCCCTCGAGGCACGCGTCCCGCTGCTCGACCATCCGCTCGTGGAGTTCGCGCTCGCGCTACCCGCAAGGCTCAAGATCCGCGACGGGGTGGGCAAGCAGATCTTTCGGCGCGCGATCCGCGGGCTGGTCCCATCCGAAGTTCTGGACCACCCGAAGCTCGGCTTTGCCGTCCCGCTCGGCCCTTGGTTCCGCGGGCCGCTCCGCCACCGGATCGACCAGCTCGCGACCGCGGACGGCGGGCTCTACGACTACTTGGACCGGACCGCCGTGCGTCGCCTGGCTCGCGAGCATCTGATGAGGCGCCGCGATCACAGCGCCGCGCTGTGGCGCGCACTCGTGCTGCACCTCTGGCTGGCCCACCTGGACGCTGGCCGGCTCGCACGGCCAGTCCCGAAGGCACTGCTCGAGTTATCGGGCAACGGGCGCGACTCGTGAGCGGAATCGGCGTCGCCGGCAGCGAGACGAGGCGGCCCGCCCGCGAGCTCACGTGGACGCCTACATTCGTCGCGTTCCTGGCCTACGTGTGCATCATGCTGACCGCCAGGCTGCACGTCGCAACCGCGGTCATGGCCCTCGGGCTCATGATGCTGTTCCTGCAACGCGAGCCGCTGCGCGTCCCCAGGTTCCTCTGGCTGTTCGCCGCGTGGATCGCGTGGGCCAGCATCGGGTTCCTCACGACGCGTTATCCGGATCGGGTGTGGGACAGCATCACCGAGCACGGCAAGCTCGTCCTGGTTACGCTCGTGGCCGTCAACGCGCTGCGCACGGCGACCCAAGTCCGGTATTTCCTGTTGTTCGTCCTCGTCAGCTACCTGCTGTTCCCCGCGCGCTCCTCCCTCGTGGGGTACGTCACCGGCAACACGCTGTTCGGGCGCGCCATTGGGCCGATCCCGTACGAGAACCCTAACGATCTCGCGGCCCTCACGATCTTGATGCTCGGGCCGGCTTTCGCCGTCTGGGCAGGCGCGGCGCGTGGCAGCCTGCTTCGCTGGGTCGGGTTGGCAGGCGCCGCCCCTCTCATCGTCATCATCGTGCTCACGCAGTCCCGTGGCGCGTTGGTCGCTCTGGTCGCCATAGCCCTGCCGTCCGCCGTCGCCCTCACACGACGCCGCCCTTGGACGGTGATCGCGTTCGCCGCCCTCCTCGGGCTGGCGCTGTACCTCGCCCCCGCCACGTTTTGGACGCGCATGCAAGGGCTGGGCAAGGCCACGAGCGTTGCGACGATCGGTGAGATGGACCCCGAGGGATCCGCGCGTGCGCGGCTCGCGGTGCTGCAGACCGCAACACGCATGGTGCAGGATCATCCCATGCTCGGTGTGGGCCTGGGCGCGTATGGTCTGGCAAACGCGCACTACACGCCGGCCCTGGGCAATCTGGACACGCACAATACCTACCTGAACATCTTGGCGGAGACCGGCTTCCCGGGACTAGTGCTGTTCCTGGCATTAGTGACGAGCGTGTTGCGTTACGCTCATGCGGCCCGCCGGCGCGCTATCCGCGCGTTCCCCGCTCAAAGTGAGATGCTTCGTTGGCTGCTATTCGGGTTGGTCGGGTATCTCATCGCGGGGCTGTTTGGGTCGTATGCGAGACTTTCATTCCCGTACCTCTTCCTCGCGCTCCTGTGGTGCGCTTCGCGCATCGTATGGGCGCAGTGCCTCCCGGCGAGCGCGACCCAACCGCCCCCGGGCCCGATCCCGAGCGGCAGCCGTCGCCGCTGGGGCGACTGGTCGCCCATAGGCTGAGCGCAACAACGGTGTCGCGGGTACGCCACAGTGAGGGTGGACCCGAAGCTGCAGACATGTCCCGCCGATCGCGGCCCGGTCCCTGCGGCAGGGACGTGTCCAGCGAGCGTGGAGGGTCAGCCACTCATGGGACTGAAGACGATCAAGGTCGGCGTCCTGAACGGGTCCAAGGGGATGGGCATTCTCTCGGCCGTAGGGCGCAGCCCCTGGAGAACAAACCGCCTGCTCATCCTCGGATACCACGGCGTGTCCCAGGAAGACGAGCATCTCTGGAACCCAGCGCTGTACCTGTCTCAGGACGCGCTGAGGCATCGAATGGAGGTGTTGGTCCGAAACGAGTGCTCCGTCCTGCCTCTTCCCGAAGCCGTCGCCAGATTGCGCAGGAGCGATCTGCCGCCCAGATCAGTCGCCATCACGTTCGACGACGGCTACTATGACTTCTTCGCGCGGGCCTATCCGGTCATGCGCGAGTTCAGATTTCCCGTCACGGTCTATCAGACTTCCTATTACTCTCAGTTCAATCACCCAGTGTTCGACATTGCCTGCGCCTATGTGCTCTGGAAGGGCGCGGGTAAGCGTGTCGAAGGATTGACATTTACCGGCACTCCGGGGCCGCTCGACCTGAGCACCGGGAAGAGCCGCTCTGCCACGTGCGCGCGGATACGGCAGGCTGCGCAGAGCAACCGGTTGTCGGCGCAAGACAAAAACGAGCTCCTCGCCGGATTGGCCGCTGCGCTCGACGTGGATTGGGGGCTCATGCGCGCAAAACGGCTCCTGCATTTGATGAGGCCCGAAGAATTGCAGGAGCTGGTGAGGCAGGGCGTGGACCTGCAGCTCCACACCCATCGACATCGCATGCCCAACGATCGCAATCTTTTTCGGCGAGAGATACTCGACAACCGCCACTTCCTGGCGAATCTCGGGCAGCCGTCGGCCAATCACTTCTGCTACCCCAGCGGCGTCTACGCGGAGTGCTTCCTGCCGTGGCTCGCCGAGCTGCGTATTGAGTCGGCCACGACATGCGACCCTGGCCTCGCCAGCCCCAAGAACCGAATGCTGCTGCTTCCTCGGCTGATCGACTCTTCGGCACTCTCCGATGTGGAACTGGAAGGCTGGCTGCAGGGCATGAGTCACGTGTTCCCTCGTCGGTCCACACGCCGCGAGATGACACTCGATTGATCGCAAGCTGTTCAGGTGTCGACGCCGCCCTCCGCGTGACGATGGACCTGACTTCGCGATCCCCCGACAAAGCCGCTCGCCGCGCCGCACCAGGCCGACAGGGGCAGCCACGCGCCGCCCAACACAATCGGCAGCGCGACCAAGCCCACTCCCGCGAAGGCACCGGCGACCACGGCCCCGGCGCCTGATCGCGCGGACGCCAGGTACCCGAGTGGCGCGAGCAAGACCGCCATCCAGCCCGCCGTGAGCAACCCGGCCCAGGGCTCTCGCTCGCGTTCAAAGGGAGTGAACAGACGCCACCCGTCTCCCGGACTGATGGTTTGGTCTCGTACGACGTCGCCGCCTTTCGTCCCGACGGCGATCCGGTATGCGAACCGCCGCACAACGACCCGCACCTCGACAGACTCACCGGCCGTCGCCGGCATGACCGCCCGGAGCCACGTCGAGTGACCCCGCAGGCGAGCGTGGTCACTCGCTGAGGCCAGGTGCACGCGGAGGTCGCGATCCTGTAGCTCCAGCCACATCCAACCCCTCGCGCGTGGCGTCCAAGCGACCAGGACCTGCGCCAAACCGGTGTTGGGTCGCCCGGAGAGGAGGCAGACCTTGACATCCACGACCTCCCGCGGCGGGACATTGAGCCACTGGTGCAGGCCGACCGGCGTGCCATTGATCGCGACTGCTTTCAGGGAGCCCGCGAACGGCACGTAGTCCGGCCTCCCGGTGCCTTCGGTCCAGCGCAGCGTCCGCGGAAGGGGCACAGCCTGCGTTGCCTCCCCGACGCCCAGGCCTGCGAGGAGTAGCACGCCATAGAGGGTCGCCCCCCATACGGCGCGCCTGCCTGATTCGGCGATCGTTACCTGCAGCGAAGGCAGCGCCATCCCCGCAACGCCGCCGAGCGTATTCGTGAGAATGTCCGATAAGGCCGCATCCCGCCCGGGGACGATGGTGTACTGCAGCAACTCCACACCGATCGTTGTCGTCAAAACGCAGGCGAGGCCTCCGGGAAGCCGCACGGGGGTGCGAGCAAGGGCCCATCCCAGGGGCACGAAGAGCGCGACGTTCGCCACCACGTCGGCAAGGGCATAATCGCCGCAGGCGAGGCACCAGAATGGCGTACCGGTGCTCGGGCGCGTCGGGACGAGCGTCGCGACCGCAATCAGGGCCAGGGCGACGCCGACGGGTCCCCAAGCGGCGACGCCGTTCCGTGCAACGGAGGAGGTCTGCACGTGTCGGCGGCTCTCATACGCAAGAGTGGGACCCGAGTGCCCCAGTCTGCGAGCGTGGTTGTAGCGCTGGCGCAACAGCGCAGGAACTCGACCGGCGACCGAGGGAGCGCGGCGGTGGGCACGCGACTTGCGCCTCCGCCCGTGCGCGACGTCCGTCCCTCCGACGCATCATGCAAGCCGTGAGTGAGCGACTGCTCGGGTCCAGGACGACGTGGATCGGTGCACCGAGAGAGCGAGGTATGTGAGACCGCCAGACGGCAAGAGCGCGGAGATGGCGGCCCCACGACCCGGCGTGTTCATGGGGCTGCCCGCGCTACTGGGCCCGCTGGTGGCGCGGATCGGCGTGAGCGCGACCATGCTCAAGGGCGCCGTGTGGTCGATCGGCGGCACTGCGGTCGGTGCCGCCGCGTCGTTTATCACGCAGATAGTCCTGGCGCGGTCGCTCGAGGCGACGCGCTATGGTGTCTACAGCTATCTGTTGGCGTGGGTCAACGTTGCCGTGCTGGTCGGCAAGCTCGAGTTCGACAACATCGCGGTGCGGTTCGTCGGCGCCTACGAGGGCCAGCGACAGGACGGGTTGCTCCACGGGTTCTTGCGGTACGGGTGGCGCATCGTTGCCGGTACCGCCACCGGAGTGGCGCTCGTCGCCGGCCTGACGGCATGGCTGCTGCGGCGTCACCTGCACGCCGGCATCGAAGGCGGCATCTGGACCGCCGCCCTGTTGGTGCCGCTCAGCGCGCTGCTGCTGTTCAGCAGCAGCGCGCTTCAGGGCCTTCGTCAGATTCCGCAGGCGCAACTGCCGCAGCTGGTACTGCGACCCGTCCTGTTCGGCGTAGCGATCGTACTCACCGGTTCGGGGCTCGGCCTGCACCTCGGCGCGGGGAGCGCCGTAGCCCTCAACGCGACGGCGACGGCGGGGGCCCTGGCCGTGAGTCTCGTCCTCCTCGGCCGCGCCGTCCCCGCGAGTGTTGTGGCGGCCGCACCGCGGCTCGATCCAGCCACGTGGAGACGCGCTGTTGGCGGCTTCCTCGTGATTTCGGCGGCGCAGCTCGTCCTGTCGGCGCAGGCGGATATCCTCGTCGTCGGGACGCTCCTCGGCTTGCGCCTTGCCGGCGTCTACAGCGTGGCCAGCCAACTGGCCACGCTGATCAGTCTGGGCGCCGCAGCCGTCATGTTCGTCGTACTCCCGGCCATCGCCGACCTTCACGCCCGCGGTCGGCGAGCCGAGCTGCAGCGGCTGGTAGTCCGGACCGTTCAGGCGTGCGCCGTCGTCAGTATTCCGGTGGCCGTACCCCTGCTTGCGGCTGGCCATGCCGTCCTGCGCGCGTACGGAGCCACCTTCGCCGACGCGTACCCCGTCCTGATCGTGCTAGGCGGGGTGCAACTGGTGGGCGCGACGTTCGGGGGCATCTCGGGATACCTCCTGACCATGACGGGACACGAATGGGAGGCGAGTCGCGTCATCGTCGGCACGGCCCTCCTGAACCTCGCCCTCACCTTCATGCTCACCCCAACGTTCGGCATCGTGGGGGCGGCGTTGGCGACGGCGGCGGCCGGGCTCACGAGGCAGGAATTGCTCAGGCGCCGCGTGCGACGCTACGTCGGCGTGTCTGTGCTCCCATACTTCCCCCCCACGGAAGGGCGGATGGCGGGGGGCGCGTGACGACATTCTTCATCACGCCCGTTGGGGAGCGGCCTTGGCGGGTGGACGTGCTCCGCGACGGATCCACCGAATGGGAGGCGTGTGAGCGGTCGCTGGCGACAGCCGGCGTCCGATTGCCCCTGCCCCATCGTGCCGGGTGGACCCTGGCGCGACGGGGCGTGGAATCGCGGTTTTTGGCCCTCCGCGCACCGGATGGGGGCTATGCGGGAGGCTTCGGCGTGTACGCCGCAGCGAGCCGCGCGCTGCCGGGCTTTCGGTTGCTGCGGGTCGAGCGCCTTGGGGAGGCGGTGGCGCGCACCGAGTGGGGCGCCGCCGTCGCCGCGCTGGCCGAGGTGGCACGGCGTGGCCCTCGCGTGCTCCGCCTCAGCGTCGAGGTGTTCTCGCGAGACGGGGAGACGCGCGCTCGCTTCGGTGAGCTGCTCGCGGAAGCCGGCTTCGCGCGGGCGGCCACCCGGAACTGGGACACGACGCTGGCGATCGATCTGCGGCGAGACGAGAGCCAACTCTTCGCCTCGTTCGCCCCATTAGCGCGGCGGGCGATCCGCTCGGCGGCGAAGCTTCCGGTGCAGGTTCGCGTGATCGACGATCCTCGCCTGGGAGATCGGCTGGAAGCGTTGTCGCGCGAGACGCTGGACCGCACCGGCGGACGCTACGAGGCGCTGTGGGATTGGGCGGGGGTCATGGCGCTGTCGCGGCGCGTCCCTGACGCCGCGCGGCTGGTCGGGCTGTTCCGCACCGACCGGGAGGGGCCGGACGCCCTGCTCGGGTTCGCGTGGGGATGGTGGAACGGGCAGAGCGCGAGCTATTTTGCCGGCGCCTCGTCACGGCCGAGCGACCTCGGTCGCGTGTTCATTGGGCACCCATTGATGTGGGATTTGGTCATGTGGGCGAAGCGCGCCGGAGCGACCTGGTTCGATCTCGGTGGCGTCACGACCGGCACGCTGGCCTCCGGGGACCCGCTTGGTGGGATTTCGGACTTCAAGCGGCTGTTCAGCAAGGAGACGGTGGCCGTTGCCGAGGATTGGGTGCTTAACCCTCACGCGTTGCCGGCCCGGCTGGCGGCGGCGGTGAGTGGTTGCGCCGCTTGGCTTTCGCGAGCGGCCACCAGGTCGGGCGCGCGCCGCCGCGACGCTGCCAGGCGGTCGCAGGCGCTCGGCGTTCAGGTGGGCGGATGAGAAGCCCCGTGACCCTGTCCCGCCACCTCCTGTTCCGGCTGGCCAGCGCGGACGCTCTCGCGCGGGCGCTCCGCCCGTTTGGGCGCGGCCTCGTGTCGATCCTCACGCTGCACCGGTTTTCGAACCCCGAGCACGGCGTGGTGGGGCACGACCCCGCAGCGCTGCGCGATCACCTGGCGTACCTCCATCGCCATCGGTACCGACTCCTCAGCCTCACCGATGTGCTCAAGCTCCTCGACGAGGGCGACCCCAACCCGGGGGCGCCCGCCGTCGCGTTCACGGTGGACGACGGCTACGCGGACTTCGCCAGCATCGGGGCTCCGATCTTCGCCGAGTTTGACTGTCCCGTGACGTTGTTCGTGCCGACGGGGTTCCTCGATGGGCAGCTCTGGTTGTGGTGGGATCGCGTCACGTACCTGTTCCAGCAGACGCGCCGTCCCTCGCTCCTCGTGCGAGTGGGCTCGGAACACCGCCCCTATAGCTTGTCGACGGCGGCCGAGCGGGCCCGGGCGCGGGAGGACGTGCTGAACCGGCTCGAATGGGCGGACGGGGCGGCGCGCGAATCGGCGATCGGCGACCTGGCCCACCAGCTCGACGTGACCTTGCCGGCGCACCCGCCGCCGGCGTTCGTGCCGATCAGCTGGGACGATCTACGTCGGACGGCCAAGCTCGGTGCGACATTCGGCCCGCACACCGTGACCCATCCGATTTTGCCCCTCGCCTCCGACGACGCGTGCACCTGGGAGATCCAGGAGTCGTACCGCCGCCTGCGTGAGGAGACGGACGCGTGCGTCCCGATGTTCTGTTACCCAGCCGGCAGGGCCAGGCGACGGGAGCTGGAGGCGGCTCAGCGGGCAGGCCTCCGAGCGGCCGTGACGACGGTGCCCGGCTATGCCGCGCCGCACGGCGTTCCGGAGTGGGGACCGCTGCACCGGTTCGCCCTTCCTCGTTTCCCCTACCCCGACGACCGGGCTCATCTGGTGAACATCGTGACCGGCTTGGCGCGTGTCCGACGGAGGATCCGGCACCCGCGCGCTGACGCCAGCGCGCCCGCCGCGGGGGAGGGACGCTCGGACGGGCGTCCCTCGCGACCGCATCAGGTCGTCGACCTCCCAGATTTCACGGCATACACGATGAATTCGGGCCGCGACTGAGTCCCAGAGACGGAGAGCCCGTGCTGGCCGAGCAGCTTCCGGATGCGCGAGAGCGTCTGGAAGGTCTCGCCGATGCGCCACCGCCCCAGTCTGGGGCGAACGAGTAGGCCCGTCCAATGAAAGATCACCCCCGCCAGGAGGATGAGGATCAGGGCTGCTGAAGTCATCCATTTTCGGGGATCCAGGGACAGTTTCCTCGCGTAGAGCTTCCACGGGTGCAGCAGGAAGAGCACGGAGCCTTCCGGCGCGAGGCACCGGGAGATTTCGGCAACCGCGCGTGGGATGACAGTGTACGGAAGCGCCACACGGCAAACGAGGTGATCCACCGAGGCGCTGGGCAGGGGAAGCGCTTCGGCCCGGCCACAAATCCAGTGCACGGCGTGCCCCGTCCGCCCGGCTGACAGTTCCCGGGCCAGCCGCAGCGTCTCTGGCACCAGTTCCAGCGCCAGGTTCCGGCGAACGCTCTTCTCACGAGAGAAGTAGGCGCTCACGTAGCCGGAACCACACCCGACATCGAGAACCACCGCCCCAGGCCGGACGTTGAGCGGCTCCAGAATGCGCGCCAAGTAGGCGTCACCACTGCTCTTCTTCCACTCCGCCAAGTGGTAGGCGGCATCCCTGGATGGCGGAGTGGCGGGTTTTGGGGTCAGGAGGAGTGTCCCGCCGCTACCAGCAAATCCCCTGGTACCTGTCGTCCTCGCCGGAACGCTTGTCGAACATCCGAACGAGGTCGATCACGACTTGCCCGTCCTGCCGCAGCGTTTCGACCTGCCGATAGTCCTCCAGCTTGTTGCCAATCACGATTGTTTCCGCGTGCTGCACGACCTCGCGAACCGACTCCCGCATGAGCGACCAGATGTGCGGAATCTCCCGCTCGATGTACGCGCGGTTCGCCCCCATCACGCGCGAGCCCGAAACGTCGGGATCGTAGATCGCGAGCTGCATGCCCTTGCCGAGCAGCGTCTCGGCGAGCGTCACCAGCGGAGATTCACGGAGGTCGTCGGTTCCCGACTTGAAGCTGAGCCCCAGCAGGCCGACGCGCCGCTTGCCCGTCCGCAGCACCATGTCGACCGCCCGTTCAACCTGCTGACGATTGCTCTGCAGGACCGCCGCGAGCACCGGAGTCTCCACGTCAAGCCGTCGCGCCTGATGAACCAGCGCTCGCAGATCCTTCGGCAGACAGGAGCCGCCGAACGCAAAACCGGGCTTCAGGTAGTACGGCGACAAGTTCAGCTTCGTGTCTTCACAGAAGACGCGCATGACCTCCCGGCTGTCGATGCCGACGGCGCGGCAGATGTTGCCGATCTCGTTCGCGAACGTGACCTTCAGGCCATGGAACGCGTTGCAGGCGTACTTCACGATCTCGGCCACCTTGGTATCGACGATGTGGAGGGGAGCGTCGACGGTCGCGTACAGCTGGGCCACTTCACGCGCCGCGCTCGGATCGTCGCTCCCGATGAGCGTGAACGCCGGCTGGTAGAAGTCCGGAAGCGATGAGCCTTCCCGCAGGAACTCCGGATTGACGCACACCGCGATGCCGTCTCCGACCTTGCGCTGCGCGGCCCGCTCGAGGGTGGGGATCACAACGGAGGCCACGGTCCCGGGCAAGACCGTGCTCCGCACGACGACCACATGACGTTCCCGTCGCCGCCGCAGCGCGCGGCCGATGTCATCACACACACGCGCGACATACGTGAGATCGAGGGCCCCATTTGGCGTGCTCGGTGTCCCCACGCAGATCAGAGAGAGCGCCGCGACCTCGACCGCCTCGCACGCATCGGTCGTCGCCCGCAAACGGCCGCTCTTGACCACCTCCGTCACCAGCTCCGCCACGCCGGGCTCGACCACGGGGCTGCTCCCTTGGTTGATCATGTCAACCTTCATGCTGTTGACATCGACCCCGATGACCTGCCAGCCAGCTTTCGCGAAGCACGCGGCGGACACGCAGCCAACATACCCGAGCCCGAACACGCCCAGGGTGTTGGTCACGGTCGCCCCGCAGACTCGTAGGTGTCGGCGGCGACCCGCTCGCAAATCGCGGCGAACTCGGTGGCCACGCGATCCCAGCCGGCGCGCTCCCTCACGGTACGCGCGGCGACCTCTCCCAGGGTCCGGGCCCTTGCTTGGTCGGTGAGCAATTGGACGACCCCGTCGGCGAACTGCGCGGGCGCATCGGCGAGCACGATGTCCTGCCCGTCGGTGACCGGCAGGCCCTCGGCCCCCACACGGGTCGAGACGACCGGCAATCCCATGGCCATGGCCTCGAAGATCTTGAGCCGCGTGCCCCCGCCGATACGCAGCGGCACGACGTACAGGGACGCACGCTCCATGTAGGGTCGCACGTCTTCCACCCGACCGACCACGATCACCCCCGGCTCGCGCGCGGCCAGGGCGAGAAGGCCGGGAGAGGGATTCCGACCTACCACGACCAACGTCGCATCGGGCAGAGCCTGCCTAACACGAGGCAGTATCTGCTCCACGTAGAATCGCACCGCGTCTTCGTTCGGGATCCAATCCATGGAACCGGTGAACACCATGCTGTGCGGATCCCGCCGGTACCGTCCGCTCGGACGGAAGTATGCGGTGTCGACACCCGTCGGCACGTCGGAGACGCCGCGGACGCCGTATTCCCGGGACACGAGGTCCCGGTCCTCCGGCGAGACCACGACGACGTGGTCGTAGCGGTGACACTCGCCCCCCTCGAACGCCCGCATCCTGCGCCACTGGGTCCGCAAGTAGGCTCTCGAGACCGGATCCCGCGCCAGCTCCCAATGCCGTTTCCAAATGAGGGCCTCGACGTTGTGCTGGAACAGCAACGCGCTGCAGCGAAGGCCGTCCGGGACGTTCACTGATGGAAAGAGGAAGTCGCACACGAGGACATCCACGTCCGCCCCTGCGACCCGGGCGCTGATCTCCTGCCGCATCGCACGGGAGCGATACTTCGCGACCGCGTACGGCAGGGATGAAGGAAGGTTCCCCACCAGCTCGGCATAGAAGCCCGACGACCGCTTGGGCTGCACGCGAAAGGGAATCCGCACCACGTCATGGCAGTATTCCGCAGCGCGCTCGACCGCATCAGGAGCGGCCTGACCGTCGTCGAGCGTCACGTACGTGATGTGGTGGACGCGCTTCAGCTCCCGCAGCATGTGGAACGTGCGTATCTTGCCCCCCTTGTCCAGCGGGTGCAGCAGTTCGGTCTTCACCCACAGAATCTTCACGCGAACAGCTCTCTTCCTCGGGCCTCGACGCATTGTGGCGGTCGGCCGTGATGCGGCACGCGTACGTCCTCCTCGCCGTCCATGAACCTTCTCAGCCAGAGCTCGAAGTTGACGAGCGCCCACAGCCGCTCGGTGTGTTCGACCCGCCCCGAGACGTGCTCTCCCACCAGGCGGCGGACCGCTTCATGGTCGAAGATGCCACGCTGTTTCGCCCGCTCGCCCAGGACGAGCTCGGTGACCATGCCGCGCCACCGCCCCCGGAACCAGGATCCCACCGGCACGGGGAACCCCATCTTGGGACGCGCGAGGATGCTGGGCGGCAGCACGCCTTTCATGCTCTCGCGCAGGATCCGTTTGGTCGTGAATCCCTGCAGCTTCAGCCGGGCCGGGAGACCCGCCGCGAACTCGACCAACTGGTGGTCGAGGAACGGGACGCGGCTCTCGATCGAGGCAGCCATGCTCATCTGGTCTTGCTTCATCAGGAGCTCATGCAGGTATGTCTTGGTGTCGACATAGAGCAGCCGATCGAGCTCGGTCCGCGCATCGGTCCGCTCCAGGCACTCCTGCGCTACCCGATACGGATCGGCACCGGCGACCTGCTCCTGAGCCGCGGGGGTGAGCAGCTGGGCCTGCTGCGCTCGCGCAAAGACCGCGAAATTATCGAAGTAGATGCTGGCCAGATCAGGCGACATACAGAGGAACGTGCGCTCGAGTTTCCGCCGGGCGAACGATCCCGGCCCGAGGCGCTCGACCGCACTGCGCACGGCGCGGCGGAGGCCCGCTGGGACCATCCGGTGATACGGAGCCCCGAATCGGAGGTTGTAGAGCGTCTTGGCGTAGCGCCCGTAGCCCGCGAGCAGCTCGTCGCTGCCTTCACCCGTCAACACCACCTTCACATGGTCGCTCGCCAATTGCGCAACGAAGTACAGGGCGACGCTCGATGGATGCGCCAGCGGCTCGTCCTCATGCCACACCAGCCTCGGCAGGGCCCCGAAGAAGTCTTCGGCGCTCACCACCACCTCGTGGTGGTCGGTGTCATACGCCTGGGCGACCGTTCGTGCGTATGCGAGCTCGTTCGCCTCGCGCTCCGCAAACGCCACGGAGAACGTTTTGATCGGCTCGTCCACGAGCCGGCTCATGACCGCCGCAATGGACGCCGAGTCAATCCCACCCGAGAGAAACACTCCCAGGGGAACGTCCGACATCAAGCGCATGCGTACGGCTTCGGTGAAGCGCTGACTGAATTCCGCGATGAGATCCTCGTCCCGCCGCTGGCCGCTCTCCGTGCCGGCAAAGGTGAGGTCCCAGTACCGTTGAACGTCCAGCGCTCCGTCGCGCCACCGCAGGGTGTGGCCGGGGGGCAGCCGCCGCACGCCGGCGAACAGCGTTTCGGCACCCGACGGGGCTCGATTGGCGAGGTAATCTGGCAGCGCGTCGTAGTTCAAGAGCGGCGACGTGGCCCCCGCCGCGAGCAAGGCCTTGATCTCCGACGCAAAGTAGAGGGACCCGTCATCCGTGTGCACGTAGTACAGCGGCTTCACGCCCAAGCGATCCCGAGCGAGGACGAGTTCCTCCCGGCGGCTGTCCCAGATGGCGAACGCGAACATCCCCCGGAGCCGGTGGAGTGCTTGTGCGCCCTCTTCCTGGTAGAGGCGGAGGAGGGTCTCGGTGTCACACCGGGTGTGATAGCGATGGCCGGCTCGCTCCAGGGAGACCCGGAGATCCCCATGGTTGTAGATCTCACCGTTGTACACGATGTGGAGCGACCCGCTGTCGTCGTGCATCGGCTGATGCCCGCCCGCCACGTCGATGATGGAGAGGCGGCGATGCGCCAGCCCCACGCGGCCCTCGTTGAAGACGCCAAAATCGTCCGGGCCGCGATGCGTCATGGTGTCCCGCATCCGGACGAGGTTTTGGGCATCGACCCGGCGCCGCGAACGCGCCGAGAAGGCGATCCCGCAGATCCCGCACATACGCGTCAGCGCTCTCCTCGCGGAGGCGACGCTTCACTGGCGCGCGCCCCGGTTCCGACTGGCTCGAAGATCGGCGATCCAACGGCCCGAACGGCGGCGCCGGACGTACCGCTCACGACGATACGTTCCGCGCCCAACGAGTCCACGTCGCACCGGCCGTGCCCGTCTACCTCGACGTGCAGTTCGACCCCTTGCCGCCGGGCGGCGATGTAGCGCACCGTTGCGTCCGCATCCACCAGCGACCGGCCGCGCCAACGCGCATAGCGACCGTTCAGCATGACGAATTCAGATGGCCGTTCGCCCGGGCCCGGCCCCCGCACCCACGTCCACTCGGCGTCGGACGCCAGATCCCCACCCGCTGCTGCTCCCGAGCCGCCGGCCAGCACGGCGTCGTGGACGCCAAGACCGACGATGACGAAGGCCCGACCGTTGATCGCCGGCCGCTCCTCGATCTCCGTCGTCTCGTCGTGGCCGCGATGTGGCACGAAGAACGACACGAGGTCCCGCGGGCCCCGCCCCGGCGCCGCGAATACGCACATGGGCGCCGAGCTCAACGCGCCGTAGGAGCTCGACACGAGATCCTCGCCGACGCGCATCACCCCCTGGTGGCCGAACACGTCGATCTCGAGGCGCTCCGGGCGACCGTCCGAAGCCCACCGCGCCACGGCGCGGCTCGGCGGCTCGATCTCGACGGCGATGCCGGGCGCGAAGTGCAGATGCAGCGCCACCTCGTGGTCGCCCTCCGTGCGGATGCGGTCCCGGACGATCCAGTAGTCGCCCCGGAGGGAGAGCACCGCCCGGCGGTGAAGGGCTGGGGGCGTCAGGCGGGCATAGCCGTCTTGTGTCCCCTCGAAATAGTCACAACGCCCACCCGGCTTCCACGCGACCAGGGAGCTGCGCCCCACATGCCGCCAGGCGAAGGGCCCACCCGGGACCGACGAGGACTCGCCGGCGACCGTCACCGTGTTGTGAGCCGGCGATGACCGAAAGTGATCTCGCAGCTCGCGTGGTGACGTGTAGGTGCACGTCCCGGGATCCACCAGCACTGCGGTGCCCCGCACCGCGAGCGTGAAGCCAAGGGCGTCGGCGTGCGCATGCCCACAGTTGAGGACTCCGTGCGGACCGCAATCGATGAGCAGACTGCTGGCGTCCCGTTCCCAGCCGTCGCGCATCACATAGGAACCGGCATCCGGAAACCCCCGGCTCGTGGTCGTTGGCGGGACGCTTGGCAACGCGTCGAATGTCCGGAGGCCGGCACAGCCCAACAACCAGAGCGTTTCCTCCGCCGCGTCACCGGCCACGTACCGAAAGTCCGGTCGCTTGAAGAGGACAGCGCCCGTCGCCAGCGCGGCGCGAAAGTCATTGGGGGCACGTTCGTCCAAGACCAGGAGCCTCCCGCCATCATCATCACCCAGGAGGGGCGTGCGGCCGTCCGGCTGTGTCAGGTGCATCAGGTGGGTCAGGAGCGCCCGCAATTTGCCGTGAATGCCGGCTTCGACGGGCAGGCCCGTCAACTGGCCCAGGATGCTCACGTGGAGGCAGAAATCCGTGGTGTAGCGATGGTAATAGGTGGACTGCTCGAAATATGACCCGTCACGCCGCACGTGTTTGTCCAGCTGCTCGACGAGGATCGACCATCCGAGGCACCGCCACCGCACCGCGTCGCGCAGCTCCGGGAGGAGTGTACCCAGATACACCAGGCCCAGGGCCTCGCCCGTGAGATGGGTGTTGGGACTGTAATAGGTCGACAGGTACGTCTCGACGTGTCGACCGTGGAGGAAGAGAAACTTGAGCGCGCGCAGGAACGCGGCCTCGGTCAGGCGCGGGGAGGCCTGGAAGAAGTACAACGCCCAGATCCAGGAGATCGCGCGGAACGCCACTTCCAGGCTGCTGGCCCAGTTGATCCCGCGCTTGGGAGGATTCGCGTCCATCCAGGCCATGAGGTGCTCAACGAACGTCGCGGCATAGCGCTCGTCGCGGCTATACCAGTAGGCCTTGCCGAGCGTCACGAAGTATTGATGGCGATTCAGCTCCCAGATCAGCTTGTATTCGCCCGCGACCCGGGGATCCAGATGATCGATGCGGCTCCAATGCGCCCCGCCAACCCGCACTCCCGACACCGGATCCCGGTGCCAGTCGATCGGGGCGCCGAAATCCAAGCGCGAACGCCCGAGGAGGTCGAACTGCCCTTGGCGAATACGCTCGGCTTGTTCGAGCACATGTCCTTCGAGCTCCGGCCACCGGCTGCGCAAGGCCGCCACCACCTCTTCGCGCTGGCTGAAGGCGGCGAAGAAGCGCGGCGTCGTGCGCGCACGGAACCGCTCCAGCAGGGCGGCCGCCAACGGCGTGGTCGATCCCGCCCACTCGCTGGCCAGCAGGCGACGAAACCCCCGATCGTCCGGAACTCGGGTCTGGCTCGAAATGCCGACCCGCTCGGACCATACGGCCAATCGCTGTCTCGCCCGGACACGCGCCTCGGCGAAGCTCCGTCCCCTGAGCTTCCTCCACGCCGTCGGCAGGCTCAAGGGTAGGCTCATCCAACCTCGGGTGCGCCGGAAGCCTGGGGGCTGCACCCGGCGCAGCGCTCGACGGTGGCCGCTCCCGAGTAGGCAACGAGACCCTCGTACACCCGCCGCCACTCTGCCACGACGGGCCCCGGAGCATACCGATGGCGACAATCTTCGAGGGCGCACGAGATCAGCCGCTCGGCAAGGAAGGGATCCTCCAGCAGGCGCAGGGCGGCCGCCGCCATGCTTTCATGATCCCCGCGGGGCACCATCAGGCCGGTTTCGCCGTGCCGCACCATGTACGGAATGCCCCCGGCGTCGGTCGTCACGACAGGCAGCCCCGAGGCAAATGCCTCCAGTATGGAGCCAGGCATGTTGTCGATGTCCGGCGCATTGAGATACACATCCGCAGCGTCATAGAGGCTGGGCATCCGATCGGGCGGCACCCGACCCACGAACTCGGCGTTGCGGAGGCGCAACTCGTGAGCCAGGCGCATCAGGGCTCCGCGTTGCCGCCCATCTCCGGCGACGATCAACCGGGCGTCCGGATACTTGCCCTGAATCCGCTCGAAGGCGCGCAGGACGCACGCGACGTTATAGTGAGCCTCGAAATTTCGATTCGAAAGGAACACCGGGCGGAGCGGCTTCCGCGCGCGGAAGTGGAAATGATCGAAGTCGACGATGTTGGCCACGGTGCGGGCGCGTAAGCCGACGCGAGCAAACACATCCACGAGATACTCGGACGGCACGACCAGGGCGTCGGCGAGCCGGATCAGGGGAATGGCGGTGCGCCCCCAGCGCCGCAAGTGGTCCTCCGCCTCCCCACTCCGGTAATTCAGGATGACTCGCTTCCCGTACCACTTCCCCAGCAGTACGGCCGGGGTCGGCGCGAGGACAAAGGAGAAGTACGACGCCGAAAACACGTGGACGATATCGTACTCGGCCAGGGACGTGAGCAGCGTCCAGACATAGCGCAGCGACGTCACCACGGTGCGGACGTAGCGAACCCGTTGCAGCAGGTGGAGCAGCCCAGGCAGTCGCGGATTGATAGGCACGAATCCCACGACGACGCCGCGCAGCCGCCGCAGACCCTGACGCAGCCTCGCAGCCTGAACAGCCTGACCTCCGAGGATGTCGAGCGAAGGCGCGACGATGCATACGCGGAGGGGGCGATCGCCCACCGGGCCGCCCAAGCGTTGTGCGTCGTGCCTACCTGCCCCAAACATCCCAGCGTCCCCTCAAGCCGTTGAACGTCGCCACCATCACCGCGGCGAGCAGCAAGAGGGCGTGCGCGATCACGTTCCGGACCTGCTTGGCGCGGTCGGCCATCACGGCCGTGACGCACACGAGCGCGACAGCAGCCGCACTTTGCCACGGGCTCCAATACCGGGTCGCCATCGGCCCCGCCTTCGCGAGACACCACGCACCGATCACGAAGGCACAGTAGGGCGTCAGGAAGCGCAACAGTTTGTGAAAGAGGAATTGCGTCCAGAGACGGTTGCGAAGGGGGTTGAGCAGCGCGGGCAACCACACGCACAACTGAAGCACCCCGGTCAAGGTGCGCATCTTGCGGCGATACTCCTCCCGTGGCCGCGGCTGCCGGGTTTCCCACGCCCGCGCCCCTGCGACGAACCCGATACGGTACCCACGCAGCGCGATCTGCATCGGCGTGTACAGGTCGTCGAGCAGCAGGCCCGACGGCAGGGGCTTCCAGAGCGCCTTCGGGATCGCGTAGATCGCGCCCGACACGCCTACTGAGGAGCAGACCTCCGCTTCGCATTTGCGGAGCCAGCGCTCCCAGCGCCAATACAGTGCGGCCAGGGACGGCGCATCGCTCGCCCGCAGCTCCAGACTTCCCGACGCGGCACCCATGGCGGGCTCACGCAGCGCGTCCACGAGAGCCCCGATCGCTCCCGGGTGAAAGCGCTGACTCGTGTCGGTGAACACGATGACGTCGCCCAACGCCGCCCTCACGCCCGCGTTGAGCGTCGCCGCCTTGCCACCAGGCTCGTCACCCCAGACGTATCGGACCCCGCTCCGAGCCGGGAAGGCGGCGTCGACGAGATCCGACGTCGTCCTCCGGTCGACAGCGACGATCACTTCCAACTGCGCGGGTACATTCCTGGCGTTGAGCAAGTCCTCCACGCGAGCCTGCACAGCCGCCGCGTCATCGCGCGTCGCGACCACAATGGAGACAGAACCCGCAACTCGCTCCGCATGTGGTTGGGCCGGTCGAACCCGCCGCCGCGCCACGCTCGCCAGCGCAGCGATGACGAGCGGGTAGAGCAGCCACACGACACCGAGCGTGACCGCCGAGAGGTAGGCCCCGAAAGCGAACGCGCTCACCGGCCACCCATCACGCGGTCCGGCGGCGCAGGCCTTCCGCCTCACGCCCGCCGACCACGGTGCGTGCAGCGTCCGCCAGCCAGGCCCACGTTTGGCGCAAACCCTCTTCCAACGCGACCCGGGGTCGGTAACCGAGCACCCGTTCGGCGCGATCGAGACTCGCCAGCGAGTCACGCACATCGCCGGAGCGGGGAGGCTGCTGGACGTGCGCCAGGTGACGCCCGGTGATGGTGCCGATCATGCCGATGAGTCCGAGCAACGTGGTTCTCGTCCCCGCACCAACGTTGACGGCCCAGCCATTCACGGCCGCGCCGGACCCCGAGGCGGCAAGGATGTTCGCGTCGACCACGTTGTCGACATACGTGAAGTCCCGAGTCTGGCGGCCATCTCCGTACACGACGGCCGGACGCCCGTCGAGTGCAGCCTGGAAGAACTTGGGGATGACGGCCGCGTAGGCGGAGTGAGGACTCTGGCGCGGTCCGAACACGTTGAAATAGCGCAGCGCCACGCCTTCGATCAGGTCGGCCCGAGCGAACGCCAGCACATACTGCTCGCCCGCGAGTTTGGAGGCGGCATAGGGCGAGCGGGGCAGCGGCTCGACCGACTCGGTCTTCGGCAGCACCGGCGTGTCGCCGTAGACCGAACTGGAACTCGAGTAGACGACGCGCGCCACCTCGGCGTCCTTGCAGGCCTCCAGCAAGCGCACCGTGGCGTTGACGTTCGACGCGTGAGAGGCCCACGGATCCTTGAGCGACCGCGGGACGCTTGGCAAGGCGGCGAGATGGAAGACGACGTCGATCCCGGCAACGGCGCGGCGGCACACGTCGAGCTCGCAAAGATCGCCACGGAGAAAGTCGATCTCCCCATCCAACCCGGCGAGATTGGCTTCATCCCCCGTGCTGAGATTGTCGACGACCCGAACGTAGTGTCCGAGAGCAACCAGCCGAGCGGTGAGGTGCGAACCGATGAACCCGGCACCCCCCGTCACTAGGCAGTTTGACGCCCGTGCTGTGAGCATGGGACTCCTCTGAGTGGACGTAGTCACGACAGCCCGTACCGCCCATGGGAGTCGGATCGGGGTGATCGCTCGGCAGGTGGAAGCTGCAAGCCCGGCGCCGCCGGCCCCGGTGCCCCGTGCGTAGCGGTAAGTCATTTTGCCACAACGACATCTACATCTAGCGCCCGGCGTGCACATGCGTCCCTGCGATACAGTGTGGCGCGGCCGCTATGGCGACCACGCGGAGGGATGGCTGAACGTTGCGGACCGCGCCGCCAGCGGGTATCGGTCGTCGGATGCGAGGGGGTTCGAGCCGCGCTACCGGTCGCAGTCGAGGTCCGTGATCTCCCACAGGAGCACCGAGCGCACCACGGCTTCACCGACCCGGGTCAACCCAGCGGCGATCAACGGCGTCGCATCCCGCCGCCGCACGAAGCCCGCGGCTCGCAGCTCTCTTCCGAAGCCGGATTCCGCCAGCGTCGAAATTTGCAGCCGCGTGCACCCCATGCGGCGCAATGCGGTGATCAGTCCCGGAATCAACCCGGCCAAGAGCTGCTGCGGCTCCCGACGGACCGCGTACAGGGTCGCAACGCCGGACGGGTCGGGCCCGCGCACGAGCAGTCCCGCTGCGGTCGAGCTCGCGTCGCCGTTTCGGTGGAACGTAAACCATCGGTCGGACGCACTGGGATAGCCCGCCATGCGGGCCGCATAACGGTCGTTCGTGTAGTACGGCCTGAGCCGCGGCGAGTCGCCCGAGGGAGCCTCAAAGCCTGTCGCCAAGAACTCCGCCGCCGGATGCGCAACCAGAACGGTATCGGAGGGAGTGCCCTTCACGACGCGAACGCCGATGTGCAGGAACCGGATTGCGCGGTCGACGAGCCTGCGCCGATCTCCTACGGGGAGCACGTATCGCCCGATCGTGCCCACCTTGACGAAGCCGCACACCTCGAGCACAGCCCGGGCCGGCTCATTGGGGTCGGTGTAGAGGAAGTCGAGGTCGCCGCGCGCCTTCGATTCCTGCTGCGCCCGTCTCATCAGCGCTTGAGCGGGGAAGAAAGACCGATACGCCTGCGCCACCAGCGCGTTCACTAACAACCCCCCGACGACCTCGCGCTCCCCGAACCGAAACCGCTGCGGGAAGCAGCCGACGTGCATCACGACCTGTCCCGCTCGGTCCCGCGCAACCCAACTCATCGCGCCCGTCCGAACGGCCGTTGGGTACGCTCGATCGAAGAACGCTGGAAAATCGGACCGCCCGTGGGTCACGAACAACTGTTTGATGTCTGCGGCGCAGTCGAGCGGATTGACGGTCGTAATCGTGAAATCCAAGCCGTCTCCGGGCCGCGCCGGCTGGCGCCCTGCGGCCGAGCTTGCACCAACGTGAGTGTTGTCCATGCGCCACGCCGCGAGAAGGTCGTCATCGGGTTCGGGTCTGCGCGCCGGGGAGTCGCCGAAGGGCGCGGACCGAAGCGCGAGCGCGATCGCCCCTGGGGAGCGCAGGCCGTACGCATGTAGTGGGCAAGAAGCGAGCCGACTGCCGAGCACCCTGCCAAGGGGGGTCATGGCCCAGTCGTTGCGTAAGGAGGAGATGTGGCAGCGCGCGCACCGAGCCCGCCAGCGCCTATTGCGCGCGCGCCACAGTCGAGCTAGGCTGGCGAGCGGGTTGATCCGCTGGAATGGGCTGTCCGACAATCGCTTACGGCGCGCAGGGACGTGGTAGCACGGTGCCTGCTGATGCCGAGGAACCGACTCTACCCGATCCCTCATGGCTCCGAGCTACATTCTGGGCATCTCCGCCTTCTACCACGACAGCGCCGCTTGCCTGCTGGCGGACGGCGAGATCGTCGCGGCGGCACAGGAAGAGCGCTTCAGTCGCAAGAAGGGGGACGCGGCGTTCCCGGCTCAAGCCGTCGCCTACTGTCTCCAGGCCGCCGGCATTCGCGCGTCCGACCTCGCCTACGTCGGCTTCTACGACAAGCCGCTGCTCAAGTTCGAGCGCATCCTCGAGACCTACCTCGGCGTGGCCCCGAAGGGCTTCGCCTCGTTCCGCATGGCCGGGCCGCTGTGGATCAAGGAGAAGCTCTTCATGGATCGTGACATCCGGCGGGAGCTGGGTGGCTATGAAGGCGAGGTCCTGTACGCGGAGCACCACGAGTCGCACGCTGCCAGCGCGTTCTACCCCTCACCGTTCGAGGAGGCGGCGATCCTCACCGTCGACGGCGTGGGGGAGTGGGCGACCGCGTCGATGGGCGTCGGGCGCGGGGGTGAATTGGAGCTGCTCAAGGAGCTGTACTGGCCCGACTCGTTGGGCCTCTTGTACTCCGCGTTTACCTACTACACCGGCTTCAAGGTGAACTCGGGTGAATACAAGGTTATGGGCCTCGCCCCGTACGGGGAACCCAAGTACGTCGAGACGATCTACCGCGAGCTCGTCCATCTGCACGAGGACGGCTCGTTCACCCTCAACCAGGACTATTTCAATTACCTCACGGGCCTCACGATGACGAACGGTGCGTTCGATCGCCTGTTCGGCGGGCCCCCGCGCGTGCCGGAGTCGAAGCTCACGCAACGGGAGATGGATCTCGCGCGGTCGGTTCAGGTCGTGTGCGAGGACATCATGCTGCGGATGGCGCATACCCTCCACCGGGAGACGGGATTGGAGAATCTCTGTCTCGCTGGAGGGGTGGCGCTGAACTGCGTGGCGAACGGGCGGATCCTTCGCGAGGGACCGTTCAAGCGGCTTTGGATTCAGCCCGCCGCCGGCGACGCGGGCGGTGCCCTCGGCATCGCCCAGCTCATCTGGCACCGGTACTGCAAGCGCCCCCGGGCCGCCGTCGCCGGCCGGGACACGATGAAGGGCGCGTACCTCGGGCCCGAGTTTCCCCCCGCAGAGATCCAAGCCGATCTCGAGGCGCAGGGCGCCGCGTATCAGCAGCTCGAGCGTGGCTCCCTCCTGCGCCGGGTCGCGGAGCTGCTCGCCCAGGAGAAGGTGGTCGGGTGGTTCAACGGTCGGATGGAGTTCGGTCCTCGGGCGCTTGGCGCGCGCAGTATTCTCGGCGACCCGCGCAGCCCGCGCATGCAGGCGCAGATGAACATCAAGATCAAGTTCCGCGAAGGCTTCCGGCCGTTCGCGCCGAGCGTGCTCCGGGAGCGGGCGGCCGACTATTTCGAGCTCGACGCCGACTCGCCCTACATGCTCCTGGTCGCGCCCGTGAAGCGCGAGCGCCAGATCCCCATGACGCACGATCAGCGCCGGCTGTGGGGCATTGACCAGCTCAACGTCGCGCGGTCGGACATGCCGGCCGTGACGCACATCGACTACTCTGCGCGCATCCAGACCGTCGCACGGGACACGAACCCCGACTACTACGACCTGATCGCGGAGTTCGAGCGCTTGACCGGCTGCGCCGTCCTCGTGAACACTTCGTTCAACGTCCGTGGGGAGCCCATCGTGTGTACGCCCGCCGACGCCTATCGCTGCTTCATGCGGACGCACATCGATTACTTGGTGGTCGGACCGTTTCTGCTGGACAAGGGGCAGCAGCCCGCCTGGAAGGAGAGTGACGATTGGAAGCACGAATTCCAGCTCGATTGACCCCCGCCGCAGGCCGGCGGTTCGGTCTCACGCTGGGGGCGGCGTTTCTCGTGCTCGGCGGGGTCCTCTGGTGGCGCGCGCGGGAAGCTCCGGCAGTGGTCGCCCTGGCGTTGGGAGGCCTGCTCCTCGTCGGAGGCCTCGCGATGCCGTCACGCCTCGGACCGGTGGAGCGCGCCTGGCTCGCCCTGGGCGCGGCGCTCTCCCGCGTCACGACGCCAGTGTTTCTCGGGATCGTTTACGTCGGCGTGATCGCACCTATTGGTCTGGTGCTGCGCGCGCGCGGTCGCGATCCGCTCACACGCTCCCGGCGCCTCACGACCTGCTGGGTGCCACGGCCGGAAGCGGCCCGAAGCCGGCGCGACATGGAGCATCAATTCTAATGAGGAAGGAATCATCCAGATGAGTCACGCAACGCTGCTGGGCGAGTTCTGGGCGTTCATGCGCGCCCGGAAGAAATGGTGGCTGCTGCCGATCATGGTCGTGTTACTGTGCGTGGCCGCGCTGCTCGTCTTCGCCCATGGATCGGTGCTGGCGCCGTTCATCTACACGATCTTCTAGGCACGCTCGCCCGCGACGCGGGCGCGCAAGACGCGGGCAATCCGCCCTTCCCCGGTGACCCTGACGTCGTGCACCACGAGGCCCGCCTCGGCGAGCAGCGGCGGCCACTCCGGCGTGCCGTACCGGATCGGCGCACGGGTCTCGGTCAGGTACAGGTCCCCACCGCGGCGTGCCACTCGCCCCGTCTCGCGCAACACGTGTACCGGCCGCGACCAGTGCCTGACATCGCCTTGCAGCACCACCGCATCAAAGCGTCCGTCGGGATAGGGCACGGCGCAGCCGTCCCAAGTCCCGAACTCCAGCTTCCCGGGGACGCCCCGGAGTCGCGCGGCAAGCGCGATCCGCCGCGCCGATCGGTCCAGCCCACACACGTACCCCTTGGCCATCCGACGCCACCCCTCCTCCGCCGCCCAGCCGTCGCCACACTCGATGAACAGCAACCGCTCCCAGCCACGGATCCTGACCGCCTCCAAGAGCAGCAGGTCGTCGTCGCGCCCGCGCGGCGGCTCGCGTGAGACGCGCAGCGGAGCAGCGCTCATACCTCGGTCTTCCCGCCGGTCATAGACATTGCGTGCTCCGTGCCGTTGCCCATCGCGCGATCCTCCCTCTCGAGCTAGGCGCAAAGCGGGTGCCAACGCGGTGCGACCGCTCGCATGGGACGATGCCTGGTTGCTTTGCGTGAACGGGCCGCGTGGGGTTGGTCGGCACTACACCTGTCGTCGCGACGCCACGGCACCCTGTTGGTGTGACGGATCCCCCGCGCGCGACCCGCGCGGCATGCCTGCACTACGGCTCGCCGTCTCGGGTCGCGACTTCCTGCAACGCGCTCGCCAAGACGCCCACGCAGCGCTCGATCCGTGCGTAGACCATCTCGCACACGGAGGCGCCCTGCTCCACCGGATCCTCGATGTCTCGCGACGTGACGGGCTCGGGGTCGAAATCGCCCAGGAGCAGGACGCCCCGCGGTCCGCGGCCAAAGCGCTCGCACACGGTCCGGCGCTGCAGCGCATCCATGACGACCACGACGTCCGCCGCGCGCACCAAGTCGGCGAGCACCAGCTGGGACCTGTGGCTCGTGAGCTCGATCCCGCGGCGGGCCGCCAACCCGATGGCGACGGGCGGGACCGGCCGCCCGGCCCCCGCGAACCCGGCGGATTCCACCTGCACGTCGCTGCGGCCCACGCGAGCCAGCGCCCGTCGCAGGACGGCGGCCGCGAACGGACTCCGGAAGATGTTCCCATGGCAGACGAAGAGCACGGCCGCCGGCAGCCGACCGGCGCGACGGACCGCTGCAACCGCGGCGCGACGTCGCGACCCGTGCAGCAGTCGATCGGGGACCGTGCGAACCTGTTCCAAGAGCTGAGCCATCACGCGGGTCCTCCGTTACTCCCAGTGTCGCTGCGTTCTGCTTGCTTCCCGCTCATCATCCGCACGTCATGCCCCCTGCGCCTCCGCGAGAGCCACGCCCCGCATCCGCCTCGTCCCGCGCCGGGGGAGTGCAAGGTTCGAGCCCGGGAATGACGTGCGTCGAGAGAGGTGCCGCCCGGTCCCAGGACCGGGTGCTCGCGGGATTCGTGCCCCAACGAGCGTGCCCTGTGGCGACCACGCCACGCATGGATGCAATACTGAACGATACCGTTCGGCCGCGCCAGATCGGGTACCCCCTTCGCTCTGGCTTGAGATGTGCAAGGTGCCACTGCCATGCGATACCTGGTCACCGGAGGCGCTGGCTTCATCGGCTCACACGTGGTCGAGCACCTGGTCGGTGCCGGGCAGGAGGTGGTGGTCCTGGACGACCTGTCCGCGGGCCGGCGTGAGAACTGTGCGCCGGTACGGCGGCGGATCAGGTTCATCCGCGGCACTGTGACCGACTTGAGCACCTGCCGCCGCGCGATGGAGGGCGTCGACTATGTCCTGCACCACGCCGCCGTCACCTCGGTCCAGCGCTCGGTCGATGAACCTCTCGTGGCGCACCAGGTCAACGCCACCGGGACGCTGAACATCTTGCTCGCTGCGCGTGAGGCGCGGGTCCGGCGGGTGGTGTACGCCGGCTCGACGTCGGCGTACGGCAACCCGGCCGCGCTCCCGAACAGCGAGGATCATATCGCGCGACCGCTGGGGCCGTACGCCGCCGCCAAGCTCGGGGGCGAGGGATACTGCATCGCGTTCCACGCGACCTACGGCCTCGAAACCGTGGTGCTGCGGTATTTCAACATCTTCGGCCCCCGTCAGGACCCGCAATCGCAGTACGCCGCCGCTGTGCCGCGCTTCATTGCCGCCGCCGTGCAGGGCGAACCACCCACCATCTTCGGCGACGGCACGCAGACGCGTGATTTCGTCTACGTCGCGAACGTGGTGCACGCGAATCTGCTCGCGGCCCGGGCGCCGGCCGCGCGGGTGGCAGGCCAGGTCTTCAACGTCGGGTCCGGCAACAGCGTCAGCGTCAACGACCTGTGGGACCGGATACGCTCGCTGACGGGCGTACCAGTGCTGCCACGGTACGCCGCAGGACGGCCCGGCGAGGTCAAGGACTCGCTCGCCTCCGTCGCCAAGGCGCGCGAGATCATCGGGTACGAGCCGGTGGTGGACTTCGACGAGGGACTGCGCCGGACGGTCGCATATTTCCGCGAGACCCGTACCCAGCGGCGGCGCCGGCGCGCGCGCGCCGTGGTGCGCGCCGCCTGACACCGCTGGCGACCGTCAGCCGGCCGCCACGCGCTCGAGCATCTCCCGCAGATCATCGAGACTGAACGGCTTGCGCAGCACCGGCCGGTCGGCCCGCTCGATGGCGTCCCGCGTTTGCGTCGAGATGGAGTCGCCGGTGGTGAACACGATCCGCTGCTCGCGCCCCCGCCCTTCGCTCCGCAGCATGTCGAACAGATCGAATCCCGTATGCGCCTCGTCCAGGTGCACGTCGACCAACAGCGCGTCGTAGCGCGAGTCCGGCTCGGCGAGCCGCCGTGTCGCCTCGTCGAAGCAACCCACCGTCGTCACCTCGTGACCGAGCCGCTTGGCGAGGAGCGCCATGGCGCGGCGCACGCTTTCCTCGTCCTCGAC
>Ga0184605_10000006_pt1 | contig 103231 bp, 96 predicted proteins | sample PLM0_30_coex_FD_132995 | JGI IMG/M metagenome (GOLD analysis project Ga0184605, IMG submission 132995) | Groundwater sediment microbial communities from an aquifer in East River, Colorado, USA - PLM0_30_coex | ecosystem: Environmental > Terrestrial > Soil > Riparian zone | place: USA: East... | reverse complement strand
GCCTTACCGCCGTTCTCCTTGTCGATGACGAGCAGCCGGGTGCGGGCACGCGAGCGGTACACGCTGCGGAGCGACTTGGAGAACGGCGGTAAGGCGGACTCGCTCAACGCCGGGATCAACGCGAGCCGCTTCCCCCTCGTCATCGCCGTGGACGCCGATACCCTGATCGAGCCGGAGGCGCTGCTCCGCCTCACCCGGCCGTTCCTGCTTGGCCGCCGAATCGCGGCGGTGGGCGGCACCGTCCGCGTCGCGAACGGCTGCACCGTTCAGGACGGCCGGGTAACCGACGCCCGCGTGCCCCGACGCTTTCTCCCCGGCGTGCAGGTGGTCGAGTACTTGCGCGCCTTCCTGTTCGGCCGGCTCGGCTGGAACCGATTGGGCGGCAGCCTCGTCATCTCCGGCGCGTTCGGGCTGTTCCGCAAGGAATACCTGCACGCGATCGGTGGCTACCGCACGACCAGCATCGTGGAAGACCTCGATCTCGTCGTGCGGCTGCACCGCTACCTGCGGCAGCGGAAGATCCGCTACGAGATCCCCTTCATTCCCGATCCGGTCGCGTGGACCGAGGTTCCCGAGTCGGGGCGGATCCTGTCGCGCCAGCGCGAGCGCTGGCAGCGCGGCCTGGTGGCGGCGATGTGGCAGTACAAGGGGATGCTCTTCAACCCCCGGTACGGCCGCGTGGGATTGATCGCGATGCCCTTTTTCACCTTCGGCGAGATGCTCGCGCCCCTCGTCGAGGTGCTCGGGTATGTGCTCACGCTGGGGGGCTCCTTCCTCGGCGTCATCAACCGCGACTTCGCCCTGCTCTTCATCCTGGTGGCGTGGGGGTACGGGATGCTCTTGTCGCTCTGGGCGGTGGTGCTCGAGGAGACGAGTTTCCGGCGCTACCGGCGACTCGGGGACCTGGGCCGGCTGCTCGTGTATGCGATGCTCGAGAATTTCGGGTACCGGCAGCGGACGGTGTGGTGGCGCTTGAAGGCGTTCTGGTCGGTGTTCAAGCACAAACAGGCGTGGGGGGAGATGACCAGGAAAGGCTTCGAGTCGGCAGGAAAGCAGGTAATGGAACCGGCAAAGGCTAGACGCACAGACGCGCAGCGGTGAACGGATGCTAAGTGTTCACCGCTGCGCGTCGGGGCTGCGACGCTCCTAGTGCATCTTGATGTTGCCCCCGATCAACACGCTTGGCCCATTGGAGTATGACGGGACAGTCGTGATGCCGAATTTGTCCCCCATAGTCCCAGGGTTGCCGCAGTCGTCGACCTTAACGGTGAGCGGCTCCGTGTGCGTGCCTGTTTGGTTTTCGACGGTGGCCATGCCTGTGAACTCGGCGTGCGTTTGCAGACCGCAAGCCCCGTCGCTAATGACCAGCCTGTCGAAGGATGTGGCCTTGATCCGCACGCCTGCATCGTGGTCGTTGTATTCAAGGTTGCCCGTTGGAAACTGAGCGTCCACTGCCTGCTGCACCACGAAGCCGAAGGTGGCCCGCGAGTTAGGATCGCTCAAGCTCGGAACCAGAGCGGGCAGCGACAAGAGCACACCGTCCACCGCGAAGACCGGGTCGCCGTCGATCTGGCCGCCGCCCGTTACCTTGCCTGGCGTAGAGGGTTGGCCGCCGATGCATGCGCCGTTTGGGGAGGGCGCGCTGAGCCACGGTGTGTAGTCGACCCCAGCAGTGACCTTGGCGCCGAGGCCTGGGCCAACTGGCCCGGGGCCGTTCGGGTCGCCCCACCAGTTGCACTCGCCGTGGACGGTGCCGGTTGGATTGCCCGCGACGAGTGCCGGATCAACGGCGATCCCATAGTTGGCGATGGTGACGTCAAGATTGTTCTCGTTAACGTGTCCCGTCGAGAAGGATGTGTTTTCGGATTCGAACCACACTGCGATCGTATTCCCAGAGGGCACTGGGACCAGGTTGCTGATGGAGTTACCCCGGACAACAACACCGGGCGTGTTCGCCTCCAATCCGATCGCATGGACCCAGCCGGAACCGCCATTCAAGGTGCTAATCGTATTGTTCAGTATCTGTAAGCCTGAGTTCATTGTGGAGCCGTTCCCATTGTTGATCGAAATCCCGTAGGCTCCTCGCTGCAGGCTCGTGATGTTGGTAATCGAATTCCCTGCGATCAGGATGCCGGTGCTTGGATTGGGCGAGTTGGAGTCGCCGATATGGACGCCTTTCGCAGACCTGAGGCTTCCAACATTCCGTATGTCGTTCCCGAGGATCCGGACGTTATCCGGTCCAGTCTCGAGATAGACTGCCTGAGCGGTGCTGTTAATGGTCATATCGGTGGTGTTGATCACATCCAGAAAGTTGTTGGTGATCAAAGCGCCGTCACCGGCCGCCTTTACGTCGATCCCAATGGCAGCCCCCGTCGTAACGGGGTTCCTCAACGTAAAACCATCCACGTGAACATTCACGGCGCTGATCGTTATGACGGGATTGGCGCCGACTGGATTCGCGCCGTTCACCGTGGATTCGAGGGGGCCCCCGGATACACGCCCGGCGACGGGATTCCCTGCCTGGGCACCGTTAAGCGTGAGAGTCCTGCCGATCACTACGTTCTCGAAGTACATGCCCTGGGCCACGTTGATCGTGGTGCAACCCATAGCGTTGACCGCGGCCTGGATCGTTAGATAATCCATTGGAACGTTGCAGGTCGGGCCTCCCACGGTCGCCACCGGACGGGGCGGCACCCCGGTCGGCATGTCCGTCCGCTCGCAGGCGGCTCCCAGCAACGCTATCGCAGGGAAGACGAGGACCGCAGCGATCCTTCGGAGCGTTTGCATCTATCTCCTCCTTGAAGCACGACGCGCAATACAACCGACGGAGACGGCACTCCGAACCAAAGCAAAGCACGTGCCCGTGCTGCCGCCTCATGTGGTTCGTCGAGACGACTCAACGCGAGCAGACTGCGCAGCCTTCGGGAGACCGACTAAGTGGCGGTGCTGGCGAGAGAAACCGCCTTCGCCATCGTCAGGATGAAGAACGGCCGGGCGCGGCGAGCGAAGCGCTCCGGTGCCGAGACTCTGGAGCAGGGGCCAGAACTATGGAGCGAACACCATGGCGCCGCCACCAGAGAGCCGGCGGGCGGACCGAGGAGACATCCCCAGGAGGATCGCGAGTAAACTCGCGACTCGGCCCTGCCCGTAAACGGGCGCGTGCGGGCCGCTTTAGCGGCAGAGCCGAGCCGCGGCTTCAGCCGCGCCTTTCACGACGGTCAACTCTGCCTGAACTGCCCTGCGGCTATGCCGTACTGCTTGATCTTGAGGTACAGCGTCTTGTAGTCCACCCGCAGGAGCCGCGCCGCCTCGCTCTTGTTCCCCCGCGTGGCGCGCAGGGCCAAGCGGATCGCCTGCCGCTCGGCCTCGGCGGCCACCCGGCTCGCCATCTCCCGCAGGGAGAAGCGCAGCTCTTCTCTCGGCCGCTCGCTAGGTCTGGCCATTGCGCGGATCCATCCGCGCAATTCGCGGACCAGTGAGTGGCTCACCCCATCCCTAGAGCGAGCCTATCCGGCTCAGCTCCGAGGAGGGATCGCGAGTAAACTCGCGACCGAAGGAAGTCCTTTAGGGCGACTCGGCCCTGCCAGACGCGCAGCGGTGAACGGGGGGCAGGTGCTCACCGCCTATCAACCCGAGACTCTCCGCCTGTGCCGTGCGTCATAAGCCGACCCACCGCGCGAGCGCGGCAGGGGGGTATACAAACCGCCTACTGCGGTTATCCACCACCACGTCCCCCGCAGTGCGGATCGGACGTCCACCTGTGGCCGGCAGCGTGGCCGGGAGGACCAGGCGCGCGAGGAACACCGACGTCGGATCCTGTCCCAGGACGTGTTCGGGGAGCGACTTGGGGCCGCCTTGTTCCGACGAGTCGTCGCCCTCGTGCCACGCCGCGAAGATCGCGTCCTGGAGCTCCCTCCGGGCGCCGTCCGTACGCGTGAACACCGGCCACGCCGGAGGCGGTAGCGGTGGCGGGTCCGGCTCTTGCCGGAGGTAGAGCTTCACCTCATAGCCGTCGCCCTGACCCGGCTCGCCGGGCACGAGGCGCACGAACACGTCCGCCACCACGCCCTGAACCGATGGCTTGAAGGCGCCGATGAGGTGGGCGTCGCTCTGCCCGTCGAACCAGTGGTCCAGCGGGAGGTCCGCGCAGCGCGGCACCTCGATGATCCGGCCGAGCCGATCGAGCGCGATGCCGGGCTTCACAACCAGCCGCTCGCTGCGACCGCCGGTCGCCTTCTCCCATGTCACCTCAAGGCCGGCTAACGTCCCGCTGCCGTGTAGGTAGGACAGCGCGCGCGCCAGCCAGCGCTGGTCGTGCAGCTGCTCGGCAGCGAGGTGCGGCGCGTCGAGCAGGACGCCGGTGGCATAGAACGCCCGACTGCGAGCCTCCCGCGCTCTTACCAAGGCATCACCGCTTGGTACTGACCCCACGATCGTGACCAGCGTGTCGACCGGATCGCTCTCGATGCCGTCGTTGTCGACCACGATCAAACGGAACCGGTGCCGGCCCGGTAACAGGATGCTCTCGACGCGGAGCCGTGGCTCAGTCGTCTCGACCGGCCGTTGCAACTCGAGCGTCGGCATCTCAGGTCATCATGATCCATTTGTACGACGTGATCTCACGCCCGGGCACCGGGGTCGACTGCGTACCGTCGAGGGTGAACGGCTGCCCGAACGCGACCTCGGCCGGCATGGCCGTGACCACGGCTTGTGGCTTCCGGTCATCTGGGATTATCGTGACCATCTGCTCGGCTGGGATCGACTCCACACCGTTCTCGTCCACCACAATGAGCTGGAAGAGGTGATCCCCGGGGTCCACCGGGTTCGTCACCGAAGCGTCGACGGTGACGGTGGCATCGGCAGTCACTACGGGTGCGCCCACGACGAGCTTGCTGGGATCCACGTGCGTCATGTCATCCTCCGAGGGCTAGAGCAACGTTCTGATGGTCTCCACCAGTCCTTGCGGCGACAGCTCACCGAGCGACGCCTTCAGCGGGCGCAGTCCAAACAGGAAACCACGCCGCCCCTCGGACGTCACCCCGAGGACGCGCATCCGCGGATGTGCGCGGAGCAGTCGCCCGCAGTCTTCCGGAAGCTCAGAGTCCTCGAGCGCGAGGACGACGACGTCCGCCTTGGTCTCGGCAACAGTGGCCCGTAGCCTTCCTCGACTCGACAGCACGCCGACCACTTCCATGTCGGGCTCGGCCGAGAGGACATCCGCGAGGATGTCGCACAGCATCCGCGGCATCTCCACCAGGAGAATCCGGGTCCGGCGAGGCACAGGCTGCCTTGTTGAGCCGACGGTCAATGTCGATGCGACGGCGCGGCGACGAAATAAGCCGTCTGAATCAATTCCGACTCAGCAGGGGGTCTAGACTGGCGAGGCTTGTGGCAAGCCCAGCCCATGGCTCGGCGCCATGTGCCGAGTGGTTCAGGGTGGATACAGCGGATGACCTAGATCCCCGGTTCTCGATGTCAGGGTGGGGTACTCCAGGCTTGACCGGCGGGAGCGTCCGGTGCGGCGGCACTGTTGTGGCAGCATCGCAACCCTAGACGTGGTAACCGAGATCACTAATCTTTGGGCCTCGCGTTGAGCAGCGGCGGTCGTTCTTGGCGCGTCCAGGGCGCGCACGGTGAGCCAAGCGGGTGGCGTGGGTCAAGGCACAGTGATCAGGGTGGCCATCGTAGCCGACATCAGGCTCTACCGAGAGGGCCTGGCGCGGATCTTGGAACGGCAACCCAACATCAGCGTTGTGGCCACCGCTGCGACCAGCGATGGCTCACTCGCCGCGGTTCTCGAGCTCGGTCCCGACGTCATCCTGATCGACAAGGCCATGCCCGACAGCCTGGAGGCCATCCGGCGGGTCGCTGTGGCCGCCCCGGGCGCCAAGGTCGTGAGCCTGAGCGTCAGAGAGGACGATCGCGACGTGTTGGCGTCTGCCGAGGCCGGGGCGATCGCGTATGTGCCGCGCGAAGCCTCGCTCGAGGATCTGGTTGCCGTCATCGAGTGCGCAGTGCGGGGAGAAGCCGTGTGCTCACGCCGCGTAGCGGGCGCGTTGCTTCGCCGGATCGCCGCCCTGGCGACCGATGGCCGCTCCGATCGAGTCCCAGCGCGTCTCACCAACCGCGAGCGCGAGATCATGGGGCTCATCGACGAGGGCCTCTCGAACAAGGAGATCGCGAAGCGGCTGCGGATCGAGGTGGCCACCGCCAAGAATCACGTCCACAATATCCTGGAGAAGCTCCAAGTGCACCGCCGGGGCGAAGCGGCTGCGCGGGTCCGAGCCGCTCTGCCCCGGCGCGTGCTGACGCCGGGCGGAACTACTTGATCGTAATGCTTCCCGCAGTGACCGTCGCGGTGGGCAACGCCACCGCGTTGAGGATCAACCCGAGACTCCCCGCCGAGACCGTAACTGCAAAGGGCACGCCCGCGAGAGGCAGTGTTCCGTCGCCCATGTCGACCGTGGCGGTGCCGCTGAAGGTGGCGCTTCCGTCCGCTCCGACAGACCCGCCGCGGACTTCACCTTCAACGGTCACGTTCTGCGGCGTCCCGAGGAGCGACGTCCCCAGGAGCACCGCCTGGAACTGCCCCGCCGCCGAGCCGTCCTGGGCGATGAACATCCCTTGACCGAGGGTCAAGCCTTTCAGGGGCACGCCGTTGAAGGCAGTGCCGTTGGGGAAGGCCGCCTCAGCGGCGCCCGTCACCCCGGCGTCCTGCGCCGCAGCCGGAGCCGGCGCCGTGAGGCTCGCCAACCCAAGCATCGCCATCGATGCGAATCCAAGCCGATTCATTGTGAGTCCCCTCCCATCGCGCAACTAGTGGATCTGGATGTTGCCACTGATGAGTTTGCCCCCCTCGTTCACCACTGTGCCGTACGAGATTCTGAAGACGTCCTCGTTCTTGCCAGGGGTCGCATGGTCCTCGACGTGCGCCGTGAAGTTGGTCGCGTTCGCCGCGCTGTTGCTTGTACATGTGCCCGAGAACTCTGCCGTGTCGGTGGTGAGCATCGTCACGAGGTCCACCGTGCAATCGATGTGTGCCCCCGTGACGTGGTTCAGGTAATTGAGATGACCGCTCCCCACCCCACCGTCGCTCTTCGCGTTGAAGCCGAAGCTGCCCTTGCCGTTCGTGTTGACTGGGACTTGGCCGCCGCCGGTCACCTTCCCTGAAGGAGGTGCAGGTGGTGCGCACGGTGTGCCCCCCGCCGCCGAGGTCCGCCAGGGATCGAAGTCGATGCCTCCGGGGAGGAGAGGTCCGTTGTCGACGACGGCGTCCCCCGTGCCGCCCAGGTTGCTCGGATGGGTCGGCCCAGTCGAGCTGCCCCACCAGTTAAGCTCGGCGTTGATCGTCTCGGTGCCGAGGTAGCGGGCGCCGGGTAGGTTGCCGAAGATATTGTTCTGGTGGACCACGTTGCTCGAGATCGTGCCTGGGAACTGCGTAGCGCTGAAGGATATGCCCGCCCCTAACAGAGGGAAACCGAAACCGTTCCCGGTGAAGCAGTTCTGGGTGATCGTGTCGTTCTGCGCGCCACGCGCAGGGTCCGTCGTGTTGCCGAAGCTGGTCAGTGCAAGCCCGCTACGACCATTACCGTCGAAGCTGTTCTGGCTGATCCTCGTGTTCTTGGGACCGCCCTGCAGCCCATCGAAAACGTTGTTGCTGAACGTGTTGCCGCTGATCGGCCCATCTCCCCAGGCCAGTCTGCCCAGGTTCACTCCCGTGCCGTTGTTGTCGATGAAATTGCCAGTGAATTGCGGGGTTCGCGCACCGACCGTGCTCTTGTCCACATTGCGGGTCCCATCCACGAAGAAGCCATTTCCCGTGACGCCGTTGACGACGCGGTTGTTCGTAAACCGGAACCCGTCGAAGTTGTCCTGATCCAGATGAAACAGATCGGCGTTGCCGAGCTTCGTCGTGCCGTCAATGTCGTTCTGATCGACGGTAATGTTGATCCCGTTGTCATTGAGAAAGACAGCGCTCCCGGCGATGAATCCTCGGATGCGATTATTGAGAATTTGCAGCGAATCAATGGGACCGGTGATCGATTCGATGGCCCCGTTGTGTCCACTTGGACCCGTGAAGGCGCCACCAAGGAAAGTGAACCCGTCGATGATCGAGCGCCTTGAGCCGGTCTGGAGTGTCAGTGTCGCAGTGGCCACGACGAGAGGTGTGACAGTTGCTTCGCTCGCGACACGTCCGCGCGCGTCCACGCCCGCCTGCGCGCCGTTAAGAGTGACAGTCCTCCTGATTGTATCGTTCTCAACGTACGTGCCCGCGGCCACGTTTATCGTGGAGCAACCGGCATCGTTGAGTGCAGCTTGAATCGTTGGATATTCTGCTGGAACGTTGCAGGTTGGGCCTCCCACGGTCGCCTCTACACGGGGCGCTGCCTCCGTCGGCGTCTCCCGCTCGCAGGCCGCTCCCAGCCACGCGATCGCAGGGAAGATCAGGAGCGCAACGGTCCTTCGGAACGTTTGCATCGGTCTCCTCCTTGAAGCACGACGCGCAATACAACCGACGGAGACGGCACTCCGAACCAAAGCAAAGCACGTGCCCGTGCTGCCGCCTCGTGTAGTTCGTCGAGACGACTCAACGCGAGCAGACTGCGCAGCCTTCGGGAAACCGAGTAAGTGGCGGTGCTGGCGAGAGAAACCGCCTTCGCCATCGTCAGGATGAAGAACGACCGGACGCGGCGAGCGAAGCGATCCGGTGCCGAGGCTCTGGAGCAGGGGCCAGAACTATGGAGCGAACACCATGGCGCCGCCACCAGAGAGCCGGGCGGACGGGTGACGACGGTCAGGACTGTCTGAACTGCCCTGCGGGTATGCCGTACTGCTTCATTTTGAGGTGGAGCGTCTTGAAGTCCACGCGAAGCAGTCGCGCCGCCTCGCTCTTGTTTCCCTTGGTCGTCTGGAGGGCGCGGCGGATCGCCTGCTGCTCGGCGTCCACCGTCGCCGCCTCCGCGACCTCCTTGAGAGAGGAGTCGGCAGGCGCCGGCTCTCCCCGCAGGGCAGTCGCGGGAGATGGATCGACGGGCAAGACCGAGAGGTGCTCCGGCTCAATGACCTCCGAAGCGAGGAGGCTCGCTCGCCGAATGACGTTCCGAAGCTCCCGTACGTTGCCGGGCCAGTCGTAGCGCAGCAGGACGTGAACCGCCCCTTCTGAGATCCTCCGGCAGGGGCGATCGAGCTCTCCGCCCGCCTCTTCGAGAAACCCATTCGCCAGCTGGAGGATGTTGTCCCGCTCCCTGAGGGGCGGCAGCGTGATGACGAACTCGTTGAGACGGTAGTAGACGTCCGCGCGGAACCGCCCCAGCCGCACCTCGTGCTCGAGCGGAACATTGGAGGCAGCGATGATCCGCACGGCGACCGGGACCGCCCGGGTGCTGCCGAGCGGCTGCACCTGTCGCTGCTGCAATGCGCGCAACAGCTTCGACTGCGTGGGGAGCGGAAGGTTGACGATCTCATCGAGGAACAGCGTTCCGCCTTCGGCGAGCCGAAACTGCCCCTCCTTGCGCTCGTGGGCCCCGGTGAACGCGCCCTTCTCGTAGCCGAACAGCTCCGACTCGATCAGGGTGTCCGGGATCGCACCGCAGTCGACCGCGACAAATGGCTTGTCGCGTCGGGCGCTCAGCTGATGAATCGCCCGGGCCACCAGTTCCTTGCCGGTGCCGGTTTCGCCCTGGACGAGGACCGTGAGCGGCGACTCCGCCACGCGTCTGATCTGCTGGACGACCGTCTCCATCGGCCCACGCGCGCCCTGCAACAAGGTCAAGGGGCTCTCGCTGACCTTGGTGGTCTGCCGTCGCTCGCGCGTACGCTCCTCGACGAAGGCTTCCAATTCGCCGAGTCGGCGCTCCAGTGCGAGCTGCTGTTCCCTGACCTGGCGATTCGCCTCACGCGTCTCCATCGCCCGGTGCAACGCAGCGATCAAGTAATCTCGGTCGATGGGCTTCGGGATGAAGTCGCAGGCTCCGCCGCGCAGCGCGCCAACCACCAGGTCGTTCTCGCCATACCCGGTGATCATCAGGGTGGGCGTGTCGGGCCGGCGCGCCCGGATCTCGGCCAACAGGTCCAACCCGTTCATCCCCGGCATCTTGATGTCGGTGACGATCGCGTCGTAGTCCCGGGCGGCGATCCGCTCGAGCGCGCTCGCCGCGGAGTCGACCGTTTCCACGGGCACCCCGCTCAACTGCAGTCGCAGGGCCTCGGGCAACGCCCGGAGCAGGGCCAGGTCGTCATCCACGATGAGCACGCCGCCCTGGCTCATGAGTCCGCCCTCCCGAGCACCGCGCGCGGCTCACGCTCCAGCTTCTGCACGATCCGCTCCAGTTCGTCGGCGCAGGACGCCAGGGCCAACTGCCGGTCCTTCACCCGGCGATTCCGCACGTGCGCTCGAACCGCGCGGTACAGCGCGGCCACGAAGTAATCCCGGTCGATCGGCTTCTGGATGAAGTCGCAGGCCCCGCCGCGGAGAGCGTGAACCACCAGCTCGTTCTCGCCGTGCCCGGTGATTATCAGGGTGGGCGTATCGGGCCGGCGCGTCCGGATCTCCGCCAAGAGCGCCAGGCCGTCCATCCCCGGCATCTTGATGTCGGTGACGATCGCGTCGTAGTCCTGAGCGGCGATCCGGTCCAGCGCCGCCGCCGCGGAGTCAGCCGTCTCCACGGTCACCCCGCCCATCCGCAGCCGCAGGGCCTGGGGCAGCGCCTGCAGCAGGGCCGGGTCATCGTCCACGATCAGCACGCTCAACGGCGTCGTCACGGAGAGGTCTCCTTCGTATCCGCGGGAGCGAGGGGCAGGTGGATCAGGAACGTGGCGCCTTCGCCGGGCGCGCTCACGACCGAGATCGTGCCGCCATGCTCCTTGATGATCCCGTAGGTGATGGACAGGCCCAGGCCCGTCCCCTTCCCGACGTCCTTGGTGGTGAAGAACGGATCGAAGATCCGCCGCTCGAGCCCCGCCGGAATCCCGGGCCCCGTGTCGGCGAACGCGACCTCCACCACCCCAGAGCGGGCCGAACCCGAAATCCAAATCGCTTTGCGTGGCGACCCGGCCACCGCGTCCCGCGCGTTGGTCAACAGGTTGATGAAGACCTGTTCCAGCTGAATGGCATTCCCTAGAACCACCGGCTCCACCGGGCCCAGGTCGACCGTGACCTCGATCTCGCGCAGCCGGAGCTGCTCTTGCATGAGGGAAAGCGCCCGCTCGATCACCTGCCGCAGGGAGATCGCCTCGCGACTAGCCGGAGCCGCCCGCCCGAACGTCCGGAGGTGCGAGATAATCTGCGTGGCCTTGCGGACCTGCTGCATGGCATGGCGCAGCTCGCCGACGATCTGCTCCTTCTCCGTCCCGGCGAGCTCGATCAAGTCGACGGCATTGCCCACGAACAAGCCGATGTTGTTGAGGGGATTGTTGAGCTCGTGCGCGACGCCGGTGGTGAGCTCGCCCAGCGTGGCGAGCTTTCCCGCCTGGACGAGCTGCTCCTGCTTGTCGCGCAGCTCCTGCTCGCGCCGCCGCATCTCGGCCGTGGTCTCCCGCAGGTCTCCCATGATGTGGATCATGGCCTTGCGGCTGGCCTCCAGACGCAGCGTGTCCTTGTGCGAGTCCTGAAGGATGTGCAGCACCGCCCGCCGCGAGTTGTCGAGCCGCTCCGTCTGGCGGGCCAGTCGCCGGCGGTCCTGCTCGTAGTCGGCCAGGACGTGCAGCATGGCCTTCCGCTGGTTGGCGAGGCGCTTGTTGAACTCGCTCAGATCGCCCATGATGTGGAGCATGGCGCGGCGCTGCTCGTCGCGTTTCCGCAGGCGGCGCTCTAGCATCTCGACATGCGCGCGGAGGCGGTGCTCGGCCGTCTCGGCCGCGCCGGGGTCCGCGACCGCCACCTCACGCTCGTCCGTCGCCGTCTCTGGCATCGCGATTACACTCTCCCGCAGCCTCAGCCTTGCGACTTCGTCCGCAGGCTCTCGAGCTCCTTTTCGAGCGCGATCATCTTCAGCTCCCGACCGACGACGACTTCCTCGAATTTCTCGAGATCCAGGATCTTCTCCTGGAGCTCGCCCTTGGACTTCTCCAGATCGCGAACCACCTGCTCGTATTCGCGCATGTCGCGCAGGATGCCGATGGCGCCGATCACCCTGCCGCCCGGGTCGCGCAGCGCCGAGGCGTTGAGGGTCGTGGGGATCACCTCCCCACTGGCGCTGCGGGGGTTCAAGTGCGCGTTGCGGGTGACGCCCCGCTCCACGACCTCGCGGAGGGCCGCGGTGAACTCGCGTGTCTCTTGGGGGCTGATGAAGCGGGACAGCGACTGCTCGAGCAGCTCGTCCGGGCGGAAGCCGAGCAGCGCGGAAACCGCGTCATTCGATTGCAGGATCTTGCCCTCGAGGTCGGAGACGAAGACCGGGTCGGGGGCGTTCTTGATGAGGCTCTCGGCGTAGGCGCGGGCCTTGTCGAGCTCCCGCATGTCGCGGAGGATACCGATCGCGCCGATGACCTTGCCGTCCGGGTCGCGCAGCGCCGAGGCATTGAGCGTCGTGGGGATCACCTCCCCGCTGGCGCTGCGGGGGTTGAGGCGAGCGTTGCGGGTGACGCCGCGCTCCACGACCTCCCGGAGGGCGGCCAGGAATTCCCGGGTTTCGTCGGGGGAGATGATGCGCGACAGCGACTGCTCGATCAGCTCGTCCGGGCGGAAGCCCAGGAGCGCGAAGACCGCGTCGTTGGCCTGCAGGATCTTCCCCTCGAGATCGGAGACGAACACGGCGTCGGGCGCGTTCTTGATCAGGCTTTCCGCGTAGGCCCGGGCCTTGTCGAGCTCCCGCATGTCGCGCAGGATGCCGATCACGCCGATCGCCCGACCATCCGGATCGCGCAGGGCGGAGGCGTTCAGGCTGGTGGGGATGACCTCGCCACTCGCGCTGCGAGGGTTGAGGACCACGTTCCGCATGACACCGCGTTCGACCACTTCGCGCAGCGCTGCCGTGAACTCCCGCGTTTCTTCGGGAGTGATGAAGCGTGACAGCGACTGCTCCAGCACCTCATCTTGACGGAATCCGAGCAGCTGAGAAACAGCGTCGTTCGCCTGCAGGATCTTGCCTTCGAGGTCGGAGACGAAGACGGGGTCGGGGGCGTTGGCGATGATAATGTCGGCATCGAGCGAGCCGTGCCACTTGGCGCCCCGATCGGCGCTCTTGACCGTCCCGGGTGGAGTACCCACAGCAGCTGATCTGGCCATTTTCGACTCCCTCTCGGTCGCCGGCGCCGCACGGTGAGGGAAGCGACAATAGACCGCGTAGCGGAGCGTGTCAAGGACGCGTGGACTCGGCGGCTCGCAGCACCCGCAGCGCGTTCAGCCCTGCGACTTTTCTCACGTCCTGCTCACTCCATCCCCGCCGCAACAGCTCGGCGATCAGATCGGGAAACTTCGACACGTCCTCGAGCCCGACCGGCACTGCCGTGATGCCATCGAAGTCGGAGCCGAGTCCGACGGCATCGACGCCGGCCACATCGCGGATGTGCTCGATGTGGTCAGCCACTTGGCTGAGCGTCGCCTTCGGGGCGCGCGCCGCCCACGCCTTCGTCGAATCGGCTACTGTGGTCGCGTCAGCACCCCCGGCGCGTAGGGCGTGGACCCGGGCTTCCGCGCTGTCCTCGTGGACCCGCACGGCTTCCGAAACGAATCCGGGATTGAAGTTCACCATCACGATGCCCCCATTCGCGCGCACCAGCTTGAGAATCGAATCCGGCACGTCCCGCGCGTGGCCCGTGAGCGCGCGGGCCGAGGAGTGCGAAAACATGACGGGTGCGCGCGTGGTGTGCAGTGCGTCCGACATCGTAGCGTCATTGACGTGCGAGAGATCCACCAGCACCCCGAGCCGATTCATTTCGTGCACCACGTCCCGGCCGAACGCCGAAAGACCGCGCCGAGCCGTATCGGTCGAGGCCGTGGCCCAGGAGAGACTCCGCCAGTGGGTGAGCGTGATGTAGCGGACGCCCAGCGCCGCGAACATCCGCAGCGCCCCGAGCGAGTTCTCGATGGCGTGTCCGCCCTCGATGCCGATCAGACACGAGATCTTGCCCGCTTTGAAGTTCCGCTCCACGTCGGCCGCGCTGCGGGCCAGGGCGAGGTCGCGAGGATACCTCGCGCACAGCCGCTTGATCAGGTCGATCTGCTCGAGCGCGTACACGGCCGGGTGCGGCCCGGAATCGATCGTCGTGACGGGCACATAGGCGGCCCAGAACTGCGCCCCCACTCCGCCCGCGCGCAGTTTCGGGATGTCGCTCATCAGCTTCGGCTGCCGCACGGCGAAATCCACGGAGTCGAGGCCACCCCGCTCGCGGATCGCGTCGGGAATGTCGTTGTGGCCGTCGAGGAGCGGGACCGTCCTCAAGATGCGCAGGGCCTGGGCGCGGTAGTCCTGGGCGGACAGGCGGTCCGGCGGACCGGCGGTCAGCAAGAATGCGAGACCGACCGCCGCCTTCCAGATCACGCGCATGCGATGCCCGTCGGCTGTGGGGAGCGCGAAAGCTGGCGCCCCACCGCCCCGTTATCAAGATTACGTTTCGAAACCATGCCCGATGCCAAGACGAAGATCGCGCTCGAGCTGAACGGCGAGTCCGTCGAGGTGGCGTTCGCGCCGCACAAGACGCTGCTCGAGGTGCTGCGCGAAGACCTGGGCCTCACGGGAACGAAGCACGGCTGCGAGCTGGGCGAATGCGGCACCTGCGCCGTACTGCTCGACGGCGCGCCGGTGCTCTCCTGCCTCGTGCTCGGCCTCGCCTGCGCCGGGCGCCGCGTGAAAACGGTGGAGGGCATGGCGGAGCAGGGAACGCTGCACCCCCTCCAAGAGGCGTTCGCCGAGCTCGGCGCGGCGCAATGCGGCTACTGCACGCCCGCGTTCCTGCTCGCCGCCGAGGCACTGCTCGCGGGGAATCCGCGACCCGGTCGCGACGAGATCAAGCAGGCGCTCTCCGGCAACCTGTGCCGCTGTACGGGCTACATCAAGATCTACGAGGCGGTCGAGCTGGCGGCGGCCCGCATGCGGGGGGAAAACGCGCAGCCGGCACCGGAGACGTTGTATGGCGTCCGGTAAGCAGCCAGCGGGGTTCCGGGTGGTGGGGAAAGCCCTCCGCAAGGTCGACGCCACCGCCAAGGTGATCGGCGCCACCAAGTTCGCCGACGACGTCGCGCTCCCCCGGATGCTGTACGCCAAGCTGCTTCGCAGCCCCCACCCCCACGCCCGCATCGTCTCGATCGACCTGTCCCAGGCCGCGGCGCTGCCGGGCGTGAAGGCCGTGCTCAGGGGGAAGGATCTCCCGATCCCGTTCGGGATCCTGCCCGTGAGCCAGGACGAGCATACGCTGGCGCTCGACAAAGTGCGCTTCGTGGGCGACCCGGTCGCCGCCGTCGCGGCTACGACCGAGGAGATCGCTACGCAGGCGCTCGATCTGATCCGCGTCGCGTACGAGCCGCTGCGCGCCTTCCCCGATGCCCTCGACGCCGTGGAGCACGGGGAACCCCAGATCCACGACTACGCCGACGCCGGCAACCTCCACAAGGTGATCGACCTCGAGTTCGGCGACGTCGACGCGGGATTCGCCGAGGCCGACGTCGTCCGCGAGGATCTGTTTTTCTTCGAGGGAAGCACGCACCTGCCGATGGAGCAGCACGCGGCGGTTGCGGAGTGGTCGCCCGACGGGAAGCTCACCCTGTGGAGCTCGACCCAGACGCCCCACTACGTGCACCGCGCGCTCGCCAAGGTGCTCGAGCTCTCGGCGGCGCGGATCCGGGTGATCGCCTGCCCCAACGGGGGCGGCTTTGGTGGCAAGAGCGATCCCTTCAGTCACGAGATCGCCGTCGCCAAGCTCGCCATGCTGACGGGGCGGCCGGTCAAGATCACCCTCACGCGCGAGGAGGTGTTCTACTGCCACCGCGGTCGTCACCCCACGCTCATGTGGGTGAAGACCGGTGTGAAGCAGGATGGCGCGATCACCGGCATGCATTTCAGGTCGCTGCTCGACGGCGGCGGGTACGGCTCCTACGGCGTCGCGAGCACCTACTACACCGGCGCGCTCCAGACCGTCACCTATCACGTTCCACGTTACAAGTTTCAAGGCGCACGCGCCTTCACGAACAAGCCACCGTGTGGTCCCAAGCGCGGCCATGGCACGCCCCAGCCGCGCTTCGCGCTCGAAGTGCAGCTCGACAAGATCGCCGAGCAGCTCGGCCTGGATCCGGCGGAGCTGCGTCTCAAACACCTCGTGCCGCCCAACTCGCTCACCGCCAACTGGCTCCGCGTCGGCACGATGGGCCTCGGGCGCTGCATCGAGAAGGTGGTCCGCGGCTCGGCGTGGAAGGAAAAGTTCAAGCAGCTCCCATACGGCAAGGGGGTCGGGCTCGCGTGCTCGTCGTACATCACCGGTGCGGGGCTGCCCATCTACTGGAATGCGATGCCCCACTCCGGGGTGCAGCTCAAGTGCGACCGCGGCGGCGGCGTCACCGTGTTCTGTGGCTCGACCGAGATCGGGCAGGGCTCGGACTCGATCCTCGCGATGATCGTGGCCGAGGTGTTGGGGCTCGCCCCGTTGGACATCACGGTCGTCACCGGCGACACCGATCTCACGCCGGTGGATCTCGGGAGCTACTCGAGCCGTGTGACGCTCATGACGGGCAACGCGGCCATCCAGGCGGCCGAGCGCGCCCGCGACATCATCGGGCTCCATGCCGCGAAGCAGCTCGAGATTCCGCTGGAGCGCGTCGCATTCGCTGAAGGGCGGGTGTTCGACGTCGCAGATCCCGAGCACGGGCTCACGTTCCCAGAGGCGGTGCAGCTGGCGGAGGCGGCCGAGGGGACCGTGGGCACCGTGGGCTCCTACACGCCGCCGCCGTCACCCGGGAAATACCGGGGCTCGGGCGTCGGACCATCGCCCGCGTACTCCTACAGCGCCTGCGTCGCAGAGGTCGACGTGGATGCCGCCACCGGGATCGTGCGGGTGCCGCGCATCTGGATCGCGCACGACGTCGGGCGCGCGATCAACGCGACCACCGTGATGGGCCAGATCGAAGGCTCGGTCTACATGGGGCTGGGCGAAGCGCTGATGGAAGAGATGGCCTACCGCGGCAACCGCAACGTCGTCCACAAGATCCCCAGCCTGCTCGAGTACAAGAGCCCGACCACGCTCGAGATGTGCGACGTGGTCACCTACGTGGTCGAGGACCCCGACCCGAACGGCCCGTTCGGCGCCAAGGAGTGCGGTCAGGGACCGCTGCTACCCGTTCCTCCCGCCGTCGCGAATGCCGTGTACGACGCCGTCGGCGTGCGCATCGACGAGGTCCCAATCACGCCGGAGAAAGTGTTCAAAGCGTTGCGGCGGAAGGAGAAGGGCGAGGCGCCGCGGTACGGCCCGACGGCGTTCCCGGACATTGCGTGGCCGGAGCCGACGCGGGTCCCGCCGCCGTGGGAGGGGGGAGACGGGAGGGCGGTGCCTGGTGGCGCGATCCCCGGGCTCGCGCCCGGGGTCAGTCGACGCTGATGCTGCGGCTTCCTTCCTTCACCTATCTGCAGCCGCGGACGCTGAAAGAGGCCCTCGCGATGAAGGCGGACGCGGGTCCCGATGGGATGTACGTGGCCGGGGGCACGGATCTCTATCCGAACATGAAGCGCCGGCACCAGGAGCCGCGGACCGTCATCTCGCTAATGGGGATTCCAGAGCTCGCGGGATGCGAGATGCGGGATGCGGGATGCGTCGTCGGGTCCTGCATGACCCTCACCGACCTGTCCGCCAGTCCGCCCGTCCGCCAGTCCGCCCGGGTGGTGGGGGAGGCGGCGGGACTCGTCTCCACCCCGCTCCTCCGTAACATGGGGACGCTGGGCGGCAATCTCTGTCTCGACACGCGCTGCAACTACTACAATCAGACGTACGAGTGGCGGAAGGCGATCGACTTCTGCATGAAGAAGGACGGGCACATCTGCTGGGTGGCGCCGTCCTCGCCGCGTTGCTGGGCTGTGAGCTCGTCCGACGTGGCCCCGGTGATGGTGGCCCTGGGCGCGGACTATGTCCTCGTCGGCCCGAGTGGGGACCGCGCCGTGCCGGCGGGGCGCTTCTATCAGAACGACGGCATCAACTACCTGACGAAACAACCCGACGAGATCCTCGCCGAGGTGCGGCTGCCCGCCGCCGACGGGTGGGATGCGGTGTATCACAAGCTGCGCCGCCGCGGCTCGTTCGATTTCCCGGTGCTCGGCGTCGCGGCGTGGGTGAAGTGGGAGCCGGGAACCAGGAAACGGGAAACGGGAAGGGTCGCCGAGGCCAGAATTGTGCTCGGCGGCGTGGCGGGCTGGCCCCAGGAAGTGCCCGAAGCCGGCGCCGCACTCGCGGGGAGTGACTTGTCGGACGAGGCGATCGCGGCGGCCGCCGAGGCCGCCTATCGCCCCGCGAAGCCCATGGACAACACCGACTTCGACCTGTCGTGGAGGAAACAGATGACGCGAGTGTACGTGATGCGGGCGCTCGGGGACCTCGCGCGCCGCCGCAGCGCTGCCAACTGAGCCCAAACCGCGGAGTCGCCATGGAAGAGCTGACCCCTATCGAGCCGTTTCTCGTACCACCGTACGACCTGGTCGCCGAGCGCCTGTTCCGCTCCCGCACCGTGATCATCAGCGGCGAGATCACCCAGCGGGTGGCCGCCGGCGTGGTCGCGCAGCTGTTGGCCCTGGCCGGCGAGGCGAGCGACGACATCACGGTGTTCATCAACTCCCAGGGTGGGCATGTCGAAGCGGGCGACACGATTCACGATCTGGTGCGCTTCCTGAGCCCGCGGGTCCGCATGGTGGGCACGGGATGGGTCGCCAGCATCGCGGTCCTGATCTACGTCGCCGTGCCGCGCGAAGACCGGTATTGCCTGCCGAACACCCGCTTCCTCCTCCACCAACCCGCCGGCGGCGCGGGCGGGTCGGCAAGCGACATCGAGATCGAGGCGCGCGAGATCCTCAAGATGCGCGACCGGCTCAATCGCCTCTTCGCGCAGCAGACCGGGCAGCCGCTCGAGCGGATCGAGGAGGACACCCGGCGCAACTTCTGGCTGACCGCCGACGAAGCACGGCGGTACGGTCTGGTGGGCCGCGTGATCCAGCATCAAGCCGAGCTCACCGAGACGGGCTAACGCCCCGCTCGTCGATCACGCCTCGACCGAGCGCGCAGCGCTCGTCACGGCTTCCACCTCTCCCAGCGCCCGGTCCAGGATCACCACCAGGCGCTCCGGCGTCGCCTCGTCGCGCGCCCGCCACCCCGTGCGGTACACCGCCTTCACGAGCCGCCCCAGGGAGCGGTTCACGTCCGCCATCCCACCGCCGAGGGTGCGGTCCACCGCATCGCGGACGCGATCGAAAATGTCGTCCACCACGTCGCGGTGCTCGTCCAGAAACTGGCGTCCCGTGTCCGTGATCTCGTATACCTTCTTGCCTTCCACGTCTTTCGCGCTCACGAGTCCCTCGTCTTCGAGCCACTGCAGCGTGGGATACACGGTGCCCGGGGAGGGGGAGTAGCAGCCATGCAGCTGCTCTTCCAGCTCTTTCATCACCTCGTAGCCGTGACGCGGCTTGTCCTTGAGCAGCCGGAGAATCACGTACTTCATGTCACCGGATTCGAACCAGCGGCGGCGGCGGCCTCTTGGCCCGGCCCAGAAGAACCCCCGCGGTCCAAAGCCGAAGGCGAACCGGTCCCAGCCGAACTGTCTCGTCATTGCTTCCTCTAGGGTTGCGATGTAACTTGAAGATATTGCTACACGATATATCGTGTCAACGGGCGGTAACCACCCTCACAGCCGGACCGGTGCGCTTCGCACAAGTTGTAAGGCCGCATCAACTTGTGCATGGGGGACGCGGCGCTACATTTGAAACCCGCGCTAGGCTCCATTTTCCCTTAGCTCCAGCGCCCTGGAAGGAGACCCGATGTCCGTACAGGTGACCCCCCACCCCAAATGGGTGGCCGACCTGGATGCCGCGTTGGATCCGAGTCGCGAAGCGATCCTCGACACTCCGGTGATCGTGGACGCTTCGGAGAACCAGCTTGCCGACGGCCGGATCCAGAACTTCCTCGTGGCGTTCTATCCGATCATCCGCGACTTCCCGCAGTGGCTGCAGCTGCTGCTGGACCGCTCGCCGGAGGACGGGAAGGTGTTCTTCCGCGACAACATCCGCGTAGAGAAGCGGCACGACGCCATGTGGCGCGCGATGGGCGACGGCTTTAACGTCCCCAAGGAGCGCTTCCAGATTCCCGAGCCGATGATCCCCGACGTGAAGGACTTCCACGGGTATCTGACCGAGATGTGCCGCGAGGCCACGTTCGGCGCGGCGGTGTCGGCGACCAACTACGCCGTCGAAGGTGTGGCCCAGAAGATCTCGGAGAAGGCGCTGCGCGGGCTCGCGAAGAACGCCAAGATCGGGCCGCGGGGACGCTGGTGGTTGGAAGAGCACGCCAAGTACGACGACGAGCATCCGGTCCACGCACTCGAGATCATCAAGAGCTGCGTCCAGCGCGGGGAAGGGCCACAGGGCGTGACCGCTTCGGCTGTCAAGAGTCTCGCCCTCATGAAGGATGCGATGGTGGCTTCTTACGACTCATGAGTAAAGGCCGGCGCGCTTCGCCGACGCGGGGGATGCGGCCCTCCGCGTCTTCGTCCAAGGCGGCGGTGACGCGCCCGGCGCTCGACCCGATGCGGGTGGCGTCCGAGATCGTGGCCGCGCTCGCGGACGCGGTGGTGGTGACCGGCCTCGACCGGCAGGTGCTCACCGCCAACCGCGCGGCCGCCGACCTGTTCGGCCGGCCGCTCGACGACCTCCCCGGCACACCGATCGACGACCTCGTCTCCCCCACCGAGCGGCAGCACGTGGCGGAGCGCGAGCATCGCGCGGTCGAGGGGGAAGAGCAACGGTACGAGACGAAGGTGGTGCGCGCCGGAGAGGAACGGATGGTGGCCGTCTCCACGACGCCGCTCCTGATCGACGGCGAGCTGATCGGCACGGTGGCGACGCTGCGCGACGTCACCGAGCAGAGAGGGGCGCAGGACACCCTCGCCCGGTCGGAGGCGCGTTACCGCAACCTGTTCGAATCGGCGTCCGACGCGATCGCGACGTTCGACGCGAACGGTCGCTTCACGACGTTCAACCACGCCGCTGAGATCATTTCGGGCTACCGTCGCGAGGAGCTGTTGGGCCAGTGGTTCGCGCCCATGCTCCCCGACGACGAGCTTCCCAAGGCCCTGGCCAACTTCCAGAAGGCGCTCACGGGCGAGACCGGCCTGTTCGAGACGAACTTCTACCGCAAAGACGGCGACGTCCGGACCATCCAGGTCACCTACTCGACGCCGCAGCTCGACGAGGAAGTGCTGTGCGTCATCCGCGACGTCACCGACCAGAAGATGCTGCAGGAGCAGCTGATTCAGTCGGAGAAGATGTCGGCGATCGGGCAGCTGGTCTCCGGGGTGGCGCACGAGCTGAACAACCCGCTCGCGGGAATCTCGGCGTTCGCCCAGCTCCTGCTCTCGGAGAAGCGCTTCCCGCCCGACCAGCGCACCGCCGCCGAGATGATTTACGCCGAGGCGCGGCGCGCGTCGCGCATCGTGCAGAACCTCCTGACCTTCGCGCGCCAGCACAAGCCGGAGCGCACACCCACCTCGGTCAACCAGGTGCTCGACGACACCCTGGAGCTACGCGGCTACGAGCTCCGCGTGCGGGGCATCGACGTGCAGCGGGACTACGACGACCAGGTGGCCGAGACGATGGCGGACGCGCACCAGCTGCAGCAGGTGTTCCTGAACCTCGTCACGAACGCCGAGCAGGCGATGGAGCGCGCCGAGCGGGACCAGCAGCGCCTCACGGTGCGCACGCGCCGCTCGGGCGACGTGATCCGGATCGACATCGAGGACACCGGCCCCGGCATCCCGCCCAACCTGCTCGAGCGCATCTTCAACCCGTTCTTCACGACGAAGCCCACGGGGTCGGGCACCGGTCTGGGCCTCTCCATCTCGCTCGGCATCGTGCGCGAGCACGAGGGGCGCATCTGGGCGGAGAATGCCCAACAGGGCGGGGCGCGGTTCGTCATCGAGCTCCCGATCGTGGCGTCCCGCACGACAGGCGAGTTCCCGAGCACCCCCGCGGTGCAGGCCGTCACCGACCGCCTGCACGTCCTGGTCGTGGACGACGAGGCCTCGGTCCGGGTTGCCCTCCAACGCTATCTCTCGAGCCGGGGCCACGAGGTGGAGACGACCGCGAGCGGGAAGGAAGCCCTCGCCCGGATGCGCGAGGACGCATTCGACGCCGTCATCGTCGACATGCGGATGCCGGACCTGTCCGGCGAGCAGCTGTTCGGAGAGCTCAAGGCCCGCGACCCGTCCTACGCCGACCGCGTGATCTTCACCACCGGGCAGCTGGTGGACGACAGCGTGCGCGGCTTCCTCGCCTCCACCGGGCGCCCCTGCGTGCCCAAGCCGTTCGAGTTCACGTCCTTCGACCAGGTCCTGCCGGCGCGGCGCGCGTCCTGATCAGACGCGCTGCAGATGCAGCCGGTGCCGCAGCCGGAGCAGGCGGCCCCTCATCTCGCTCTGCTCCTCAGGCTCGTGGTGGCGCTCCTGGTGGAGGCGGAACGAGCGCTCCTCCCGCGACGGCACCTTCCAGGCGACGGTCAGACGCTTCTGCTTGCGCATGATCTCGATCGATACCGTCTCGCCCTTGTCATAGGACCGAAGAATCCGCATAGCGTGTTCCGGACTCGCCGGTGTCCGCCCGCCGATGGACCTGATCACGTCGCCGCTCTTCAAGGGGAGGCTCGAGTCCGCCGGCGCCTTGACGACGAGAACCCCCTCCTTGGTGCCGAAATACTCGCCCAGATCCGGGTTGAGGCTCACGAGCCTCAGATCGCCCCACGGTGACTCGAAGAACTCGAAGTTCATCTCCGGGCTCGGGGGCATCATCATGTGCCCGGGCTCCGGCATCTCCATCATGAAGCGGGAGGAGCCGAGATTCTCCGCGACCAGCGTCGCCGTCTTCGACTCGCTTCCCCGCCGGAACTCGATCCGCACCGTATCTCCCGGCTCCAGCCCACGGGCGAGCCCGATGAGCTTCCGACCGGGTCCCGATTCCTCGTCGTCGCCGGCCGGCACCCCGGCGAGGGATGCGCCGTTCAGCTTGGTGATGACGTCACCGACCTTGAGGCCCGCCTTGTCGGCCGGGCCCCCCGGGCTCACCCCCTCGATTTTGGCCCCGATCTTGTCGGTCTCGGCACTGGCGTCGGTTCGCACGATCACGCCGATGCGACCGCGGTTCTCGTCGAACGAGAATGCCAGGGCGCGAGGTGGTCGTGGGGCGCGGGGGGCGCGGGGGGCACGGGGGGTGCGGGGGGTGCTCGGCGCTTCGGGCGGTTCCTGCGCCAGGAGGACCACCGGCCACACGGCAAAGAGCGCCGCCACGAGGAGCATCCATTTCCGTTGCATCTTTGATATCCCTCCGGGGTCTAGAGCCCCACGTACGTAGCGCGAGTCACACGAACGCTCACGAGCTGCTCCATGAGGTCGACCCGCTGCTGCCACAGTTTGACGAGCTCGGTGGGACCGGCTTCCGGATCCGGGGCACCCACTCGTGCCAGCTCGCCGTCAATGACGGCAATGCGGTCTTCCAGGGCGGCGGCGAGGGCGGCCTCGCGGCCGCTCGTCACTCGCCCGTCGAGATGGTAGCGCCGCAGCTGCTGCTCGAGCGTCGCCGACTCCTCCTTGGCGCGCGCCAGCTCGGCGCCGGCGACCTGCCCAGTCCAGAACGGCCGGAACACGACCAGCCCCGCCACGGCCGCAGCGGCGGCGAGGCTCCACACACCCCAGCGATCGCGACGCCGGCGCCCCTGGTCCCGCAGGCTGTCTCGCACGACAGGCCAGCGGTCCCGCGCCGGCCGCCGCGCCGGCAGGGCCTTGAGCTGGGCCACCCGCTGGTACAGCGCGTCGAGCTCCGCCCGGCACGCCGGGCACGCGTCCGCGTGCTGGCGCGCCCAGACGGACGCCTCGCCCGCCCGTAGGGCCAACAAGTCGTCCATCGTGCAGTGCATCATGGTCCGGCTCCTTCCTCATCGAGCATCCGCCGCAGTCGGATGTGCGCACGTGCCAGCTGCGACTTCGAAAAACTCACCGACTTGTTCATGAGTCCCGCGATCTCCTCGTGGGTGTAGCCCTCGACGTCGTGCAGCCACACCACGGCGCGCGACGTCTCGCTCAAGTGCTCGAACGCCCGCTCGAGATCGATGCGGGCCGACAATCCACCCCCCGCCCCCGCCGCCACGGACTCTTCGTGGAGCTCGTCCGTGTCACGCACTTGATTGCGCCGGATCCGCATCAGCGCCTTCGACGCCGCGATCTGCCGGATCCAGCCCCACAGGTGTCCCTCGCCGCGGTACTGCTTGATGCTCCGCACCACCTCGAGGAACGTCTCCTGCAGCACGTCTTCGGCGTCCTCGGGGCGCCGCAACATGCGGAGCGCCAAGTTGTAGACGGGCGTCTCGAACGCCCGGTAGAGCGCTTCCAGCGCTTCCAGGTCACCTGACCTTGCCCGGGCAACGAGGATGTCGGGGACGGCGAGTGCGATGGTCATCTCCTGAACAACATAGATGCGTCACGTACGTCAGACGTCGCGCAACGACGCACGAGCTGTCTAACCGATTGCTATTCGCTGAGTTGCAGCTATTTTGCATCATGACGTCGCCCCTCGACCGAGCCACCGTTCACACCTGGCTCCACCACTGGCAGGACGAATACGACGCCGCCTACCTGTATCTGGTGCTCGCCGGCCAGGAGCCGGACCAGAAGCGGAAGGATGTCTACATCAAGCTGGCCGGCGTCGAGGAGCGCCACGTCCAGCTGTGGGAGAAGCTGCTCGCCGAGCACGGTCACCCCCAGAACCGGCCGCGGCCCTCCTTCAACGCGCGGCTGCGGGCCTGGTTCGGGCGGCGCTTCGGGCCCAGCTACCTGCTGCCTCTGCTGTTGCGGGAGGAGGGGCAGGAGGTCAAGGGGTACATGGACCTCCACAACCATGCCACGCTCGACGACGCGCGGGAGGTCTCCCTGCGGCTCGCCAAGGAATCGGCGGCGCACGCCGAAACGCTGGCGGAGCTCGCGGGCCGGCCCGCCGAGCCATGGCACAAGACCGGGTCGGGGGGCTTCCTGCGCAATGTCGTCTACGGGTTCAACGACGGCCTCACGGCGAATTTCGGCCTGGTCGCGGGGGTGATCGGCGCCGACATCGCGCCGCACATCGTGCTGCTCTCGGGCCTGGCGGGGACGATCGCCGACGCGCTGTCGATGGGGGCGTCGGGCTACCTGGCGGCGAAGAGCGAGCAGGAGGTGTACGACCACGAGATCGCCATGGAAAAGGAAGAGATCCGGATCATGCCCGAGGTGGAGGAGGAAGAGCTCGCGCTCGTGTATCAGACCAAGGGCATCGAGGCCGGGATCGCCCGCAAGATGGCGGCCGAGGTGATGCGCGACTCCCAGCGCGCCCTGGACGAGCAGGTGCGGGAAGAGCTGAAGATCGGCGAGGCGCACGCCACGCCGTTCAAGGAAGGCTGGGTGACCGGTGCCGCGACGGCGGTCGGCGCGTTCATTCCGGTAGCGCCATTCCTGGTGCTCTCCGGGCAGACGGCCGTCTGGACGGCGTTCTCAGTTGCGATGCTGTCGCACTTCGCCGTGGGCGCGGCGCGCAGTTTTTTCACCGGCCGGGGGGTGATCCGGAGCGGCCTCGACATGTTCGCGGTGGGACTGGGGGTCGCGGCCATCGGCTATCTCGTCGGTGATCTGATCGCGAAAGTCCTGTAACGAGGCCGATCACACCACGAAGTTCAGCAGCCGATCCTGCACGTAGATCGTCTTTTTCACCGGCTGCCCGTCCACAAACTTCCGTACCGATTCGTCGCGCAGCGCGACCGCTACCACCTGTGCTTCGCTCGCCCCGCGGGCCACCGTCACCCGTCCCCGCACCTTGCCGTTCACCTGCACCGCGATCTCGACGTCGCCGGCGGCGGCGAGCGTCGCATCGTAGCTCGGCCAGCTCGCGTGAAAGATCGAGTCCTCGTGTCGCAGCAGAGCCCAGAGCTCCTCGGCGAGATGCGGAGCATACGGAGCCAGCATGATGAGGAGCGGTTCGACGGCCGCCCTGCTGCTCGCTCCCTGCTCCCGCAGGAGGTTCACGTACTCCATCATGGCCGAGATCGCCGTGTTGTAATCGAGGCGCTCGGTGTCGGCGGTCACCTTCTGGATCGTCTCATGCAGCTTCCGCTCGACCGCCGGGGAAAGTCCTGACCCCGGGCGCGAGCCCGGGGTTCCCGGGGTCAGGCCGGCGGCCTCGTGCACGGTGGCCCACACCTTCTCGAGGAAGCGTCGAATCCCGACGATGGTGGTATCCCGAAAGTCCCCGCCTTCCTGGAACGGACCGAGAAACATCAAGTACATGCGGAACGTGTCCGCGCCCCACTTCTGGATGTAGGCATCCGGGATCACCACGTTGCCGCGCGACTTGGACATCTTCGCGCCGTCCTTGATGATGAGCCCGTGCGCTCGAAGCTTGGGGAACGGCTCTTCGAAGGCGACGTGCCCGAGCTCCTGGAGCACCATGGTAACGAACCGCGAGTACAGCAGATGCAGCACCGCGTGCTCGTTCCCGCCGATGTAGCTCGTGACGGGGAGCCACGTCGCGGTGCGCTTGGGGTCCCACGGTCGGTCGTCGAACTCGGTGGAGGGATACCGCAGGTAGTACCAAGCCGAGTCGAGGAAGGTGTCCGACACATCGGTCTCGCGCCGCCCCTGCGCACCGCACTGGGGGCATTTCACGAAGTACCACTCCTTGTGGCGCGCCAGCGGGCTCACGCCGCTCGCATCCGGCCGAAAGTCCTCGATGAACGGTAGCTCGACCGGCAGATCCTGTTCCGGCACGCCCACGGGACCGCAGCGGTCGCAGTGGATGATCGGGATCGGCGGCCCCCAGTAGCGTTGGCGCGAGATGCACCAGTCGTGGAGGCGGTACTGCACCTGCGGCGCGCCGAGGCCCTTCGCCCGGAGCCAGTCGACGATGCGGCGCTGGGCGTCGCGGCACGAGATGCCGTCGAACTCTCCCGAGTTCACGAGGACCCCGTCCTCGGTCACGCTGGGGAGCGGCTCGGCGGCGCGCACCACTTCCCGGATCGGGAGTGAGAACTGCGTGGCGAACTCGAAGTCCCGCCGGTCGTGGGCGGGCACGGCCATGATCGCTCCGGTGCCGTACTCCATGAGCACGTAGTCCGCGATCCAGATTGGGATCGCCTCGCCCGTGGCGGGATTGCGGGCGTACGAGCCGAGGAACACGCCGGTCTTGGTCTTGTCGCCGACCCGGCGGGACACGAGATCTTTCCCCTGCACGTCGCGGCGGTAGGCGTTCACCTGGCGTCGCTGCTCGTCAGCGGTGAGCTGGTCCACCAGCGGGTGCTCGGGCGCAAGCACGAGATACGTCGCGCCGAACACCGTGTCGGGACGGGTCGTGAACACGGGGATCTTGGCGCCGGCCGGGGTTTCGAAGATCAGCTCCGCTCCCTCGCTCCGGCCGATCCAATTGCGCTGCAGCGTGCGCGTCGAGTCGGACCAATCGAGTCGGTCGAGATTCTTGAGCAGCCGCTCCGCGTACCGCGTGATGTTGAAGAACCACTGCTCGAGAAAACGCTGCTCGACCTTCGTGTCGGGATGGCGCTCGCAGTAGCCGTGGATCACCTGCTCGTTCGCCACCACGCTCATGTCCTTTGGGCACCAGTTGACCGCGGCCTTCTTACGGAATGCGAGGCCCGCGTTGAACAGCTGCAAGAAGATCCACTGCGTCCACCGGTAGTAGCGGGGGTCGGTGGTCGAGAGCTCCTGCCGCCAGTCGAACATCCCGCCGAAGCGTTTCAGCTGGCGGCGGAACGTCTCGATGTTCTGGGGGATGAGCTTCGCGGGGTGCGTGCCGACGGAGAGGGCGTAGTTCTCCGAGTGGATGCCGAACGCGTCGAACCCGATCGGCTCGAACACGTCGTACCCGTGGAGCCGCTTGAAGCGGCCGTAGATGTCGGCGCCCGTGAAAGCAAACATGTTCCCGACGTGCAACCCTTCGGCCGAGGGGTAGGGGAACATCATGAGGTTGTAGAACGGGCGGGCCGGTCGGTCGAGGTCCGGCTCGTTGGATCGCTCGCGCGCCCAACGCTCCTGCCACCGTGCCTCCACCACGGCCGGATCGTAGCTCGGCACCTGAGTCATAAGTCCATGAAAATAAACAGGCTTGCCCCGCCGGGTAACCCTGCGTAGCTTCGCTCCCGACCCCCGACATGTCCAGCCGCACGCCGCAGGCCCGGCAGAGCTTCCTCCTCACGGGGGCGTTCGTCGCCCTCGTCCTCGTGACGGGGTTCGCCCTGGTCTCGAGCAACAGCACCACGCGTGTCGTCGAGCGGCAGGCGAACGACCGCGGCCAGGACGTGGCCGCACACGTCGCGTCCCTGGTCGGCCTGTACCTGCGGGAGCGCCACCAAGAAGCGGAGGCGCTCGCACGCTCGCCCGCAGTCGTGCGGGCGACGCTCGACGCGTCGCAGCAGGCGGTGCGCCAGCACCTGCCGCAGCTCGATATCCCCACCCTCGAGCGGATGTTCAATCAGCGCCGGGAGTTGGGCGGGGATCCCGAGCTCGCGAGCTATCTCCGCGACTACACCCAGCGCTCCGACTTCGTGGAGCTGTTCTTCACGGAGAGCCACGGGTACAACGTGCTCACCTCGGGTCGGACGACCGATTTCGTGCAGGCGGACGAGGAGTGGTGGCGGCGGACGATGGCGGAGGGCGCCTACGAGGGCACGCCGCGCTACGACTCGTCGGCGGCCATCGTCTCGCTCGAGTACGACGTCGCGATCCGCGCGCCCCGCACCACCCGCCGCGCGGGGGTGCTCCAGGTGGTGTTCGCCCTCGACCGCCTGGCCAGTCTGCTCGCGGCCGCCGATCTGGGTGGCGCCGCGCAGCTGCAGGTGGTGGATGCGCAGGGTGACCTGATCGTGGGGCCCCATCCGGGTGGGCTGCTCCGCCCCATCCCCGAGGCGGGGGCCGTGCCGCGACTCGCCCGCCCGACCACCGCACTGGTGGGCGAGGATCTCGTGATCACGGTCCCGACCAACAACGCCAAGTGGTGGGTCGTGTTCCGCGAGCCCAAAGCCGTGGCCTATGCGGCCGCCCGTACCACGGCCACGAATATAGTGCTCTGGACCGTGGTGCTGTTTGGGGCGACGCTCGCGCTCCTGTGGGTGTTCTGGCGACGCCTCAACAAGCGGGTGACGGAGCCCGTGCGGGCCGCGGGGGCGATCGCGAGCCGGGTCGCGGGCGGCGACCTGTCGGTCACCGTGGTGACGGAGCGCACCGAAACGGCGGAAGTGGGGGACCTGCTCTCGTCGGTGCACACCATGGTGGTCGCGCTGCGCCGCCTGGTGGGAGCGATCCGCACGGCAGCGGACGAGGCGGCGGCGATGGCCACCGAGATCTCGGCCTCGACGCAAGAGATGAGTGCGTCGACCCAAGAGATGTCGGCGACGTGCCAGGACCTGACCAGGCGGGCCGCCGAGCAGGCGCAGCTGGTGCGCGCCGCGGCGGACGACGCGGCGAAGATCCTCCAGATCGCGACGATCCTGGCCGCGGGATCCGAAGACTCGGTGCGGCGCAACACCGCGGTGACGGACGTCGCTCGGCGGAACAAGGAAGTGCTGGACCAGAGTACGGCGCACCTCGCGAAGCTCGCCGAAGAGGTGGACCGCGGCGCCGCCGAAGCCGAGGCCCTGGCGCGGGCGTCGGCCGACATCCAGAAGTTCGTCACCCAGACCAAGGCCGTGGCCACGCAGACGAACATGCTCGCCCTGAATGCGGCGATCGAGGCGGCGCGCGCCGGGCCGCAGGGCCGCGGCTTTGCCGTCGTGGCAGACGAGGTGCGGAAGCTGGCGTCGGTCGCCGCGGCGGCCGCGACCGACACCGCCGACACCGTGCGCGGCGTGCTCACTCGGGTGCAGGCGACCCGCGAACGGCTGGCGCACGTTGCCCAGGGAGCGAGCCTCGCGCGGGAGGCGGCGCAAACGGCGGCTCAAGGTCTCGGGACGGTGGCCGCGGAGGCTCAGGCCAACGACGTCTGGAGCCGGGAGATCGCGAAGATGGCGGGCGAGATGCGGGCGCTGGTGGAGGAAATCAGCGCGCGGCTCGGATCGGTGGCGCAGGGCACCGAGACGCTGCTCGCGTCGGCCCAGGAGATCGCCGCGTCGAGCGAGGAGCAGAGCGCGTCCACCGAGGAGATCGCGTCGTCGGCGAACCAGCTCGCCGAGGCGGCCGACAAGCTCACCGGCGCCGTGAAGTCGTTCCGCCTGCTGGCCGACGATGAGCCGCCGCCCCAGCAGCAGGCGGCGGACTAGTCCCCGAAATTCACCAGCCGGACGAGCTGGATATCCGGCACCCGCGCCAGCTCATCCAGCACGCCGTTGGTGAGTGGCTGATCCACCGTGATCGCGGCGAGCGCATCGTGGCCGGGGAAGGCGACGCGGGCCTGGTGATAGCTCCCGATGTTGATCCCCGCCCCGCCCAGCAGGGTTCCCACCCGCCCGATCACGCCGGGCACGTCGCGGTTCCGGATGATCAGCATCCATCCCTCCGGCGCGACGTCGACGTGATAGTCGTCGATGCGAATCACGCGCCCCTGCCCGTTGCCCAGGGCGGCGCCCGCCACGCGGGCCCGGCCGCGGGTCGCTTCGAGCGTGACCCCAACGGTGGTTTCGAAGCCCGGCTCCGGCGTCCCGGTCCGGCGCGCGTGCCGCATGCCGCGCTCCTCGGCGATGAGCAGCGCGTTGACCAGACTCACGGGCTCCACGTTCATGGCCGACAGCAGTCCCTCCACCGCGGCCATCAGCACCGGCCGCGCCGCTGCCTCGTCCTTGCCACCGTAATCCACCTCGACCGCCGTGACCGGCCCGTCCACCAGCGCCACCGCCAGGCGGCCCAGCCGGCGCGCCAGGTCGAGCAGGGGCGCGAGCCGTCGCAGCAGGTCGCCCGAGATGCCGGGCACATTGATCGCGAAGGAGAGGTCGCCGCCCAGCAACGCGTCGCGCACCGCGCCGCAGATCTCGACGCTCACCCGCTCCTGCGCCTCCGCCGTGGACGCCGCGAGGTGCGGGGTGAGGATGACCCGCTCGAGCGTCCGGAGCGGAGCGTCGGCGGGGAGCGGCTCGACCGCGAACACGTCGATCGCGGCTCCGCCGATCCGCTTGGCGCGGATCGCGTCGGCCAACGCCACCTCGTCTACGAGCTCGCCACGCGCGGTGTTCACGAGCACCGCGGTCGGCTTCATGAGCGTGAGCCGTTCGGCATTGATCAGGTGATGGGTCTGTTCCGTGTGTGCGACGTGCAGGGTGACCACGTCCGCCTGGCGCAGCAGCTGGTCGAGCGGGAGCAGCTTGAGCTGCAGCTCTGCGGCGCGGTCTGGGGAGAGGTACGGATCGTGCCCCACGACCTGCATCCCGAACGCGCGGGCGAGCTGGGCCACGTGACCGCCGATCCGGCCCAACCCCACGATTCCCATGGTCTTGCCACGCAGCTCCGTCCCCTCGAACCGCTTACGGTCCCATTCGCCGCGGCGCATCGCCTCCGCGGCCCACGGGATGTGGCGGGCCCACGCGAGCAGCAGCCCCATGGCATGCTCGGCGGCACTGACCGTGTTGGCGCCGGGGGCGTTCATCACCGCGATGCCACGCCGGGTGGCGGCATGCACGTCGATGTTGTCCACGCCGGTCCCGGCGCGGGCGATCACGCGCAGGTTGGGGCCCCGCGTGAGCAGGTCCGCGGTGACGCGCGTCTCGCTCCGCACGATGAGCGCGTGCGCGCCGCCGAGCGCCCGCTCGAGCTCCTCGCGCGGCTTGCCGGCGCAATTCACCACCTCGATCTCCGGCGTCGCCGCCATCAGCTTGAGCCCCGCCTCCGCCACCTTGTCGGCCACCGCCACACGGTAGCTCACGCGACCAGCCCGGCGAGCAGAGCGAGCAGCTCGTCGACCGCCGCCACGCTGTGGTCGCCCATGTGCCCGATCCGGATCGTGGACTCCTTGAGCGATCCGTAGCCCGAGCCGATGGTCCACCCGGCTTGCTTCAGCGCGCCGACGATCTGCTTGGCGCCCTTTCCCTCCGGCAGCTTCAGGCACGACACGGTCCAGCTGCGGCGCCCTTCGCGGGGCAGGTAGGCGATACCGCGCTGCTCGCTCCACTCCTCCACGCGACGGCGCATGGCGTCGTGGCGATGCCAGCGCGCCTCAACGCCGCCGTCGCGCTCGATCCGGGCGAGCTGGGCGTCGAGGGCAAAGAACAGAGACATGGCCGGGGTGTTGGTTGGCTGGTGCTTGGTGGTGGCTTCCAGGAAACTCACCAGATCGAAATACAGGCCCCGCGCGGGAAGCGTTTTCGCGCGCTCGCGCATCCGCTCGGACGCGACGCCCAGCGCCAGTCCGGGCGGCAGTGCCAGCGCTTTCTGCGAGCCGGTGAGGACAAAGTCGAGGTTCCAGCCGTCGGTCTCGACGGGAGACCCCGCCAGGGAGGTCACGGCGTCGACGAGCAGCAGCACGTCGTCGAACTCGCGCACCACGGCCGCGAGCGCCTCGACGTCCTGCAGCACCCCCGTCGACGTCTCCGAGTGCACCAGGGTCACCGCATCGACCGGCGTGCGCCGCAGTGTGTCGCGCAGCATGTCGGGCTCGACGGCGCAGCCAAGCGGCACGTCGAGTCGGATGCACTCCTTGCCACAGGCGCGGACCAGGTTCGCGAAGCGCTCGCTGAACGAGCCGTTCACGAGCGACAACGCACGCTGTCGCACGCCGTTCCGCACCGCCATCTCCATGAAGCCGGTCGCCGAGGCGGTGCCGACCATCACCGGGCGCGACGTCCGGAACAGCCGGGCGAGGGGCGCCTCGAGCCTCGCGAGCAGCTGCTCCATCGCGCCGGAGCGGTGGCCGATCATCGGCTGCTGCATGGACGCGAGCACATCGGGGTGGACGTCGGTGGGCCCGGGCAGAAAAAACCGCCCGAACGCGGGCGGTGAAGGAGCGGCGGGCGTGGTCATGCGGTGGCGCGAGCGAGCGCTTCGACGAGCCCCTCCTCCACAACTTCCTTCGTCCTCACGAGGCGGACCCCTTCGTCGCCCCAATCCTTGAGCAGTTGTTCCGACACGTCCTTGTCGATGCCCTTCACGGCGTCCGTGACGACGAACAGCCGCGTGTGGGGGCGTCGCTCCAGCAGACCTTCGATCGCCGCCTTGTCGCAGACGTCAGTCGCCACCCCGTACAGCACGATGTCGTCCGGCGCGAGCACGTCCAGCACGGTCGGCAGGTTCTCGTTGGAAAACACGTCGAAGCGGTGCTTGTGGAGCAGGACGTCCCCCTGGTGCGCCCGCAGCCGGTCGGCCAGCGCCTTCGCATCGGTTCGTGCCGGCTCGATGACGAGCGGATCCCGGAGCGCGGTTTCGGGAATCTTCCGCTGGCCGGGAGTGCCACGCATGCAGTGTGCCGGAAACGTGCTCTGCCAGTCGGGCTTCTCGGAGATCTCAGGATGGCTCATCACGTGATCGTCGGCGCTGGCCACGATGCGGATGGCGTGGCGGTGCGCGTAGTCGGTCAGGCGCTGCAAATTGCCGATGATCCGCTCCGCCTCCGGGACGTACAGCGTGCCGTCGGGGTGCATGAAGTCGTACTGGGTATCGACATCCCAGAAGATGACGCGGGCCATGGCGGGGAATCTCTCCGAGGACACGGGAGGGTGTCAACAGCGCGTCTGGTCTTGGCGCGTCCTAGAGTCTGAGCGTTACGGCAATTTCGTCACAACAGTTGTTGCGCGGGCACTTCACGCAATCCGCCCACACCTTGAGCGGGAAGTGCTCCCGCTCGGCGGGCCCGAAGCCGACCTTCAAGAAGAACGCCGGCTTGCGCGTGAGGGCGAGAACTTCGCTGAGGCCATGGGCGCGGGCTTCGCCGATGAGCCGCTCGAGGAGCGAGCGACCAAGCCCCGCGCCCTGCCAGTCCGGGTGCACGGCCAGGCCGGCCACTTCGCCGAGCTCCCGCGAATACAGCTTGAGCGACCCGCAGCCGACGATCGCTCCTGTGGCCGCTGCGGCAACGACGTACTCCTTGATGTGCCGGCACAGGTCATAGTTGCTGCGCGGCAGCAAGTCCCCGGTTTGGACGTAGGGAGCCATGAGGTCCTCGAGCTCCGGGACATCTGCGAGCCGGGCCGGCCGTATGGCTGCCGCACCCGGGAGCAGGGAGAGGGGAGAGGTTCGCTCCGCGTCCCGGACCGTCCCTCTTCCTTCTCCCCTCTCCCCAGGGTGGATGGGCAGAGCCGTCACGCCAGAACCTCTTCCAGGATCCCCACGCCCCGCTCCAGCTCCTCCACGGTGATCACGAGCGGGGGAATCAGCCGGATCACCTCGGGCCCGGCGGTGAGCACGAGCAGGCCCCGCTCCCGGGCGGCCGCGACGACCGGAGCCGCCGGCTCGGCGAGCTCGAGCCCCCAGAGCAGACCGCGCCCCCGCACCTCCCGCACGCGCGGGCGCTGCGCGGCGAGACGCGCGAGCCGCTCGCCCAGCCACGCGCCCTTGCGCCGAACGTCGGTGAGGAAGGCGGGATCGGCGATCGTGCGCACCAGTGCCAGCGCGACGCTGGCCACGAGCGGCCCGCCGCCGAACGTCGTGGCGTGATCGCCCGGCTTGAGCGCCGCCGCCACCGTGCTCGTGAGCAGGACCGCCCCCATCGGCAGGCCGCCGGCGAGCGGCTTGGCGAGCGTCACGAGGTCGGGCACCACACCGGTCTGCTCATAGGCGAACAGCGTCCCCGTCCGACCGAGGCCGCATTGCACCTCGTCGAAGATGACCGCCACGCCGCGAGAGTCGCACAGCTCCCGCACGAATCCCAGCCACTCGGGGTCCACGGGCCGGACCCCCCCCTCCCCCTGCACCGGCTCCACGATCACCGCCGCCGTGCGTGACGCCGACACGGCGTGGTCCACCGCCGCCCAGTCCTCACGCGGCACGATGCGGATACCCGGCACGAGGGGCTCGAACGGCTTGCGATAGTCGGGGCGGTCGGTGGCAGCGAGCGTCGCGAACAGGCGACCGTGGAACGAGCCCGAGAACGCGATCACCTCGCTCTTGCCCGACCACTTGCGGGCGAACTTGAAGGCCGCCTCGTTCGCCTCAGCGCCCGAATTGCAGAAGAAAACCCGGTCGGCGAACGAGCGCGCGATCAACTCTTCCGCGAGCCGCTCCCCGGGCTCGGTGCGGTACAGGTTGGAGACGTGGATCAGTCCTGGGCTGAGGGCCTGCTGGATGGCCCCGCGGAGCACGGGATGATTGTAGCCGAGCGCGTTGACGCCGATGCCGGCGACGAAGTCGAGGTAGCGCGTCCCGTCTTCGGCCAGGAGCTCGACGCCCTCGCCGGCGACGAGCCGGGGACCGGCGCGGGCATACACGTCGAGCAGGGCGGAGACCGCGGAGGGAGCGGCAGTCACGCGGGCTGAACGGTGGGCGCGAGGATGCGCGTGCCGGCGCCGGGGTCCTCCAGCATGCGGCGGTCGCCGACGCGCACGGCCTGCGCGCCGGCGCGGAGCGCCGCCGTGGCGGCGCGCAGCTTCGCCGCCATGCCGTCGGCCGCCGCGCCGAGCTCGATGAGGGTCTCGACGTCGCCGGCGTCGAGCGCGGGCTGCACCGCGCCATCCACCACCACGCCCGGCACGTCCGACACCAGCAACAGCTCGAGCGCCCGAAGCGCGCCCGCGATCGCTCCCGCCGCGTCATCCGCGTTCACATTAAGCGGCGAGCCGGCGTCACCCGCGGCGCCTGCCGTGCGCGCCAGGGGCGCCACGGGCGCAATCACGGGCGTCAGCCCGGCGAGCAGGAAGCTCTCGAGCAACGCCACGCGCACGTCGGCGATCTCGCCCACGTGCCCGAGGCTCGCCGCCCCCGGCCGGGCCGTGAGCAGTCCACCGTCCACGCCCGACAGGCCGACCGCGTCGAGCCCCGCCGCGCGCAGTGCCGTGACCACCTGGCGGTTCACCGGGCCGGCCAACACCATTTCGACGACGTCGGCCACTCCCGGCGTCGTGACTCGCAGGCCGTCCCGTTTCTCAACGGGCAGTCCGAGGCGCCGCGACAGCGCGCTCACCGCGTGCCCGCCGCCGTGGACCACCACCACGGGATCGAACCGCACGAGGGCCCGGGCGCAGGCCGCGAGCCACGCGGGACGCTCGAGCTCGTGGCCGCCCAGTTTGACGACCCGGGTGCTCAGCATACCAGCCCCGCCGTCTCGGGGAAGCCGAGCATCACGTTCATGTTCTGAATCGCCTGCCCCGCCGCGCCCTTCACGAGATTGTCGATCGCGGCGATCACCGTGAGCCGCGGCCGGCGCACGTTCGCCACGGGCGTGACGCCGATCGCCACGCGATTGCGGTAGACCACGTCCTTGAGCGACGGCAGGGTGTCGTGCAAGATGGCCACGCATGGCTCGCCGGCGTACACGCTCTCGTAGATCTCCTGCGCCGTCGCCCGATCGACCGCCTGCGTGAGGGGCACGTGGATCGTCTCGAGAATGCCCCGTTTCACGGGCAGGAGATGGGGCGTGAAGACGATGTCGCCCGTGAACTCGCTCTCGCGGGCCAGGGTCGCCCGCAGCTCCGGCAGATGGCGGTGCTCGTTGCCCGCCCCGTACACGCGGAAGTCCTCCGCCACCTCGCCGAACAGGAGCTCCCTTCTGGGCGTGCGACCCGCGCCGGTCACGCCGGAGGCGGCGTCGATCACCACCTCGCGCGACTGGTCGATCAGACCGCGCCGCGCGAGCGGCAGGAGCGCGAGCAGCGCGGCCGTCGGATAGCAGCCGGGGTTCGCCACGAGCTCGGCGGTGGCGACGCGCGGGCGGGTCACCTCGGTCAGCCCGTAGACGGCCTCGGACGAGAGCCGGAAGTCGGCCGAGAGATCCACCGCGCGCTTGCCGGCCGCCCGGGCCTCGTGCACGTAGCGCCCGGACACACCGTGCGGCAGCGCCGACAGCACGACCTCGGCCAGGGCGAGGCGGGCATCCGCGATGCGCACCAGCTCGACGCCGTCGTGCCGCTCGCCCGCCGCCGACTCGGCCGTGGCGAACGCGACCGAGGCCCCCGGATGACGGGTGAGCAGCCGCAGCAGCTCTTGCCCGACATAGCCGGAGGCCCCCAGCACGCCCACCGGAACGCGTGAATTAATATTCATCGCAACGGAAGAATATTCACTCCCGCGGTCCAGTGCAAGAGTCGCCCGCCGCTGGCGGGCCCGCCCCCGCGGGCGTAGGCTTCCCGCCCCCCACCCCTTCGGAGAGCACGTCATGGTCCGCCCGCTCGCGGTCGCGCTCCTCACGCTCGCGCCCAGCCTCGGCGCGCAGGCTCCCGCGCCGCCAGCGTCCGCCCGACCGTTCACCCTGGACGACGTGCTGCGCGTCCGGGACGTACGCGAGCCCGAGATCTCGCCGGACGGCGGCTGGGTGGCGTACACGGTCTCGAGCGCCGATACCGGAGAGGATCGGAGCCGCAGCGCGGTGTGGATGACGAGTTGGGACGGCGCACGCACCGTCCGCCTGACCACGTCGCCGCAGGGCGAAACGACACCGCGCTGGAGCCCGGACGGGCGCTGGCTCGCGTTCCTCTCGAGCCGCGAGGACGAGCACACCCAGCTCTGGCTGCTGGATCGCCTGGGCGGTGAAGGCCGCAAGATCACCACACTCCAAAGCGACGTGGACGACTACGTGTGGGCGCCCGACGGCAAGCGCGTGGCCCTGGTGGCCGAGGACCCGGACACCGCCAAGCCCAAGACCCCCGTACCCATCGTGATCGACCGGTTCCAATTCAAGCAGGACGAGGCCGGCTACCTCGGCAAGCAGCGCCGCCACCTCTACCTGCTGGACGTGGCGTCGGGGAAGACCACGCGCCTCACGGCGGACGATTACGATGAGCTCCTGCCCGCCTGGTCGCCCGACGGCACGTCGCTGGCGTTCGTGAGCAAGCGACGCCCCGACGCCGACCGCGACGACAATTGGGACCTGTACGTGATGGCGGCCGCGGCGGGCGCGGCGGCGCGGCAGCTCACGACGTTCGAGGGCCCCGACAACAACCCCGATTACGAGAGCCGCCCGGCGTGGAGCCCGGATGGCCGCGCGATCGCCTACCTGCAGGGCGGCCCGCTGAAGCTCATCTACTACGGGGTGCAGAAGCTGGCCGTCGTGTCCTCCGCGGGCGGGACGCCCCGTATCCTCACCACGGGGCTCGACCGCAACGTCGCGAGCCCCGAGTGGTCCGCCGACGGCTCGTCCATCTCCTTCTTGCTCGAGGACGATCGCGCCGTGCAGCTCGCACGCGTGCCGGCGAACGGCGGGGCGATCGAGCGGCTGGTGTCAGGCCCTCGGGTCGTGAGCGCGGTCGCCACGGGGCCCCACGGCGCGCTCGCCGTGCTCGTCTCGACGCCGCTCGCGCCTGCCGAGGTATTCGCGGTGGAGGGCACGGCGTTGCGGCCGCTGTCGCGCCAGAACGACGACTGGCTCGCGCGCGTCAAGCTGGGCGGCGTGGAGCCCATCAGCTTCAGAAGCCGCGACGGCACTCCCGTCAACGGCTTTCTGGTGAAGCCCGCCGATTTCACGCCGGGAACGCGCTACCCCGCCATTCTGCGCATTCACGGCGGACCCGTGTCGCAGTTCCAATACGAGTTCGACATCCAGCTCCAGACCCTCGCCGGTCACGGCTACCTGATCGTGGTCGCGAACCCCCGCGGCAGCTCGGGTCGAGGTGAGCGCTACTCCACGGCGATCTACGCGGACTGGGGCAACAAAGACGCTCAGGACGTGCTCGCGGCGGTCGACTACGCAGTGGCGCAGGGGGTCGCCGACCCCGCGCGGCTCGGCGTCGGCGGGTGGAGTTACGGCGGGATTCTCACCAACTACGTGATCGCCCAGGACCGGCGCTTCAAGGCGGCGGTGAGCGGCGCGAGCATCTCCAACGTGCTCGCGGGCTACGGCACCGACCAGTACGTGCGCGAGTACGAAGCCGAGCTGGGGGTGCCGTGGAAAACGGCCGACACCTGGGTCAGGTTGTCATTCCCGTTCCTGCACGCCGACCGGATCACGACACCGACCCTGTTCCTGTGCGGCGACAAGGACTTCAACGTACCACTCCTCAACTCGGAGCAAATGTACCAGGCGCTGCGAAGCCTGAGCGTCGAGACGCAACTGGTGATCTATCCCGGCCAGCACCACGGCATCAACAAGCCGAGCTACGTCCGTGACCGACTCGAGCGCTACCTGATGTGGTACGACAAGCACTTGAAGCCGTAACCTTCATTCCACCCGCTCCAGCCGCGGGTTGGGCCGGTAGGACCGCCCCACCTTGGCGACCGGTTTCCCTTCGACCCGGACCACGTCCGCGGTGAAATCGAAGCGCCCCTGAAAGAGACTCGACCCCACGCCGTACATATCCACCGGCACCTGCTCCTCCTCGAACTGCCGGATCTTCTCGACCGTGAATCCGCCGGAGACCACGATCTTCACGTGTTGGAACCCCTCCTGGTCGAGCGCCCGCCGCACGTTCCAGACGAGCTGGGGGTTCACGCCGGTGGGCTTGAACGTCCCCATCTGTGGAATGACGGACTTGTCCACCAGGGTCTCGGAGGTGTCGATCCGCACGCCGTAGAGCCGCTGGCCAAGGGCGCGAGCCACCGTGAGGGCGGTCCCGACGCAGTCGTTCTCGAAGTCGACGAGCGTGATGAGCCGGACGCTCGGATCCGTGAGGTCGGCGAACTTCCGTGACGCCAGCACGGTGTCGCCACCGTAGGCGGCGATGAGACCGTGCGGCACGGTGCCTACGCCCTCGGAACCCCACCACGACGCCTGCGCGTCGGTCGACACGCCGATGGCTCCCGCGATGTGGGCGGCGTAGCCGTCGCCGGTCTGGACCAGCCAGTGGTCGTGGCGGGCTGGGAAGAACATGACCTGCTTGGGCTTCGCCGCCTCGACCACGCGGCGCGTGTTGCTGCCGACCTTGGTGCGACGGGCGAGCACGCCGAGGTACAGCGTCTCGAGGTGGGCGAACGCGTCGTAGGGACCCTCGATCAGGAGCACGGTCTCCCATGGCTCGATCTCGTCGCCGTCGTACAGCGCGCGCACTTCGAGCTCTGGCCAGTCGGTGCTGCACAGCTTGAGAATGGCGATCGCCTCGTCGATCCCGCCGAGGAACGCGTGGGCCTTGCCGAACACCTGCATGGTCACACAAGGGCGGTGCCGATCCTTGAGCAGCAGCTCGCGGGTGCGGACGAAATACTTGTCGGAGTAGTAGCCCTCCCGCATCCGTTCGACGGGGAGGTGGAAGATCGCAGGGTCGAGGCGCAGCTTCCGGGCCATCGTCGGGTAATATCGCGCTCAGCGCGCCGGAGGCCAGGTGAAGGTCGCCATGAGGGTGTCGCCGCCCGTGAGGGCCACGCGGCGGGCGATGTTGTCGAGGCGGCCGCAGCGGATGCGGGCGGCCTCGGCCGACCCCGGCACGACGATGCGGAGGCACACGACGTCCACGGCGACGGCGAGCGCGCTGTCGCGGCCGGTGCGGGGCGGGTCGGGACGCTCCAGGGTCACGTCGAAATCGAACTTCTCGCCGCCCAGGCTGAAGCTGACCCGGCGGCCGGTCGTCTCAGGGACGAGATCGACGGCCCGCTGGCTGGACGCCGTGTCGCCGCGTACCAGCGTCATGCGGACCATCACGCGGCGCGGAGGAATCGCGGCCTGGGCGTTGAAGCCGACGGCGCTGTCGATGATGGTCACCTCTTCGCTCGCTCGGGTCTCGCCGGCGGCGAACTGGCGGCTCACCGTGATCTCCACCCAGACGGCACGCCGCTGACTCGCGCTCGCCGGCCCGAAGGGATCGAGCCGGGCGGTTCCACCCCACGCGACCCGGGTCCAGCGTCGGTAGGTGTCCTCCTCCCAGAGCGCCAGCCCACGACGCGAGCGGCCGGCCTGGCGCCGCCCGTAGAACACCGCGGCCAGGTTCACCGTGTCCGGCTCCGGGAGCGTGCCGAGCAGCCCGTCCAGCTCGGTCGCGCGGGTGTGGAGCGACAGTCGCAGCGCCGTCTCGGGGGGACCGCTCACGACGGCGGTCGCCAGCAGGTGCGTCGTGGCGCCGGCGCGCTCCACCGCCCGCAGGGCGTAGGTCACGCGGTAATTCGGAGCCTGGGGCGCGGCGGCGACGCCCAGCCCCAGCGCCGCGATCGCCAGGCTAGCGCGCCAGGAACGTCGCACGCGTTGCCTCGAGCGAGTCGGGCCCCAGCCCGCCCCAGCGGGTGTGTCCCAGCCAGCCCGCCGCGGCGCCGACGGCGAGGCTCGCGGCCATCCAGAGCGTCAGGCTTCGGGCGCTGATCCGCGGGCGGGGAACCGTGCGCGCATGCGGCTCGCCGGCCGAGCGCGCGAACGCGACCCGCATCTCCAGGTGGCTCACGCGCGCTTCGGCGCAGTGGCGGCACCCGGCGAGGTGGCGCGCCAGCAAGGCGCTCTCCGGGAGACTCAACTCCCCGTCCAGCTCGAGGTCGACTTGCCGCACCCATTCGTCGTGCATCAGGGCAGCTCCTCCCGCACGCGGTAGCGTAACGCCCGGCGCTGCATCCAGCGCACGGCGAGCGCGTCCGCGAACGCGCGGAACACGCGGTTCCACATCCCGTACTTCGTCCGGCCGAAGCGGCGCGGCCGGTGGCGCACCGGCGCCTCCGTGACGCGCCCCCCGTGCATCCGCACGAGCGTCGGCAGGAAGCGATGCATGCCATTGAACAGCGGCAGGGCGCGCAGCGCCTCGGCGCGGAACGCCTTGAGCGAGCAGCCGGTGTCGCGGATCGTCTCGCGGTTCATCCGGTTGCGCACACCGTTGGCGATGCGGCTCTGGAGCCGCTTCCACCCGCCATCCCGCCGGTCCACCCGGTACCCCGCGACGGCGGCGGCGCCGCTCCGCTCGAGCTCGGCCAGGAGGGCCGGAATATCGCCCGGATCGTTCTGGAGGTCCGCGTCGAGCGTGACGATCACACGGCCCCGGGCGGCGGCGAACCCAGCGGCGAATGCCGCCGTCTGTCCAGCATTCGCCGCGAAGGCCACGATGTGCAGTTCCGCGTGCTCGCGCTTCAGCGCCTTCAACACGTCGAGCGACCCGTCGGTCGAGCCGTCGTCCACGGCCACGATCTCGTAGCGCCGCCCGACCAGCGCCCGGTCGATCTCTTCCACCAGGAAGGGGAGGCTCTCGCGCTCATTGTACACCGGGACCACCAGCGAGAGCTCAACGGGGGCGGACATACTTCAGCTCGGGCGCGTCGGGGTAGCGGCTCACCAGCCGCGCGATGACGGCCTCCCCTTTGACGGCGTCGTGCTGGTGCGTGCGGTAGATCTCGGCGAGCCGGATGCCCGCGAGCATGACGCGGTGGGGCGGCGGTGCCGGATCGGCGTCGAGCAGGCGCTCGAGCATGGCCGTCTCGTCCGCGATGGTGATCGCGGTGCCGCCCGGCATCGCGCCGCCCGTCAAGGCGTTGCCCAGAAACCGGCCCAGGGGCTCGACCACCATCTCGAAGACCGAGTCGACAAAGCCCCACGCGCTCCACAGCGCGAGCACCAGCGCGACCAACCGCCATTCGCCGTGCCCCGAGCTGACAAACAGGACGACGAGCGCGGTGCCCGCGACGGTCGCCGCGACGCCCAGGATGCCGCGCACCACGGCGCGCAGGCTCGGCGGATCTCCGAAGTCCACGGTCGGAACGTTAGAGCGCCCGCCCGGGAGGAGCAAGTTGACAGCATCGGCCCAGCGGCGTAAACCTACGCACGCCACTTGCCCGGAGGCCCACGTGTCCGACATCCTCTCCCGCCGAGCATTCCTCGCGTCGACCGCCGCCGGCGTCGCCGCGACGAGCGCGCGCGACATTCCCTTCCCACTGCGGTCGCCGCAGCCGCTCCCGCCGCCGAGCCGCTGGGCGGCGAAGCCCGTGGCGATCGCGAGCGCCAACGGCTTGCGAGCCGTGCAGAAAGCGTTCGACATGCTGCTCCAAGGGGCGGACACCCTCGACGCGGTGATCGAGGGCGTGAAGATCCAGGAGCTCGACCCGAACGACGACTCGGTGGGCTACGGAGGACTCCCCAACGCCGCCGGCGTGGTGCAGCTCGACGCGTCGTGCATGCACGGGCCGACCAGGCGCGCGGGAGCGGTAGGCGCGCTCGAAGGGATCAAGACGCCCTCCGAGGTCGCGAAGCTCGTGCTCAAGTACACCAACCACATCTTCTTGGTGGGCGAAGGCGCGAAGCGGTTCGCGTTGCAATACGGCTTCAAGGAGGAAGACCTGCTCACCGAGCACGCGCGCGAGGCCTGGCTGCACTGGCGCGCCAACCTGAGCCCGAGCGATGACTACCTCGACGTACCGGAGGCCGACCACCTGTCCGTCCGACCGACGGGCACCATCAACTGCGACGCGGTCACCCCGCAGGGCGAGCTCTCCTCGGCGACGACGACCAGCGGGCTCGCGTTCAAGATCCCCGGGCGCGTGGGCGACAGCCCCGTCATCGGCGCCGGCCAGTACACCGACAACGACGTGGGCGCCGCGGGCTCAACCGGCCGCGGCGAGTCGAACATCAAGGTGTGCGGCGGCTTCCTGACCGTCGAGTTCATGCGGCGCGGCATGAAGCCGGCAGATGCCTGCCTGGAGACGCTGAAGCGGGTCGTACAGCTCAGCGAGCAGCGGCTGCTGCGCGCCGACGGCAAGCCCACGTTCGACCTCACCTTCTACGCGGTCAACAAGCGCGGCGAGTTCGGCGCCGCCTCGCTGTACCCGGGGCGGTACGCGGCGCACGACGGCGCCGAGGCCAAGCTGCGGGACACGGCCCATCTCTACGAGCGACCCGCTGCGAACCGTTAGCGTCGCGCTGGCGCTGGTCGCGGCCACCGCCCCGGCGCTCGCGGCACAGCGCTTCTGGCGCCACAATTTCTTTCCCTACGTCTACTACACGACGGCCGACGGGCTGTGGGGCGCGTTCCATTACGGTCGCTACAGTCCACTCGGCTTCGTCGAGCGTCCCGAGCCGAATCGCGCGGCGCTCAACCTCGACCTCGGCGCCAGCGTCCGGGGCAGCTTCGCAGTCGTGGCGGACGCGCGGGCGCCGGCGTGGTGGGATGGATGGCGCACCGACTTCACGCTCGCCGCCGTCCGCGACAACCGGCTTGGCTACTACGGCCTCGGCAACGACACCCGCTACTCCTCCGACAGCGTCGCCGCCGTGGGGAGGTATCTCTACCGGGTGAGCCGGACCCGCCTGACGGCCCGGGCGACCTTGCAGCGGCGCGTCTTGGGGCCGATCCGGGTGCTGGTGGGCGGGACGCTCGAGCACAGCGACTTCCGCGCCCTCCCCGGCCCGAGCGTGTTCCGCGCCGACCTGGTCGCAGGGACGGTCGACCCGGGCACCATGCCTTTCACCGACAAGGTCGTGCGGGCCGGCCTCGTCCTCGATACGCGCGAGAGCGAGGTGGATCCGCACACGGGCGTGCTCGTGGAGGCGCTGTTCGCGAGCGGCAGCGGCTACACCCGCACGACGGCACACGCGCGCCTGTACGTGCGCCCGGCCCCGAGGCTGGTGCTCACCGGGCGGCTCGGCGCGGAGGGAATGGGCGGCCGCCCGCCGCTCGCCGCACAGCAGCAGATGGAATCGAGCCAGCGGCCCTTCGTCGCGGTGGGCGGCTACCGCTCGTTACGGGGATTCTACGACGGGCGGTTCACCGGGTGCGGCAAGCTGATCGGGAGCCTGGAAGCGCGCTACGCGCTCGTCTCGGTCGGGGATGCCATGGAGCTGAAGCTGGTGGCGTTCTACGACGCCGGCCGGGTGTTCGGATCCGGCGAGGCGGTGCGCCTCACCACGACCGGGCTGCATCGGAGCGGCGGTGCCGAGCTGGCGGTGCGGCTGCTGCGCAACTCGCTCGTCGTGGTCGGGTACGGCCGCGCAAGCGAGGGTGGGCAGCTGTTGGTCGGGACGAGCTGGAGCTATTGAAATGTGGAGTGCGGAATGTGGAATGCGGAATTGCGATGGAAGGTCGATCGCATCTCGACCGCCTACCCGGACATTCCGCACTTCGCATTCCGCATGTGATTAGATCTCCCGGATCTCCACTCCGCGCTTCGCCAGCTCCGCCACGTAGTCACCGAACGGCACCGCTTCGTCAGGTGTGTGCACCCCACGGGCGGCGATCCGGCCGTCCACCTGCATCAGACCGATGATGGCGAGCGAGTAGCCCGTGGTCCGCATCATCGCGCTGATGCCGTGCGCCTCGTCGGAGTAGTCGAGCAGCTGCCATGCAGCCCGTTTCCCGTTCCTCCCCCGCACCTCGACCCGGAGGGCGACCAAATCGCGCCCCTCGGGCTTGGTGAGTTTGGGGGATACGGCGGCGATGAAGGCGTCGCGCGGCACGATTTCCTTCCCCTTCACCTTGACGGGGGTCAGGTCGAGGAGCCCGAGCTCGCGGATCGGCCGCATGATGGCGACGTGCCCGGGGTAGCGCAGCGTCTTGTATTCCATCGTCTGGATCTTTCCTTGGTACGCCCAGGGCAGCGTGGAGATGCCGCCGCCGGTGTGGAACGCCTCGAGCTCGCCCACCGGCGGCGGGAACATCACCTGCTCGAGCTCGGAGAGGGCGTCTACGCGGGCCGGCTTGCCGTCGCGTAGCACCCACGAGGGCGTCGTGTAATAGTCGAGCGCTCCTTCGAGGGAGTAAACGATCTGGTAGTTGAGCGGCGGCTCGGGATGCTGCGGCAGGCCGCCCACATAAATCTTCACCGCCTCGGCATCGCCGACGCGCCGGATCCCTTCGGCCGCGAGAATGTTCACCATTCCGGGCGCAAGGCCGCAGTCCGGAATCACCGACACACGCCGCTGCTTCGCGTCGGCGTCGAGATCCTTCTGCTTGAAGACGATCTCGGTGTTGCCGCCCAGGTCGGCGTCGTGCACGCCGGTGTCCACGGCGGCACGGGATACCTCGAGGTTGAAGTGGTACGGGGCCGCGTTCTGCACCGCCTCGTGACCGACCATGGCGGCGCGCAGCGCGGCTCCGTCCTGGATGTCCAGTTTCAGGAGCACAAGCCGCTTCCCGACGTAGGCCTTGAGGAAGACAGGAATGCGCTCGGGCTTTACGTCAGCGATGGTCACCCGCTCCACTCCGGGCTGCTGCAACAGATCATACGCGCAGGCTGACCCCTGCAACCCGGCGCCCAAGACCAGCATGCGCATCGCGCAACGTCCTCCACGTGGAATCGACGGTCAACGAGCGGCGGAAAGCTAGTCGGGCGCGAGAGGGGACGGAACCCGCCAGCCCCGTGTCAGCGCCGCCCGAAGCGCCGCATTAAATTCGCGCCCGATGACCCAGGCCGACCTCACCCGCCAGCGCCTCGTCCGAGCCGCGCTCGAGCTGTTCACCTCACAAGGCTACCACGAGACCACCACGCCCCAGATCGCGAAGAAAGCCGGTGTGGCGGAGGGAACGATCTACCGTCACTTCACCAGCAAGCAGCACTTCTTCAACGAGCTGTACCGCGCGGCCGCGCGCTCGGCGGCGAAGGCCGTGAAGGACGCCGACGCGCTCCAGGTGGGGCCGCGGGAGAAGCTCGCCGAGCTCGCCCGCGAGCTCGTGGCGGGAGCGGCGCGCGAGCCGGCCGTCGCCCGGCTGTTTTTCGCGCAGCGCCAGGACGACCTGCTGGACGAGGAGAGTCGCAAGGCGGCCCGCGACTTTCGGCTCGGCCTCGAGAGCCTGATCGCGCAGGGTAAGGCCGACGGCTCCGTCAAGGCCGGCGCGGCGGAGGTGTGGGCGGGCGTCTGGCTCGGCGTGGTGACGCTCCCGATCGATCGCGTCTCGGCCAAGGAATGGCAGGACACGCACGCGGGAGTGAAGCTCGCGTTGGACGGCGCCTGGGATGCAATCGCCGCCGGACGCGCCTGATTCGGTCAGGCGCCTTCCGACCGCCCGACCGCCTGTCCGCCCGTCCGCCGCAGCTCGAACACTTCGATCTCCGGCGGCGTGAACACGCGGATCGGGATCCCCACGACGCCGATCCCGCGGCTCACGTACAGCTGGCTGTTCCCCCGCTGGAAGTGCCCCATCACGTACTTCGTGATCAGGCGCCCGACCGACCATCCGATCAACGGCACGTAGAGCTGTCCGCCGTGGATGTGCCCCGCGAGGGTGAGCGGGATACCCCGCGGCGCCGCCGCGTCCCACGCGCCGGGGCGGTGAGCGAGCAGCACGGGGAACGCGTCGGGAGGCGCAGCGCGCCGCGCCGCGTCCACGTCATCCGCCTGCGGATCATCGACCGTCCAGCTGTGCGGGTCGTCGATGCCCAGCAGCGCGAGCGTCGCGCCGTTGCGCTGGACCACGTGGCAACCGTTCTGGACGAACACCTGACCGGCGTCGCGGCAGGCGCGGATGACCTCCCGCTCGCCAGTGTAGCGATCGTGGTTGCCGAGCACCGTGACCACCCCGAGCGGCGCGGAGAGCTCGCGGAACGCGTGCACGTAGGGCGGTATGTAGGAGCGCGAGATGTCGATCATGTCTCCCGTCTGGACGATCAGGTCAGGCCGCAGGCCGTTCGCCAGCGCCACGATCTCCTGCATCCTGTCCTCGCCGAGATGGATGCCGGCGTGCAGGTCGGAGAGGTGCAGCAGCGTGAGGCCATCGAGGCCGGGCGGGAGATCAGGGAACACGAGGGTGCGACGGGTCACCTCGGGGAGCCGGTAGGCGCTCCAGATGCCGGAACCCGACAGCGCGGCGCCGGCGCCGGCGTAGGCGTACGTGGCGCGGGCGAGGAAGCGGCGGCGCGAGAGCAGGCGGTCGGTCGGACTGACGGACTGGCGGTCACGCGGTCTCCGCAGGAGCCGTCCGCCCGTCCGCCAGACCGCCCGTCCGACGATGTACAGCGTCACCAGGGCGGAGAAAATCCATCCCAACAGGTGCCACGCGATCCACGGGCCGGTGAACGGAAGTCGGCCTACGCCCCATACGCTGCCGCCGAACAGCACGCGCTGGGCCACCAAGACCGACGGCAGGTTGAACCCGACGAAGAGGACTGCCAGGGCCCGGTGCACGAGTTGTGCCTGGCGAGGCCGGGCGGGGTCGGGCAGCCGCTCGCGCAGGTAGAGATAGATCAGCGCCTGGGGCGCCAGAAAGAGGAGGAGATAGATTAGGCGCGTGACCACTCGCTCGAGGCTCCTCGCATGTGTGGCGGCCCTCGTGCTCCACGCGGAGCTCGCCGCCCAACAACTCACGGCCACCGAGCGTGCCGCGGCGATCGCCACCGTGTGGGCGGAGGCGCGCTACAACTTCGCCTATTGGGACCGCGTGCGGGCCGACTGGGACTCGGCGCTCACCGCGAACCTCAAACTCGCCACCGCGCCGCAGTCGGACCTGCTCTTCTACCGCCGACTGCGGCGGCTGGTCGCCCTGCTCGGCGACGGGCAAGCCGCGACGATCGCGCCCCCCAATCTCCGCTCCCGCATCGCGCGCCCACCGCTGCTCGTGACGAGCGCCGAGCGTCGGCCCTTCATCCTCGACTACGCCGAGAACGACGAGATGCGCGTCGCGCGTCCCGAGCGGCTCGCCGAGATCCTCGCCGTCCAGGGCATCCCGGCGGAGGCGTGGATCCGCGACTCCGTGCTCCCCGAAGTCCCGGGGGCGACGGCGGCCAACCGCTGGCAGCGCGCCGTCGCGTGGATGCTCGAGGGTGAGAAGGGGACCACTCTGCACCTCCTCGTTCGCGTGCCCGGCCGCGAGTCGCGCGGCCTCAGCGTGACGCGCAGCCTCTCCCTCAACGATCGCTGGCCGCTCGATCCCCCGGCGTTCGCCGTGGAGTCACTCCCGGGCGGCGTCGCGCTGGTGCGCATCGCCTCCCTGGCGGACGAGGATGCGGTGCACCAGCTCGATCGCGTCTTCCCCGATTTCGCGCGCGTCCAGGGCCTGGTCCTCGATCTGCGCAGCGCCGTCGCGGGCAAGACCGAGTACGCCTATCAGGTGCTCGCCCGCCTCACCGACCGGCCGTTCGCCGCCGTGCGCTGGGCAACGCCCGAGTATCGCCCGGTGTTCCGCGCGTGGAACCTGAGCGACTCCGCCACAGTCTGGTACGGACCGGAGACCGGAACCGTTGCCCCCCGCGCCGACCATCCCCCCTACGGCGGACCGATCGCGGTGCTCGCCTCGAGCGCCACCTCCGGCGCAGCCGAGGACCTCCTGGCCGCGTTCCGAGCCGCCGGGCGCGGCAGCATCATCGGCGAGCCGTCGGCCGGAAGCCCCGGCGACGTCGCGACGTTCGCGCTGCCGAAGGGCTGGGGCGTCCAGTTTTGCGTCACCCGACACCGGGCTCCCGACGGCACCGAGTTCGCAGGCGTCGGCGTGAAACCGGACGTCGTGGTGGTGCCGACGGTCAACGACGTGTTGGCAGGTAACGAGCCCGCGCTCGATCGAGCGCGGGAGTACGTGAGCGGGAGCCGGCGGTAGCGGCTACCGTCCGTCGAGATTCTCCCTGAAGAAGCCCACAACCGTTTTCCACGCGCTGTCCGCCACCTCCGGCTTGTCGCGGGATCGGAGGAAGCCATGGCCGACTCCGGGATAGACGGTGTAGCGGTACCGCTTGTGGTAGGTCCGGACGGCCGCGTCCACGTCACCGAGTCCGGCGTTGATCCGAGCGTCCTGCTCCGCGTACACGCCGAGCCCCGCCGCGCGGATGCGCGCGATGGACAACGCGTCGGGGCCCGGCCCATAGCAGACCACGAACGCCCGGAGCGACGGGTTGTTCGTCGCATAGCGGAAGCTCTGGCCGCCGCCCCAGCAGAAGCCGATCACGCCCACGCGATCGGACCGCACGGCCTTGAGGCGCTTCACGTACGTCGCCGTGGCGTCCAAATCCCTGGTGACCGTGTCGGGGGCGAGCCCCGCGATCAGCTTGCGGGCGTCGTCCGGGGAGGACGGCGTGCCGCCGCGCCGCGACAGCAAATCGGGAGCGATCGCCACGAAGCCGTCCCGGGCGAGCTGCTCCGTGGTCTGCCGGATGAAGTCGGACATCCCGAAGATCTCGTGGATCACGACCACCGCCGGCGCCCGATCGGCGCGCTCGGGATAGGCGAGGTAGGCGGTGATGGTGTCGGGGCCACTGGAGAATTTGACGTACTCGGCGTGAATGTCGGTGCGGTAATTGGCGGTAACCGGCGGTAACGGGCGGTACGCTGCACCGCTGACCACCGCTGCGCCGGCCGCCATACCGCCCAATACCGCCCAATTCCGCCCCTTACCGGTCATAGCTCACTCTCCAGATCCCGGTTCCCCGCATCATCGCTCCTCTACCGGACATTGCTCGCGTACACGCCCTGCAGGGCGCTCTCCCCAGGCGGCATCTTGTCACGACTCTGCAGCGCGTTCTCCGCAGCGCGCTCGACCTCTCCCGACACCTTCGCCTCGATCTCCTCGAGCCGCTGGACGGCGACACCGTCCACCTTCAGGTACTCCTCGTACATCCCGATCGGATCCCGCTTGCCCCACCGCTGGAACAGCTCGGCGGGGAACGTGTCGCGCGCTTCGCGCTCGTCGTGGGTCGCATGCCCGCCCATCCGGAACGTCTCGGCGACGAGCAGCGCGGGCCCCTCGCCCCGGCGACAGCGCTCGGCGGCGAGCCGCGTCGCCGCGTAGGCGTCGAGCACGTTGTTGCCGTCAAACGCGGCTCCGCGGATGCCGTAGCTCGCCGCCCAGTCGTTGAAGTTGCCCGGAAGGTGATGTTGCGCCAGCGGGGTGCCGAGGGCGACCTGATTGTTCTGGAGGATGAAGATCGTGGGAAGTCGCTGGACCGCGGCGAAGTTCGTGCCCTCGTGCGCCGCGGCGGTTTTGGTCGAGCCGTCGCCCACCCAGGTGAGGGCGACGCGCGGCTCCTGCTTCAGTTTGAACGTGAGCGCGATCCCGGTGATCACCGGCACCATGTCGCCGACGTGCGAGATCGGCTGCAGCACGCCCAGCGCCCAGGCGCCGACGTGGAGGTCACGGCCCCGTGCCGGCGAATCATCGCTGCCGAGGTAGGCGCGCAGCATGTCGCTCACCGGAAGCCCGAGCTCGCAGCAGGCGGCGGCGTTCCGGATCATCGGCGCCACGATGTCACGGCCGCGCTCCAGCGCGTGAACCGGGCCGACGGTCGTGGCCTCCTCGCCCGTCCCGAGCCACGCCTTGGAGATCACGCCGGTTCGCACCCAGCGCTTGAGCTGCGTGTCATGCAGGCGCGCGCGCAACAACCCCGCGTAGAGCGCGAGCTTGGTCTCGCCCGGGAGCCGGGAGACGAGCGCGGCGCGCTCGGCATCCCGTTCGAGCGTGGCCCGATATTCCTGGACGAGCGCTCGATCGGGCTTCCAGTCGACGTACTCGGGCGGATCGAACCCGGGCAAGCGCCTTATTTCAGCTTCTCCTTGATCTTGGACAGGAATCCCCGCCCGCTCGGCGACAGGGCGTCGGCGAACTCGAGCGCGGTGTCGTAACGCGTGTCCGGACTCGATTCCATCGCGCGGGCGAGCACCTTCTCCAGACCCTCGGGCGCGTCGGGACGCAGCATGCGCAGCTTCGATGGGTGGCCGCGCAGCCGGGCGATCATCATCTCCTGGGCATTCCGCCCCTGGAACGGGAGCTTGCCCGTGAACATCTCGAACGCGACGATGCCGAGGGCGTAAATGTCCGAGCGCGCGTCGAGCTGCTTGCCCCGGATCTGCTCCGGGCTCATGAACTCCGGAGTCCCGAGGATGATGCCGGTGGCGGTGAGCTTCGCGATCTGGGGATCGGCGCGGCGCTCTTTGGCGAGGCCGAAGTCCATGACCACCGCTCGGTCGCGGCCCCCGTCCTCGGGCACGAGCATGATGTTCTCGGGCTTCAGGTCGCGGTGCACGATTTGCAGCTCGTGCGCGTGGTGCAGGCCCGCGCACACCTGCCGCAGGATGTCGACCCCGACGGCGAGGTCCATCGGCCCGTCCCTCACCTCACGGTCCGAAAGCAGCTCGCCCTTCAGGAACGGCATCACCAGGTAAATCAGCCCGTCCTCAGACTCGCCCAGCCGCAGGATACGGCACACGTTGGCGTGGTCCAGGCGCATGGCGAGCCCCGCCTCGCGTCGCAGCCGCTCCACCGAGCTCCTGTCGGTCGCGAGCCTGGGAGAGAGCACCTTGATCGCCACGTCGTGCCCGGTCGCCACCTCGCGGGCGAGGTAGACGTACGACATCCCTCCCTCGCCCAGCTTCCGCTCCACGTGGTAGCGCGAGTCGAGCACGTGACCGGAGAGTGACGACGCGCGGTCGAGCCCCGGCTTGTGGGTCTGCGGCGTGCGAACCGCCGTGGCGCCGCCGGACGGCGTGGGCGCGGGGGCAGGCGCGGGCTTCGTCTGCTCTTCCACGAGCATGGTGCCGTCGCGGGGGCAGAACCGGGCGGTGTCGGCGTACACCGTGCCGCATTTGGGGCAGCGGCGCTCACTCATTGGCGCACCAAATTGCGCCCTTCGTTCTTCGCGCGATAGAGGGCTTGGTCGGCGACCGCCACGAAGCTGTCGGCGCTCGTCACCCGGTCGTCGGGAAAAGAGGCCAGGCCGATCGAGATCGTCAGGTTGAGCGGGTCTTCTCCCGGGTCGGCGAAGTCGTGGCGCATCACGCGCCGCCGCAGGCGCTCGGCGAAAATCACGGAGCCGTGCAGCGCCGTCTCGGGCATCACCACGACGAACTCCTCCCCCCCGTAGCGGGCGACCAGGTCCACCGAGCGTGTCTCGCGGCGCAGAATCTCGCCCACCTGGCGCAAGACGGAATCCCCGGCGATGTGGCCCCGCGTGTCGTTCACCAGCTTGAACCGGTCGATGTCGGCCAGCAGGATGGTGAGGGCGAGATTGTAGCGCCGGGCGCGGTCGAGCTCCGCCGTGAGCTGTTCCGACAGGGCGCGACGGTTGAGGCAGCCGGTGAGCGCGTCCGTCGCGGCCAGCTTCTCGAGACGCTTCTTGTCCGACACCGCGGTTTCGAAATCGTACGCCTTCTCGATCGCCGCAACCGCCGTGCGGATCACCGTCTCCGCGAACTGCGCGTCGGCGCGCGTGAGCGGCGGATCCTCGCCCGTGGTTCGCAGGAAGAAGACGCCAAGCTGTTGGTCCTTCATCGAGAACGGGAGCGCCACCGCCGAGCGGGTCGGCACGGTGATCTGCTCGCGCTGCCACCGTACCCGCTCCTCGTGGTACAGCGGATCCAGCGCCACGTCCTCGACCAGGACCGAGCGGCTGGTCGTGAGCGCGCGCTGGATCTCGGGGTAGCGGGCGAGCTCGATTTGGAGGTTGCGCAGCATGGGGTTTTCGTACGCCGCGACGACCACGCCCAGCTGGTCCCCCGGCTTGGCGAGCACCATCGAGCACTTGGAGATCTGGAGGACCCGCGCCACGCGCCGCACCAGGATGTGATAGATCTCGTCCGGCTTGAGGGAGTCGGTGACCTCGTGGAGGATGTCGACGATGGCGGCGCGGCTCTGCGCCTCGTCCCGCGCGTGCGCCAGCTCCTGCGCCGTGCGGATGTGCGCCTTCACGCGTGCCAGGAGCTCGCGGACGCGGAACGGCTTGGAGATGAAATCCGCCGCGCCCAGGCCGAGCGCCTTGACGGTCGCCTCTTCGGGCGGCATCGACGAAATCATCAGGACGGGGACGTCGCGGAACCGGTCGTCGGCCTTCAGCTTCGCCAGGAGCTGCAGGCCGTCGACCTTGGGCATCATGATGTCGAGGAGCAACAGGTTGGGGCGCTCCTCCTCGAGCCTGCCGAGCAGCCCCTCGCCGCCGGGCGCGGTGACGACCTCGTACCCGTTCTCCTTGAGAATCCAGGAGAGGGTGCGCACCAGCGACTGGTCGTCGTCGGCGACGAGGATCTTGGCGGCAGGCTCGGGCATTGGGTCTTCAGTCCTCGAGCAGCGAGGGATCGACGTTGCCGCCGCTCACGACCAGCACGGTGGGCGGAATGGGATGGACGGCGCGAGCGCGCAGCGCGGCCGTGGTCGCGGCGCCCGACGGCTCCACCGCCAGCTGGCATTCCCGCCACAGAAAATGCACCGCCTCGCGCAGGGTGTCATCCTCCACCAGCGCCACGCCCCCCAGGCGGTCGCGGTGCGCCACGAGCTGCGCGAACGGGATCGCGCCCACGCTGAGCGTGATCAGGCCGTCGGCGAGGCTCGCGGTCCGCTCGAGCCGCACCGGTCGGCCGGCCGCGAGCGACCGCTTGAGCTTGGGCGCCCCGCTGGGCTCGACGCCCCACACGGTGGCGTCGCTTCCCGCGGCGGCGAGTCCCGTCACGACGCCCGCGATCAGACCGCCCCCGCCCACCGGCACGATCACCGTCTTGACGTCGGGGAGCTCCGCGGCGATCTCGAGCCCCACGGTCGCCTGCCCCGCCACGATATCCGGATGGTCGAACGGGGGCACGATGGCGAGCCCCTCGCTCGCGGCGAGCTGTTCGGCGCGCTGCTGGCGGTCCTCGGACGTCCGCCCCGCCAGGACGACCTCGCCGCCCCACCGCTTGACGCCCGACACCTTCACGGCCGGCGCCGTCTCGGGCATCACGATCACGGCCCGCACGCCGACGAGCTGCGCTGCATACGCCACGGCCTGCCCGTGATTGCCGCTCGAGTAGGTGATCACTCCATGGCGTCGGACGTCGTCCGGCATGCGCCGTATGGCGTTGTAGGCGCCGCGCAGCTTGAACGCCCCGACCGGCTGCAGGTTCTCGAGCTTCAAGAAGGCGTTGAGCGGCTCGACGAAGCGGAGCGGCGTGCGCACCGCCACGCCGGCGAGCCCCGCAGCCGCCTCCCGAACGTCCGCCGCGGTGACCACGCTACTTTTTCTTCTTCTTGGCCACGGCCTTCGCCTTCGGAGCCGTTTTCCCGGGGGCGGCCGCCTTGCGGGCGGGCTTGGCCCCGTCCCCGTCGTCCCCCTCGCCGTCGTCGCCGTCGTCTTCCTTCACGACCCGCGCCACGTCCACCACGAGATCGCCGGCCGTCAGGTTCATGACCTTCACGCCCTGGGTGTTCCGCCCCGAGATCCGGATGCCTTCGACCGGCACGCGGATCATGATCCCCTTCTTGGTGATCATCATCAGCTCGTCGTCGGGCAGCACTTCCTTGAGCGCCACGATGTCGCCGGTCTTGTCGGCCCGCTTGAGGGTGATGATGCCGCGGCCGCCGCGGTGCTGGACTCGGTATTCGTCGAGCTCGGAGCGCTTCCCCATGCCCTTCTCGGTGACGGTGAGCAACGTCGACTTGCGTCGCACCACCACCATGTCGATCACGTGGTCCTTCTTGTCGAGCGCGATCCCCTTCACGCCGGTCGCCGTGCGGCCCATGTCGCGGACGTCTTTTTCGTGGAACCGGATGCTCATCCCATGACGGGTGGCGAGCACGATGTCGTTCCGCCCGTCGGTGACCTGCACGTCGATCAGCTCGTCGCCCTTCTCCACGTTGATGGCGCGGATGCCCACGGAGCGCGGATTCCCGAACTCGGAGAGGCGGGTCTTCTTCACCACGCCGTTCTTGGTCGCAAACAGCAGGTATTGGTCCTCCGAGAACTCCCGCACCGGCACGAGCGCGGCGATGCGCTCGTCTGGCTTGATCGCGATGCAGCCGACCATCGGCTTGCCGCGAGCGGCCCGCGCCGCCTGAGGGATCTCGTGGACCTTGAGCCAGTAGCACTGGCCCTGCTGCGTGAAGAACATGACGTAGTCGTGGGTCGAGGCGATGAACAGGTGCTCGACCCAGTCGTCTTCTTTGGTATGCGCCGAGATCACGCCGCGCCCGCCGCGCCGCTGGCGCCGGTACGCCGACACCGGGAGGCGCTTGATGTAGCCCGCGTGGGACACGGTGATCACCATGTCCTCCTCGGCGATCAGATCCTCGATCGAGAACTCGCCCTGGTCGGCCACGATTTCGGTGCGCCGCTCGTCGCCGAACCCATGGGCCAGCTCCGAGAGCTCTTCCTTGAGGATCTTCAGGCGCCGCGGCTTCGACGCGAGGATCTCCTTGCACTCCTTGAGGAACTTGCGGACCTCCTTGAGCTCCTCCTCGAGCTTGGTGATCTCGAGGGCGGTGAGCCGGGCGAGCCGCATGTTGAGGATCTCGGCCGACTGCTTCTCGGACAGCTTGAACCGCTTGCGCAGGCTGGCGTCCGCGCTTGGCGCGTCCTTCGACTTCTTGATGATGCGGATCACTTCGTCGATGTGGTCGACGGCGATCTTCAGGCCTTCGAGGATGTGCTCGCGGTCCTGCGCGCGTCGCAGCTCGAACTCGGTCCGGTGGACAATGACGGAGTGGCGGTGCGCGATGAAGTGCTCGAGCAGCTCCTTCAGCGCCATCTCCTTCGGCGCGCCGTCCACGAGGGCGAGCATGATCGCGCCGAACGTCACCTGCATCTGCGTGTGCATGTAGAGCTGATTGAGGACCACCATCGGCACGGCGTCCCGCTTCAGCTCGATCACCAGCCGGATGCCGTCCTTGTCCGACTCGTTCCGGAGATCCGAGATGCCTTCGAGCTTCTTGGCCACCGCGAGATCGCGGATCTGATCGTGCACGCGCTCGGGACTGACCTGGTAGGGGAACTCCGTGACGACGATTTGCTGCCGTCCCGTGGACTTCACTTCCTCGACGTTGGCGCGTGCCCGGATCACGATCCGGCCCCGGCCCTTCTCGTAGCACTCCTTGATGCCGTCGCGCCCGTAGATGATGGCCCCGGTCGGGAAGTCCGGACCCTTGATGAACTTCCGCAGGTCCTTGATCGACGCGTCGGGATGGTCGACCAGGTGGTTGATCGCCTCGACCGTCTCGCCGAGGTTGTGAGGCGGGATGTTCGTGGCCATCCCGACCGCGATGCCCGCCGAGCCGTTGACGATGAGGTTCGGCAGCCGGGCGGGGAGCACCGTCGGCTCCTGCAGGCGGTCGTCGAAGTTGGGGACGAACACGACGGTGTTCTTGTCGATGTCCTCGAGCATCGTCATCGCGACGCGCGTGAGGCGGGCTTCCGTGTAGCGGTAGGCAGCCGGCGAGTCCCCGTCCACCGAGCCGAAATTCCCCTGACCGTCCACCAGCGGGTAGCGCAGCGAGAACTGCTGCACCATGCGAACCAGCGAATCGTAGACCGCCACGTCGCCGTGCGGATGGTATTTGCCGAGCACGTCGCCCACGACGGTCGCGCACTTCTTGTACGGCCGGCCGGGAACGAGCCCCAGCTCGTTCATGGCATACAGGATCCGGCGGTGGACCGGCTTCAAGCCGTCGCGCACGTCGGGCAGGGCGCGCGCCACGATCACGCTCATCGAGTAGTCGAGGAACGACTCCTTCATCTCGTCTTCGATGAGGCGCGGCAGGATGCGTTCGCGGACGTTCGGAGCGGTCATGAGACCAGGTGTCAGGTGTTAGATGTCGGGTGTCAGCAAGGCACGGGGAGACTGCCTAAGTTGCTAAACAATAGTCACTTAGGTCGTGAAAGGCAACGTGATAACGCCCGCTAACTGGGGGTGGGCGCAGTACTTACGCGAGTCCATTTGACGGTTGGTTGATGGTCGCTGCCCAGCTTATTCCCAGCCTGAAGCCTGGGCTCGGCCAACACTGTGCTGAAGCACACGGAGCGAAGCGGCGTCGTTGAGCGGGAGTGTCCTTCAGGACAACGCTGCGCCGAGCCCAGCCTTCAGGCTGGGGACACCCATTGGGGCGTACCTCAACTCTCATGTCCACTCACCAGATCTATTTCCACCTCGCCTGGACGACGCGTGATCGCGCACCGATGATCGATGCGGCGACGCGGACCTTCCTGGATGCGTTCTTCCGGAGAACGGCTGCGCGGGAGCATGCCGACAAGGGAGGCAGCAGTTACGCCGCGAGTCGCTTACCGGGCAACATTCTCGGGCTGCGCTGGGCGAAGGAGTACTCTGTGACCACCGTCAGGATAATGCCTCGCCGAGCCCATCCTTTAGGATGGGAAGAACGACGAAGAGACCTTCACTCCTGGATCTGAATCGCGATCTTCCCGAACTGTTCTCCCCGCTCCATCCGCTCGAACGCCGCGCGGGCCTCGGCGAACGGGAACACGCGATCGACGACTGGCCGCAACTCGCCCGCGCCGAGCAGGCGCACGATCTCGCGATACTCGACCTCGTTTCCCATGGTCGAGCCCATGATGCTCCACTGGTACCAGAACAGTCGGCGGAGGTCGAGCGTGGCCTTCGGGCCGGTCGTCGCCCCGCAGGTCACGAGCCGCCCGCCGCGCCCGAGCGAGCGCAGCGATTCGTCCCAGGTCGCTTCTCCGACGTTCTCGATCACGACGTCGGCGCCGCGTTTGTGGGTGAGCGCCCGCACCTCTTGCGAGACTTTCTGGGTCGCGTGATTGAGCGTCACGTCGGCCCCGAGGCGCCGCGCCTCCGCGAGCTTGGCGTCGTGGGACGAGGTGACGATCACCCGGGCTCCCTTGAGCTTCGCGATCCGCATCGCCGCGAGGGACACGCCACCGCCGATCCCCCACACGAGCACCGTCTCGCCTGGCCGCACCTGTGCCCGGGTGACCACCATGCGCCAGGCCGTCAGGGCGACGAGGGAGAATGCCGCCGCCTCGGCCCAGGTGAGCGGGGTCGGGAGCGTCGGCAGGGTGGCGACATTCTGCTCGGGGACGACGATGGTCTGGGCCAGGGTGCCCGGGAGGTGCTCGCCCAGGATGCCGTAGTTGCGGCACAGCGAGTGCTCACCGGCGCGACAATACTCGCAGGTGTAGTCCGCGATCCCGGGGTTGAGCATCACGCGGTCGCCTGGCCGCACCGAGCGAACGTCGGCGCCCACCGCGTCGACGACACCCGCGCCATCGGAGCCGACGATATGAGGAAAGTGGTATTCGTGGGCCAACCCCCGCACCACGAAGAGGTCGAGGCGGTTGAGCGCGGCCGCGCGCAGCGCGACCCGGACCGCGCGCGCGCCCAGCGGGACCGCGGGATCGGGGACGTCGGCGACTTGCAGCTGATCGAGACCGCCGGTGGCGCGGATCACCCAGGCGCGCATGGCGTGAGCGCCCGCTAGGGCATGAAGGCCGGAGACACCATCTGCTCGGCGCCCGTCGTCGGGATCGGGACGGGCGCGGCCCCCCCACTCGCGCCAACCGGCTGGACGTACACGCGGAAGACGTTTTTTTGCACCGCCACGACCAGCCCGAGCAGATCGCCCCCCGGCGAGACCGCGAAGTCCGTGACCATGAGGTCCATGGCCGAGAGCGGCGCGACCTTGCCCGTCACGAGGTCGGCCTTCACGACCTGGGTGACGGTGCGGCCGCTCTCCTTTTGCTCCACCAGGTAGGTGAGCGAGCCGTCGCGCAGAAAATGCGGCGCGCTCTCCTTGGTCTGCGGGCCTCTGGTGAAGGCGCGCGGGTTCGACCCGTCCTTCGACATGAGCCAGATGTGACCGTTGCCCTCGCGGTTCGAGACGAAGGCGATCGTCTCGCCGTCCGGCGACACGCTCGGCTGAGAGTTGTCCGCGGGCTCCTGCGTGAGCTGCACCGCGTCAGAGCTGGTGATCGGCTGCAGAAAGATCTGGCGATGCCCCGTGCGCAGGGAATGGAACGCCACGGCCTGACCGTCGGCCGTGAAGGATGCGTCCCCGTCCGCGCCCGGAGAGTTGGTGAGTCGCGCGGCGCTGGTCCCGTCGGTGTCCATGATGTAGATCTCCGGCTGCCCGTCGCGGGTCGACGTGAAGGCGATGCGGGAGCCGTCAGGGGAGAAGGCGGGCTCGGTCGCGGTTGCGGTGTCGTCCATGAGCTTGCGCAGCTGCGCAAGGTTGGAGCGCTCCGCCGCGTACAACTGAAACCGACCGGAGCGCGAGCTCGCGAGCACGATCTCCCCCTGCACGAATACCTCGGCCACCGCGCGTCGCCCCCCAGGTGCCGTCGCGACGATGCGCACGTGGCCGTACGCCACGGTCGCCACGGTGCCGTCCTCGCTGACAGTGGCGACCGACGGGTTGTCGGAGGCCCACGTGACGCCGGTGGCCGGGCCGATGACGACACCCGCCTCGTCCGCGAAGCTCGCCTTCAAGGGGACGCGCCGGCCGAGCGGCACGCCCACCCGAACGGCGGACAGCTTCAACCCGGCCGCGATCACGCGGACCTGCCACGTCACGACGAGCCCCGGACCCGGGCCCTTCACGACCACTGTCGTTCTGCCGGCCCGCTTCCCGGTCAGCACACCCGTCGCGGGGTCGAAGCTCGCGAGCGAGGTGTCCCCCACAGTCCAGCGGAACGGCGCTTCGAGCACCGGAGTCTTGTCGGCCGCGAGCGCCTGCACCACAAAGGTCGCCGTGCCCTGGATCGGGAGCGGCAGCTCCGTCCTGAACGTCGGGATCACCCTCATCTGCTCCACGGTCCGGTGAACCACGATGTCCACGCTCTTGGTTTGCAGCAGTCCCGAGACGGTCAGGGTCGTCCTTCCAGGGGCCACCGCGGTGACCACGCCGGTGAGGCTCACCCGCGCGACGCTCGGATCCGCGGCGGACCACTGCAAGGCCAGGGGGCTGACCACGCGGCCGCCCTGGGCGGGCACGACCACGTGGAGCGTATCCACATCGGCGGGCGACATGACGACGGGCACTGCCTCCAGGATCGCGAGGTCGCTCGGCTGGACGACGACCGGGGCAGTCGCCGTGAGTCCGGTCGTGCTCGTGCCCTGCACCGTGCCCTGGCCGGGCGCGAGGGCGACGATCACTCCATCCTGATCCACGCTCGCGATATCGGGGCGCAGGGACTTCCAGCTGACCGCGACCGGCGCGGCGGGTGTGCCGTCGTCTTTGAGCGCTCGCGGCGACACGTGCGTGTTCTCGGAGGGAAGGAGATAAACGGTCGGGGGCTCGATCCGCAGCACAGCGGCCGGCCCGGCGCCGGCCGGCTGACCGGCGAACGGGTCGGTGGCGCGAGCGCCGCCCGACTCCGCCCCGGGCCGGGCGGGCGCACTCGCGGTCACCGGAGGTTGGGCGGCTCCGCCGCCCGCGGCGGGGGCCGGGGCGCCCACCACCTGGACCGCCGCCTGTCCTTTGCGCGCGCCCGCTCGGGCCTCGACGATCGCCACCCCGCCACCCACACCCGTCACCGTTCCGTCGTTCGCGACTTTCGCCACCGCGACATTGTTGGACGACCAGATGACGCGCGCGGTGGGGATCACGTTGCCGGCACGGTCGAACGCGGTCGCGAGCAGGCCGCTCCGCTCCCCCACCCGGATCGTGAGAGAAGGCGGGGCCACCTGCAGCTCGGCGATGTTCTGCGCCAGCGCGACGCCGGGATAGGCGCAGGCGGCGAGCATCACGACGTTCCGAACGGTCATAGCGGCGCGAAGGTAAGTCGTCGTAAGTGCCGTTGTCAAGCCAACTTGTCACGAACCGCCGCAGCCCATGACGACCGCGGCGGTTGGACACTTGTCCACTTGCGTGGGAGCTTTCCCGCGGTAAGCTATAGGCCACGCCCACGGACAACCAGCGGAGGAGAGATCGTCCGATGCTTGAGCCAACCGATTTTTCGGAGAGCAGCTGGCCTGGCTCCGGAATGATGGAGCCGATGTATCCGCCGGCACCCCCTATACCGCCCTCGCCGATGATGCGCGACCCGATGGCGGCGTCCCGGCCGAAGCCAGCGAAGAAGAGAAAGCCGGCGAAGTCCAAGGCGAAGAAGAAGGCCGCGAAGCGGCGGCCGAAGGCCAAGGCGAAGCGAGGCGCCAAGGCGAAACGGAAGAAGGCGGCGAAGAAACGCCGCCGCTAGAACACTGCGACGTGACACCGCGGGAGCGCCGTTCGGATGGCTGAGCCATCTCCTTACGGCGCTCCCGCGGGACGTTTTTCCGGGTGCGATCGGGTGTGGTGGCGTCCCTCGAACGAAAGAGGAGCGATGGGCGTGGTACGTTGCGCGGCGGGCGCGGGAGCGGTGTTGCTGCTTGCCTGCGCGGTCCCGAGGGTGGTGCCTGGGAACCCGCAGACCGAGGTCGAGGCGATGCTGCACCGCAGCGCGGCCGATTGGAACCGCGGCGATCTCGCGGGCTTCATGGCGGACTATGCGAAAGACTCACTCACGAGCTACGTCTCCGGTGCCCACGTGCAGTACGGGTGGCAGCGGCTGTACGATCGTTACCAGGCCGCGTACTTCGCACCCGGCAAGCGCCGCGACTCGCTTGCGTTCGAAGCGGTGCGGGTCCGCCCGCTGACGCTCGATCTCGCGCTGTGCACGGCGCGCTTCGCCCTGTGGCGCGGCGACTCGCTGACAGCGAGCGGCCCCTTCACTCTGGTCCTCCAGAAGCGGGGCGATCAATGGCAGATCCTGCACGACCACACGTCCAGCGATCCCAAGCCGTGAGTCGCGCCATCGGGTACCGCTCCCCGCTCCACGCGCTCCTCCTGTGTCTCGCCATCGCGTGCCAGCCGGCCAGCGGGGGGATGATCGCGCTCGAGGGCGCCACGCTCATCGACGGCTCTGGGGCCGAGCCGGTGATGGACGCGCTGATCCTCGTGAAGGACGGGCACATTCAGGGCGTCGCGCGGGTGAACGAGATCCCGGTGCCACGCGGTGCGCGGGTGGTGCGCCTGATCGGCAAGACGATCGTACCCGGGCTGATCGACGCGCACGCGCACGTCGAGCGCTGGGCGGCGGAGCGCTACCTGGCCTGGGGCGTCACGACCGTCCGCGACCTCGGCGCGGCGAGCACCGACTCGTCCATTGCGCTCAAGAACGACTTCAACCTGGGCTCGGTGCTGGGCCCGCGGATGTTCACCTCCGGGGCGATGATCGACGGCGCGCCTGCGACCTACGCCACCGCCACGGCCGTGAGAACGTCCGGCGAGGCGCGCAAGGCGGCGGACCAGCGGGCCGTGGCGGGGGTGGATCACGTCAAGATCTACACCAAGTTCACCGCCGACCTGCTCAAGCCGCTCCTGGACGAGGCGACGACCCTCCAGCTCCCGGTGGCGGCGCACCTCGGCAAGATCGACGCACTCACCGCCGCCCAGGCCGGCGTCGCGTCGCTCGAGCACATGGCCGGGGTGGTCCAAGCGACGAGCCGCAATCCTGGGTATGCCAGGGCCCACGACCAGTTCCTGCGCGGTTGGACCACGGAGGAGATGGGCTGGGCCACGCTCGATTCCGCGTCGCTCGCGCGTACGGCGCGCGCGCTCGCGGCCACCCGCGTCGCGATCGTGCCCACCCTCGTGCTCCACGAGATGCTTTCGCGGCTCGACAACCCGACGCTCCTGTCGCGCCCCGGAATGGAGGACGTGCCGGCCGCGGCCGCGAGCGTGCGCGACGTCGCGGGATTGCTGCGCCGCACCGGGTGGCGCACCGCGGAGCTGCAGGCATTCCGCCGGTCACGGGCGCGCCAGAACCAGTTCGTGCGCGAGTTCAAGCGCGCGGGCGGACGCATCGCCGCGGGCTCCGACGCCGCGAACCAGCTGCTCATCCCCGGAGCCTCGCTGCACGAGGAGCTGAGCCTGCTGGTCGCCGCGGGTCTCACGCCGATCGAGGCCCTGACGGCCGCGACCCGCAAGGCCGCCGAGCTGCTGCGCGCCGACTCGCTGGGCCGGGTGGCCAGGGGCAAGGTGGCCGACCTCGTGGTGCTCGACGCCAATCCCGCGGCGGACATCGGGGCCACCCGCCGCATCGCCTGGGTCATGTTCCGGGGCAGGATCATCTATCCCGATTCGCTGAGGAGAGCATGGGGAAAATAGGACTGGCCCTCGTCGCCGTAGTGCTCATCAGCGCCTGCGGGAGACGGGAAACGGGAAACGGGAAACGTGTGTACGACCTCGTCCTCAAGAACGGCTGGATCGTGGACGGCAGCGGCAATCCCCGCTACCGGGGCGACGTCGCCATCGGAGGCGACCGCATCGCGGCCGTCGGCTTCCTGAACGGGGCGACGGCCCCGGAGACCCTGGACGTGCACGGGCTGGTCGTTTCCCCCGGCTTCATCGACATGATGGGTCAGTCCGAGATCAACGTGCTGATCGACAACCGGGTGCTCAGCAAGATCACGCAGGGCGTCACGACCGAGGTCACGGGCGAAGGCGGCTCGGTCGCGCCGCTCACCGACCGGCTCGTCCTGGACGATTCGGCTGCGATGAAGAAGTGGCACTACCGCGAGGACTGGCGCGACCTGGACGGCTACTTTGCACAGGTCGCGAAACAGGGGTCGACGCTCAACATCGCGACGTTCGTGGGGGCGACCCAGGTGCGGCTCGCGGTCGTGGGAAACGACGACCGGCAGCCGACGGACGTCGAGCTCGCCCACATGACCGCCATCGTGGATACGCTGATGGAGCAAGGCGCCCTCGGCCTGTGGACCGCCCTCGAGTACGCTCCGGCCAGCTATTCCAAGACCGAGGAGATCATCGCGCTCGCCAAGGCGGCGCGGCGGCATGGCGGCGTCTACGCGTCGCACATGCGGAACGAGGGGATCCGGATCGACGACGCGCTCGACGAAGTCTTCCGTATCGCGCGCGCAGCGGACATCCCCGCCGAGATCTCGCACCTCAAGGTGTCGGGGCGGCAGAGCTGGGGCCGCATGCCGCGGGTGCTCGCGCGGATCGACTCCGCCCGGGCAGCGGGGCTCGACGTCACGGCCGACCAATACCCCTACATCCGCGCCGCGACGGCGCTCGACGCCTCGATCCCCACGTGGGCCCAGAGCGGGGGCTGGGACTCGCTGCTCGCGCGCCTGCGGGATCCCGCGACCCGCGCCCGGCTGCGCGACGAGATGCTCAATCCCACCCGGCTGGAGAGCTTCTACTACGAAGCGGGCGGGGGCGACGGCGTCCTGATCACGGGCACCTTCCAGGATTCCCTGCGCTACCTCCAGGGGAAGCGCGTCAGCGAGATCGCCGCCGCCCGGCACCGCGACGCCGTGGAGACGCTGTTCGACATCGTCCTCGCCGAAGGCGGCCACCGCACCGATGCGGTGTACTCCGTGATGGACGAGCCCGACGTGCAGGCGGCGATGAAGACGTGGTGGGTGGCGGTGAACACCGACTTCGGCGGCGTGGCGCCGGACGGGCCGTTCGGCACCCAGTCCGCGCACCCCCGCGCCTACGGCACGTTCGCCCGGATCCTCGGCCACTACTCGCGAGACTTGAAGCTCTTCCCGCTCGAGTTCGCGGTTCGCAAGATGACCGCGCTCGCCGCCCAGCGCGTCGGGCTCTCCGATCGCGGCCTCCTGAAAGCGGGCATGGCCGCGGACATCACCGTGTTCGATCCGGCCACCGTGGCCGACAAGGCGACGTTCGAGCAACCGCACCAACCGTCCGTGGGATTCGCCTATGTCTTCGTGAACGGCCAGAAGGTGCTCGACCACGGCAGGCTCACGGCGGCGCGCCCCGGCCGCGGCCTACGCGGGCCGGGATACGTGCCGCCAGAGCGGCGCGGCACGAAGTGACGCTCGGGCGGCTCGTGCTGGCGTGGATCCCCGTGGCGGCCTGGTTCGCGATCGTGACGCTCGGGATCGCGCGGCTCGGTCACGCCGGCGCGGGGGCCGCCGCCCCGCGGGGGTCCTGGAAGTGGCCGACGGCCGAGGCGGGACTGCTCACCCTGTTGGCGTCGCTGTGGTTCGATTCGTTGGGCCGTGGCGGCTGGTGGCTGCTATTCGCGCTCGTCGGGGCACTGGCGACCGTCCCCAAATGGCTGCCGGGACCGGGGCGACCCGTCCCGAGCCGATCGCTGCTCGTCGGCGCCTGCGCCGACCTGGCGCGCTACGAGATCGCCGGCGCGATCCTCGCGTGGAGGCTTGGCTAGCCTCGTTTCCGTCGGCATCTTCTGTGGTCCATGAGCACGCAACCCATGACCGCCATCCGCCTGACGCGCTACTCGCACGGCGCGGGCTGAGCCTGCAAACTCGGCCCGGCCGAGTTGGCGCAGGTCTTGCGCCACGTGCCGATCGCGACGGATCCGCGGATCCTCGTCGACGCCTCGAGCCGCGACGACGCCGCCGTGTTCCAGGTGGCGCCCGATCGCGCGATCGTGGCGACGGTGGATTTTTTCACGCCCATTGTGGACGATCCCTACGACTTCGGCCGCATCGCGGCCGCCAATGCCTTCTCGGACGTCTACGCCATGGGCGCGACGCCGCTGCTCGCGCTCAACCTGGTGGGGTGGCCGCGCGAGGCGCTACCGTTCGAGCTATTGGCCGAGGTCATCCGCGGCGGGGCGGACGTGGCGCGCGCCGCCGGCGCCTTCGTGCTGGGCGGGCACTCGGTGGACGATCCCGAGCCGAAGTACGGCATGGTGGCGATCGGGGAAGTGCATCCCGACCGCGTCGTCACGAACGCCGGGGCGCGGCCGGGCGACGCGCTGGTGCTCACGAAACCGCTGGGCACCGGGGTGCTGAGCACGGCGCTGAAGCGCGATCTCCTGATTGACGCGGATCTGGCCAGGGCGGTGGAGACCATGACGGTCCTGAACGCGGGGGCGGCGCGCGCGATGCTGGCCGTCGGCGTGCATGCCGCGACCGACGTGACCGGGTTCGGCCTGCTCGGCCATCTGCGTACGCTGCTCGAGGCGAGCGGGGCGGCAGCCGAGCTCACGGCGGCCGCCGTGCCGCTCCTGCCGCGCGCCCGCGAGATGGCGGAGCGCGGGGCGGTCCCCGGCGGCACGACGCGCAACGCGGCGAGCGTCGCGACCGCGGTCACGTTCGCCGACCCGGTGGACGCGACCGCGCGCATCCTGCTCGCGGACGCGCAGACGTCGGGGGGCCTGCTGATCGCCGTCGCGCCGGAGCGCGCGGACGCGCTCGTGGCGGGGCTCGTGCGAGAAGCGACCCCGGCGGCGGCCGTCATCGGCCGCGTGGTCGCCGGCCAGGCCGGCCGGATCACCGTGCGGTAGCGCACGTGCGCGCGATCCCCGAATTCTCGAGCCTCACGCCCGATGCGCTGGACGCGCTCGAGCGCGCGGTGCGGGAGCGTCGGCGGGTGGCGCTGCGGCGGCGCGGAACGGAGTACGTGGTGGTGGCGGAACGCCTCGACACGCTGGAGCGCGATGAGGCCCTGCAAGGGAGGCTGCCGATGACAGGAGAGCTGCTGGCGTTCCCGCTGCGCGAGCTCGAGTACTTCGCCGTGCTGCCATAGCCGTGTTCACGCGCCTGTTGGTGGGACTCGACGGCAGCCCGCGAGCCGATGCGGCGTTCGAGCAGGCCGTGTTGCTCGGGAAGCGGTTCGGCAGCACGCTCATCGTGGCGTACGTGCGCGACCCCGGCGGTCGCGACGTGGACGGTCCGGCGATGCTCGATCGGGCGCGCGACCGTGTGGTCGCGGCGGGCCTACAGGTCGAGGTGACCGCGGTCACGGGCGAACCGGACGTCGAGCTCGCCGACCTGGCCAAGACGGCGGACGCGGTGCTGGTGGGACGCCGCGGCGTCACCACCAAGGGCGACGCCCTCGGTCCCACCGCGACGTCCCTCATCCGCATCGCCGAGCGCTGCGTGATCGTGTGCGGCGGTCTCCCATCGCCGATGCAGGCGATCGCGGTCGCGTTCGACGGACACGATACGAGCCGTCGTGCCCTCGAGCGCGCGATGCAGTTCGCCACGGTGGCCGAAAGCACCGTTCACATCATCCACGCGAGCGACGACCGGGAGGAGGGGCTCAAGGTCGTGGGCGTGGCCGAGGCGACGCTCTCGATGGAGCGGGTGGCGTTCGTCACGCATGTCGAGGCGGGCAAGCCCGGCGAGGTCGTCGCGCGGGTCATCAAGCGGACCCGTTGCGACTCGCTGTTTGCCGGCGCGCACATGAGCCACGTGGAAGGCCGGCCCAGCGCCGTGATCGTATCCCACGCGGAGGAGATCCTGCGCCACACCGACATTCCGGTGGTCATCCAGCCCTGACATGGCCGGCGCGCCTCCGACCCGCGTCCTGGTCCACGCGGACGAGAGCTGCCTCGGCAACGGCACGGAGCCGCCCAATCCCGGCGGCAACGCCGCCCTGGTCGAGGCGCCCGCCGGGGACAGCGTGGCGCGCTGGGACTTCTACGAGTGCTCTCCCGACACGACCAACCAGAAGATGGCGCTGGCCGGGGCGATCGCCACGCTCGAGTGGTTGCATCGCCAGTGGAAGCGCGTCCAGGTCGTGTACGTGTCGGATTCGGAGTACCTCGTCAAGGGCATGACCGAGTGGGTCCCGGGCTGGATCGCGCGCGGCTGGCGCCGCAAGGGCGGGGCCATCGAGAATCTGCCCCTGTGGCAGAAGCTGGTGCAGGCCGCGGCCGGCCACTCGATCGACTGGCGCTGGGTGCGGGGCCACGCGGGGCACGCCAAGAATGAGTACGCCAATGTGCTCGCCATGCGCGCCGCCGAGCGCCAGGAGCGCTCGAACGGCCTGGTGCCGTCGGGGTTTGACACCTGGCTCGGGCAGCAGCGGGCCCGCGGTCAGTACGCCGAGTACGATCCCGATGAGGAGCTGCGTGAGCGTCTTTAAGGACGGCGTCCCCGCCAACACGCATTTCCTGAACGTGCTGGCCGACGGCACGCCCGCGCCCCCGGTCGAGCGGGTGCCGTTGTACGAGGTGTACATGCGGATGGCCGAGGAGCTGGCGAAACGCTCCACCTGCACACGGCTCCAGGTCGGCACCGTCGTGACGGATCAGCGGCTCGAGAACGTGCTGGCCATCGGCTACAACGGCAACGCGCGCGGCCTGCCGAACAAGTGCGACTCGGCGGTGCCGGGGAGCTGCGGGTGCATTCATTCGGAGATGAACGCACTCGTGAAGGCCCCGGGGAACGCGCCCGACAAAGTGGTCTTCATCAGTGCGTCGCCGTGCGTGATGTGCGCCAAGCTGATCATCAATTCAGGCGTCACGCACGTGTTCTATCGGAAGGCCTATCGCGACCCTTCGGGCATCGAGGTCCTGCAGCAGGGAGGGGTCGTTCCGGTGCTGTACGACAAGTGGGTTCGCGAGTGGCGCTGAATCGAGTGCGGAATGTGGAATGCGGAATGCGGAATGCGGAATTGAGGTGAAAGGTCGTTCCCACACCAGGGAGGTCCGTCATGAAGCACGTCTCGTTGGCTGTCCTCGTCGTCGCGATCGCATCAGGCGCCGCGCCGCTGCAGGCGCAATCGCTGCTGTACCGTGGGCCGAACATGGGCGGCACCTGGGTACCTGGTGCTGGCGTGGTGCAATTCAACTTCCTGCACCGCTTCTACGTGTTCCCGGGCCCGTCCCATTTCGTTGATAATCACCCGACCTTCACGCTGGCGGCCGGGTTCGGGAACGGCATCACGGTCGGAGGACGGTTTGCCACGAAGTCCACCGCCGGCACCGGCGCCGGGGCACAGTCGAGCAACGAAACCGAGGTATTCGCCCGCTGGGGCGCCGTTGGGGGGGAAGGCCAGGAGGGATTCTCCGTTGCCGTCACGCCGGCGTACAACCTTCTGGCCAAGAGCATCGACGGCGAGCTCGGGGTGGATTGGACGCGAGGTCCCGTCACGCTGCAAGGAGCGGCGCGGGGCATCAGCCGCGAGCTCGGCACGCCGGGGAAGCGTCAGATGGCGCTCGCGGGGGGGGTCGTCGCTCGAGTCACGCAGTACATCGCGCTGAGCGCGGACCTGGGATCCTTCGTGGCTCCGGTCGACGGGCGCGCGGCCTGGAGTCTGGCGCTCAATCTCCTGATCCCCGGCTCGCCGCATACCTTCTCCTTACAAGCGACCAACGCGACGAGCGCCACGATCCAGGGAGCATCGGTAGGATACGCGCCCACCGGGTCGAACCGGATTCTCTACGGCTTCGAATTCACGATCCCGCTGCACCTGAAGCGCTTCGCGCCGTGGTTCCATGGCTCGCCCAAACCCGTCGCGCTCGGCGCGCCCGCCGGGGCGCCGGTGGCGGCCGAGATCCGGATGACGGCCCTCAAGTTCCAGGGCGAGACCGTCACGATCTCCACCGGCCAGGCCGTGCGGTGGATCAACGGCGACCCGGTAGAGCACACCGTGGCCTTCGAGGGCACCGAGCCGGGGTCGCCGCTCATTCCCCCGAACGGATCGTACGTGCACCGCTTCGACAAGCCGGGCACGTACCCCTATCACTGCACGCCGCATCCGTTCATGAAGGGAGTGGTGATCGTCAAATGACGGGAGGCGGGATGCGGGAGGCGGGAGGGGTGCCGGATGGCTGATGATCTCGACCGATTGTTCGAGCGACTGGTGAGCGTTCTGGCCGACGACGCGCCGGGGCGGCTCGCGATTCCCTTCCCTGCGTCGGAGGTGTACGAGCGGCTCGTTCCGTACCGCTCGAACCGGTCGATCTTGAAGGTCGCGACCCATCAGGATTACGAGATGGCGGTGCTGCGGCTGCTCGCCGGCGAGCGCGGCTACGCGTCGGTCGACCCGGCCGACGTGCAGGACGTGCTGCAGCGCGAGGCGGCGGAGTCGAATCCCGACCCGGGTGTGTTCCGCCAGTTCCCCGATGCCATGCTCAACCTCAATCGGCTCGCGGCCGAGCGGTTCTTGCGGGGCGACCGCGCCTACGCGCCACCTGCCGCGTCCCTCCCGTCCCTTGTGCCACCACCACCCGAATCCGCGGAAGCCGCCGACCGCGAGGGGGATGAAGACGCAGAGGAAGCCCCGCTCGCCGGTGCCACGTTCGAGCTCGCCGAGCAGACCGAGGCTCCGCGCCAGTGCCCGTACTGCGGCGCGACACTCCCGGGGAGCCGGAAGGTCAACTTTTGCCCACAGTGCGGGCAGCCGCCCTCGGGAGAATTGCGCTGTCCCGCCTGTGGCGGCGAGGTAGACGTGGGCTGGCGCTACTGCGTGAGCTGCGGCCGCGCGACCGGCTTCGAGTGAAGCGTCACACGATCGCCGTGATCGCGGGAGACGGGATCGGCCCCGAGGTGATCGCGGCCGCGCTCGGCCCCATCGAACAGGCGGCAGGCAAGCACGGCGTCGCGCTTGACCTCGAGCACCTTCCCTACGGCGCCGATCATTATCTCAAGACGAAGGAGACACTCCCCGACGGCGCGTTGCGCCACCTGCGCGACGACGTGGACGCGATCCTGCTCGGCGCGATGGGCGACCCCCGCGTCCCGGGCAACGAGCATGCCCGCGACATTCTGCTCGGCCTGCGGTTCAAGCTCGATCTCTACATCAACTTCCGACCGGTGCGGCTGCTGCACCCCGACCTCACCCCGCTGCGGGGCAACGGCCGGCGCATCGACTTCGTGATCTTCCGCGAGAACACCGAAGGGGTCTATCTCGGACGGGGCCGGATCGCCGGGAGCGAGTACGTGGCCGAGGAGATCAACACGGCACAGGGTGTGGAGCGCATCATCCGCGCCGCGTTCGAGTGGGCGCAGGGTCACGGCAAGACCCGCGTCACCATGAGCGACAAAGCGAACGCGGTACCCGCGCACCGGATCTGGCAGGAGACGTTCCGGCGGGTCGCCGCCGGGTTCGGCGGCATCGAGGCCGAGCACCGCTACGTGGACGCCCTGGCGATGGAGCTGGTGCGCGAGCCGGAGCGTTTTCAGGTGATCGTCACCAACAACCTGTATGGCGATATCCTCTCGGACCTGGGCGCCGGGCTCGTGGGCGGGCTGGGACTCGCGGCCAGCGCCAACCTCCACCCCGGCCGGGCGGGACTGTTCGAGCCGGTCCACGGCTCGGCGCCGCCGCTCGCGGGCAAGGGAATCGCCAACCCGATGGCGGCGGTGCTCACGGGCGCGCTGATGCTCGAGCAGTTGGGCCATCCGGACGCGGCCGGCGACCTCGAGCGCGCGGTCACGGAGACGCTCGTCGCGGGCGTGCGCACACCGGATATCGGCGGGACGGCGGGGACGCGCGAGGTGGCGGCAGCCGTGGGCGCACGGATCTGAGCGTCACCGCCCCGCGGAGCCTGGCCCGCGTCCTCACGCTCCGCGACCTGATCCTCATCGTCGTCGGCACCACGATCGGGTCGGGGATCTTCACCGTTCCGGGAGCGGTGCTGCGGCAGTCGGGCGGGGACCTGGGCGTCGCGCTGCTCGTCTGGCTCGCGGGCAGCGGGCTGGCGCTGCTCGGCGCGCTCACGTTCGGCGAGCTGGGCGCCATGCTGCCCGACGCGGGGGGCAGCTACGTCTATGTCCGCGAGGCGTTCGGCACCCTGCCCGCCTTCCTGCTCGGCTGGACCCTGTTCCTCGCCATCAATACGGGGTCCACGGCGACGCTCGCGGTGGCGTTCGCGAACTACCTGGCCGAGCTCGTGCCGCTCACGCCGCTGGCCCACCGCCTCGCCCGCGTCGCGATGATCGCCGCCGTCACCACGGTCAACATCCGCGGCGTACGGCAGGCCGCCTCGCTCCAGAACTGGAGCACGGCGCTCAAGGTGGGGGCGATTCTCGTCCTCGCCGCGGCGGGCTTCGCCCTGGGCGATGGCTTTCGCCAGCCCGACACGCGCGCGTTCACGACACCGCTCTCGGTCGGGTCGCTCTCGGCGGCCGGAGTGGCGCTGCTGGGCGTGCTGTGGGCGTACGAAGGATGGCAAAACGTGACCAACTCCGCCGGAGAAGCGGCGGACCCCCAACGCACGTTCGCGCGCGGCATCGGCCTCGGCACGGCGGCGCTCGTGGCGATCTATTTGACGGCGAACGCCGGATACATCGCGGCGGTCGGCGCGTCCGGTGTGGCAGCCACCGACCGCGTGGCGGCCGACGCCGTGCGGGCGCTGTTCGGCACCGGGGCCGCGAAACTCGTCACGTTGGTGATTCTCGTGTCGATCTTCAGCGCCGCCAACGGGCTGGCCCTCACGGGCCCCCGCATGTACTTCGCCATGGCGCGCGACGGCGTGTTTTTCCGCAGGCTCGCCCTGGTCCACCCCCGTTTCGGCACTCCCGCCCTCGCCGTCGCGGCGAGCGCCGCGTGGGCGATGCTGCTCGCGCTGACCGGCGGATTCGAGCAGCTCTTCACGTACGTAGTGTTCGCGAGCTGGCTCTTCGCCGCCCTCGCCGCGGCGAGCGTCTTCGTGCTGCGCCGACGTCGCCCCGATGCGCCGCGGCCGTTTCGCGTGCCGGGATATCCCCTCACGCCAGTGCTCTTCATCGCGGCCGCCGTCGCGATCGTCCTCAACACCGTAGTGGCGCGACCCGTGCAGGCGTTGATCGGGCTCGGGATCGTGGCGACCGGGGTGCCGGCGTACGTCGTGTGGAAACGCAGGCCGACGTCGGCGGACTAGGCTCGGTCGTGTTCGCGCCCTGAGAGGGCGCGCTCGGCCGGGGGTGCGCCCTTAAAGGGCGCACATTGGCGCCGAGCCCGGGCTCTCAGCCCGGGTAGACAGCGTAGCTGACGCAAGCCATGAGCCTAGGACACGTTAGGACACAGTGCCCTATCGCCCCACCCTGCTCTCCCCGATATTCCCCTCGTCTCACGCGGAGCTGTTCCCCATGAAAACCCAGGGTTCCACTACGGACGTCCTGTTCCTGTCGGGCGTGCGCACCGGGTTCGGCACCTTCGGTGGCACCCTCAAGGACCTGTCGGCGATAGAGCTCGGCGCGGTGGCGGCGAAGCATGCACTCGAGCGCTCGGGAGTGCCGGCGGGCGAGATCGGACACGCGGTGTTCGGCAACGCCCTCCAGACGTCTGCCGACGCCATTTACTGCGCTCGCCATATCGGGCTCAAAGCGGGCCTGCCGATCGAGGTTCCGGCCGTCACGGTGAACCGGCTGTGCGGCTCGGGGTTCGAAGCGATCACGCAGGGCGCCCAGCTCATCATCCTGGGCGAGGCCCAGGCGGTGCTCGCCGGCGGCACCGAGTCCATGAGCCAAGCCCCACACGTGGTGCGCGGCGCGCGTTGGGGATTGCGGCTCGGGCCCGCCGCCCCGCTCGAAGACCTCCTGTGGGAAGCGCTCAAGGACCCGCAGTGCGGCCTGTCGATGGCCGAGACCGCCGAGAACCTCGCCGACAAGTACAAGTTGACCCGCAAGGAAGTGGATGAGGTGGCGCTCGCCTCGCAGCAGCGTGCCAAGCAGGCGTGGGACGCGTGCGTCTTCCAGGACGAGGTGGTGCCCGTTCCGGTCAAGGGGAAAAAAGGCGACACGATCGAGTATCGCGCCGACGAGCACATGCGGCCCAACACGACGCTCGAGGTGTTGCTCTCGCTCAAGCCGTACTTCAAGAAGGACGGGTTCGTGACGGCCGGAAACGCCTCTGGGATCGTGGACGGCGCGGCCGCGACCGTGATCGCGGGCGCCGATTATGCCAGGGCGCACGGTCTGAAGCCGCTCGGCCGGCTCGTGGCGTGGGCGGTGATCGGGGTCGAGCCCAAGTACATGGGGATCGGTCCGGCTCCCGCCGCCCGCAAGGCACTCCAGAAAGCCGGGATGAAGCTCGACCAGATGGACCTGGTCGAGGTGAACGAGGCGTTCGCGCCGCAGTACTTGGCGGTCGAGAAAGAGCTGGGCCTCGACCGTGCGAAGACCAACGTGCACGGCGGTGCCATCGCGATCGGCCACCCGCTCGCGGCGACCGGCACCCGCGTCACGATCCACCTGCTCCACGCGCTGCGTCGCGCCAAGCAGCGCTTCGGGCTCGGCTCCGCCTGCATCGGCGGCGGGCAGGGCGCCGCGGTGATCGTCGAAGCCTTCCCGGCCTGAAGAGGAGTCGCGATGGACATCGTCGTCACAGCCGTTCTCGGCACCCTGGCGCTGTATCTCTTCGGCGGCCTCAAGGTGCTCCGGGAATACGAGCGCGCGGTGTACTTCTTCCTGGGCCGCTCGTGGGGCGCGAAGGGGCCCGGCCTGATCTACGTGCCGCCGCTCTTCGCCAAGACGCAAACCGTTTCGCTCCGAGTGGTGGCGCTGGACATTCCGCCGCAGGATGTCATCACCCGCGACAACATCTCGATCAAGGTGAACGCCGTCCTGTACATGCGCGTGAAGGAGCCGGTGAAGGCGGTGATCGGCGTCGAGAACTACCTCTATGCGACCAGCCAACTCGCGCAGACGACGCTCCGTTCGGTGCTGGGCGAGACGGAGCTCGACGAGCTGCTCATGAACCGCGAGAAGATCAACAATATCCTGAAGAACATCATCGACAAGCGCGCCGAAGATTGGGGCATCGAGGTCTCGGCGGTGGAGGTGAAGGACGTGGACCTGCCACCCGAGATGAAGCGAGCGATTGCGCGGCAGGCCGAGGCGGAGCGCGAGCGCCGGGCCAAGATCATCAACGCGGAGGGGGAGTTGCAGGCCTCGGAGAAGCTCGCCCAGGCCGCGCACATCATCGGCGCCGAGCCCGCAGCCATCCAGCTCCGCTTCCTCCAGACCGTGACCGAAATCGCGTCCGAGAACAACTCGACCACCATCTTTCCGCTGCCGCTCGAGCTGTTCCGCGGATTCCTCGAAGGGGTGAGCAAACGAGCCGCGACGGCGGCGCTACCCGAGAAGACGTCGGGCGAGACGCTGCCGGCCGCGCCGAGAAAGACGCAGGCAGGGGCGTAGCCATGGCGGGCGAGCTCATCCGCCGCGAGGCGCTCGACCGCATCATCCAGCGCGCGGCGGAGCTGCAGGCCGGGGAGCGCGACATCGGGGAGGGGCTGACCGAGGCGGATCTGCTCGCGCTCGGCCAGGACGTGGGAATTCCAACGCGCTACCTGCGGCAGGCACTCCTCGAGGAGCGGACCCGCCCTCTGCTCGACCAGCGCCGCGGCCCGCTCGGCTGGCTCGTGGGTCCCGGGCGCCTCTCCGCCCAACGCGTCGTGACGGGTGAGCACGATGCCGTCGAGCGCGCGCTCGGCTCGTGGATGCAGGAGGAGGAGCTCCTCCAGGTAAAGCGACGCTACACCGACCACACGACCTGGGAGCCGAAGGTCGGCGCCTTCGCGTCGATCCAGCGGGCGCTCGGCTCCGGAGGCCGCCGCTTCGCCCTCGCGCGAGCGGCGGAAGTGGCCGGCCACGTCACTCCGCTCGAGAGCGGCTTCTGCCACGTCCAACTGTTCGCGGATGTGCGCAACATCCGCCGGCAGCGGCTCGGCGGCGCGGCCGTATTGCTCGGCATGGGCGCCGCCGCGACCGGCGCCTTCGTGACCATGGGGGTGCTCGCCCCATTCCCGTTCTTGCCCCTCCTGGCGCTCGGGCCCGCGGCCGTGGCGGTCTTGCGCAGCCACCGTCTGCAACACGAGCAGATCCAAATCGGGTTGGATCAGGTGCTGGACCGGCTCGAACGCGGCGAGATCAAGCCAGAGCACACCTTGCCGGGTCTGAAGACGAGCCCGTTCGTGCGGATCGCCGACGAGATTCGGAAGACGTTCGAAATCATCTGAGCGAGACATGACCGACATCAAGCGGGTTGGGGTACTGGGCTGCGGGCTCATGGGAAGCGGCATCGCCCAGGTCGCCGCCACGGCCGGATACGACACGACCGTGCGCGACGTGTCGCAGCAGGTCTGGGACAAGGCGCGCCCCGCAATCGAGAAGTCGCTCGCCAAGTTCGTGGAGAAGGGGAAGCTTCCCGCCGCCGACCGCGATGCCGCGCTCAAACGGTTGCGGTTCACGACCACCACCGCCGATCTCACGCAGTGCGACGTCGTCGTCGAGGCGGTGACGGAAGATCTGGACGTCAAGAACGCTCTGTGGAGGGAGCTGGACGGCCTCTGCGGTCCGGCCACCATCTTCGCGTCGAATACCTCGAGCCTCACCATCGCGGCGATGGCGGCGGCCACGAAGCGAGGCGACCGCTTCGTCGGCCTGCACTTCTTCAACCCCGTGCCCCTCATGCCGCTCGTCGAGGTCGTCCGGACGGTGACCACCTCGCAAGCGACGTTCCAGCGCGCCTTCGCGTTCGCCGGCTCGCTCGGCAAGGAGCCCGTGGCGGCGAAGGACACGTCCGGGTTCATCGTCAACCTGCTGCTCGTGCCCTACCTGCTCGACGCCATCCGGGCGGTGGAGCGCGGCGTTGGCAGCGTGCCCGACATCGACAAGGCGATGCAGCTCGGCTGCGGCTATCCGATGGGGCCGCTCACCCTGCTCGACTTCGTCGGCCTCGACACGACCTACAAGATCGCCGAGATCATGTTCACCGAGTACCGCGAGCAGCGCTACGCCCCGCCGCCGCTCTTGAAGCGCATGGTCCTGGCCGGCATGCACGGCCGCAAGAGCGGCAAGGGGTTCTACGACTACGCCGTCGATCCGCCCAAAGTGCTCGATCTGGGCGTTTGACCCGCCGCTCTCGTCGCCACCTTTACCGAGGATGCGATCTGCATGTTCGGCTATGATTGGCCCCGCTTTCACGCGGCGGTGAACGATCTCCCCGCGGCCCTCCTGTTCGTGACGGTGCTGTTCGACCTCGGGGCCTGGCTCACGAAGCGCGATTCGCTCAAGTCAGCGGCCGTGTGGACCCTGTGGGCCGGGGTGATCGGCGGCTGGGTGGCGGTGCTCGCCGGCCTCCAGGCCCAAGACGCGATCGAACACGGCGAAGCGATTCACGAGCTCATGGAGCAGCACGAGCGACAGGCACTCGTCACCATGGGGATTTTCACCGTCGTGCTCCTGTGGAAACTGTACCGCCGCTCCAACGTGCCCCGCGTCGAAGAGCTGGTGCTGCGCGGGCTCAGCGTGTTCGGCGTCATCGGTCTCCTGTACACGGCTGCCGCCGGCGGTAAGCTGGCGTTCGAGCACGCCGCCGGCGTCCCGGCGGCCACCCTGAAGGCGGAACTCGAGAACCGCGAGGCGGGGCATCACCACGAGGCGGGCGAGGCCGAAGAGCATGAGCACGCGGACTCGGCGAAAAACGCGGGGCACACGCACGCGCCCGGAACGCCGCCGCATAAACACTAATGATGCACACCCTTCCGTTCCGCGTTCCGCGTTCCGCGTTCCGCCTTTGTCTTGTCGTCGCCGCCTGCACCCCCGTCACGACCCGCCCCGCCTTCCGCCCCGACCCGCGCGCGCTCGTCGTGATCCTGAACGCACGACCCGAGCGCGTGACGATCGGGATCGACAGCCTGGTGCCAGCCGAGAGCCTCGAGGTCTCGCACGTCAACGTGCGGGACGGCTACGTCGAAACCGCGTGGTACGACACGCGGGCCCACCGCACCCGGCACCACGAGCGCGATATTGCCGATCTCTCCGCGACCGTGAAGATCCGCTTCTGGGCCGACCCCTGGGTCCCCGGCCAGACCCGCCTCACGGTCGAGCCGGTGTACCGCCCGCGCTACGATCCATCACGCGTCGAGCGAGACCTCGAAGTGATCCTGTCGAAGGACGACGAGGGGTACAAGATTGCGCAGAAGCTGCTGGACAAGCTGAAGGAACGGTTCGGGGTGCCGAAGGCCGCCGGCTAGGCGCCTACCCAGCTCTTCACCCAGCGCTCCATCACGTCGAGGTCGAGCATCGCATCTCGGCAGGGTCCGTTCGGCAGGCGCATGGTGAGTCCCAGGACGGGTAGGCGCCCGGCCACGTCGCGCAGCCCGGTCATCATGTCCCGCTCGCACGCCACGGCGACGACCGCGCGGGGCCGGCGCTCGCGGATGACGCGCCGCGCCAGTTGTCCCCGCGTCGCGACGAACACCGGCACCTCGTAGCGTCCAGCGATCGCCAGCACACCGTCGAGCGCCTCCTTGGACAGGCAGCGGGGGATGAGCACCAGGAGCTCACCTTTCCCCATCGTGCGCCGGCGCCGCTCGGAGAGCGCGTTGTACACGTCGATGGCCGCGTGCTCCACCCAGTCCCGCTTACCGAACACACGGGCGACGTGGGACGTGAGGCTCATCAGGCCGAGATAGGGACCCCGCTCGAGCCAGCGGTCCGGGAGGGCGAGGAGGCCTCCATAAAAGGAAAGCAGCAGGACCGCGAACCAGAGCCAGGTCCCCGCGGCAGCCGCGCCCAGGGCCAGCCACAGGGCGCGGGGCAACTCCGACCAGAGGGCGCCGATCCGCGGAGCGAGCAGGAAGAGCAGGACCGCGCCGACCGCCATTCCCAGGACCATCGTGACAGCCGCGAACCGGAAGAACAGCCCCGCTGGCGCGGAGAAGTCGCCGTTTCCGGGGAGTGGTCGACCGTCCCACTCGTCCCACTCGTGGCCGAGACGGCGGTCGGTCTCGAGGCGGATCAACTGGGCGCGGGGCGCGTCGGAAGCCATATGCGCGTCAAGCATCACTCGGCACCTTGGGCGTGTCAAGACGATGCGTGCGCGGTGCGCACGACGCGGTAGCTTTCGGAGGCAACCACGCACCGCGTACCGCGCACAATTGTGACGCCGACTCCCAGCCTTCTCACCGATCCCCGCATCCTCGCCGCTTACTCGGAGGGCGCGGGCATCTACCGGATCGTCCCCGCGGCCGTCGCGGTCCCGCGGGGCGTGGAACAGCTGCAGCAGCTCCTCCGCTGGGCGGCGGAGACGAGTACGCCGCTCGTGCCGCGCGGCGCGGGGAGCGGGATGGCCGGCGGCAGCGTGGGCCGTGGCGTGCTCGTCGACGTGAGCCGGGGATTCCACTGGACGGCGCCCGACTGGCCCCGCCGCACCCTGTGGGCCGGCGCCTCCGTGACTTGGGCGGAGGTGACGGCGGCGGCGCGGTCGTTCGGCCTGCGGCTCCCTCCCGATCCTTCTTCGGGAGCCTTCGCGACGTCGGGAGGAATGGTGGCGACCAACGCCGCGGGGCCACGCTCGGTGCGCTGCGGCAGCGTCCGGCGCTGGGTAGAGGCCATCGAAGTCATCGGAGCGGATGGGGAAGCGCGGCGGATCAAACGGGGAGAAGGAAATGGGGAGAGGTTCGCCCTGTCACCCGACCAGCGCCGGCTCGTCGAGGCTCGCTTCCCGAAGACGCGCAAGAACTCGGCCGGGTACGCCCTGGACCGCTACGCCAGGTCGGGCGCGGAGCTCGACCTGGTGATCGGGTCGGAGGGCACGCTCGCGTTCGTGACTGCGGTGCAGTGGCGGCTCGAGCCGATCCCCGTGGACGTGGCGGGCGTTGCCCTGGGGTTCCGTAGCGTCGAGCACCTCGCGGAGGCGGTCCCGTACCTCGTCGCCCTGAACCCCTCGGCGCTCGAGCTGCTGGACCGTACCCTGCTCGAGCTCGTGCCGGACGCGCGGGCGGGGCTCCCTGAGGGGCTCGAAGGGCTGCTGTTGGTGGAGTTCGAGCGGGAGACGCAGGCGGCGGCGCGGGGCGTGGTCGGGGACGCCGTGCGGGGCCTGCGGGCCAGCACCACCCACGTCGCGACCGCCGTGGATCGGGCGGGGCTGGGGGCGCTCTGGGCGGTCCGCCGGCTCGCGAGCCCGGCCCTCGCCCGACTCCCCGAGACGCGCCGCTCGCTGCAAGTGATCGAGGACGGCTGCGTGCCGCTCGAGCAGTTGGCGGGCTACGTCACCGGCATCCGAGCCGCAGCCGAGCGACGCGGCATCCCCGTGGCGATCTTCGGGCACGCGGGCGACGGCCACGTGCACGTGAACGTGCTCCCCGACACCACCGCCCCACGGTGGCTGGACGCGCTGGCGGCGCTCTATAGCGACGCGGCGGAGCTGTTGCTCGTGGTGGGAGGGACGCCGAGCGGTGAGCACGGCGTGGGGCGGCTGCGCGCCGGGCTCCTCGAACGGTTCTACGGGCCGGACGTGATGGGGCTGTTCCGCGAGCTGAAGCAGGCGTACGACCCGCGCTCGATTCTCAACCCGGGTGTTATAATCCCCTCGGCCGATTGGACGCCGCTCAGCGATCTCAAGGTCGGGCCGGACGCGGCACCGCTGCCGGACGACATCGCCGCCCGGCTGCGCGAGATGGAGCGGACCGCCGGCTGGGCCACACCCAAGGTGGAACTGGCTCGATCCCCTGACACCCGACACCCGACACCTGACACCTGATGGAAATCTTCCGCGCCCCCCGCGTCAGCCTCATCGCCCGCCCCGAGTTCCTCGAGCCCGAGCACCTGCGGGTCGAGTGGCAGGGTACCGCCTCCGCGGGCGAGCGGCTCGCCGAGTTCGCCGGCCGCATCTGCTACATGAGCCAGCACAACCCGGCGAGCCGGACGACGGCCGAATACCTCGAGAACATCAAGAAGCAAGGTCACGGCTCGGTGCTGGAGCACGCGGTGTACGTGCTCCTGATCGAGGGGATCTCGCGCTCCTGCTCGCACGAGCTGGTGCGGCACCGCGCGGGGTTCGGGTACTCCCAGCTGTCGCAGCGCTACGTCGATGAGTCCCACGCTGCGTTCGTGGTGCCGCCGGCGATCCTCGGCGATCCCCCGCTCGAGGCGGAGTGGGAGCGAGGAGTGGCGGACGCACAGGCGGCGTACGTGCGCGCGCTCGAGGCGCTGATGCAGCGCTATGCGTGGGTCGCTGACAAGGTGCACCGCCGCAAGCTCGCCCGCGAGGCGGCTCGCAGCGTCCTCCCGAACGCCACCGAGGTGAAGATCGTCGTGTCAGGCAACGCCCGCGCCTGGCGCACGATGCTCGAGCTGCGCACCGGGGAAGGCGCGGAGCTCGAGATCCGACGGATGGCGATCGCCTGTCTCCGCCTACTGCAGCGCGAGGCGTCCGCGCTGTTTTCCGATTTCGAGATGTACGTCGCCGACGACCGACAGGAGGCCGCGCGCGTCGCGTACCACAAAGTCTGATGACGTCGATCGTCGAAAAAATTTCCAACTTCCCTATTGCGCATCGCTCGCGCATTTCTTATTCTCATACTCGACTACGCGTTTCGATCCACAGACCGCACCAGCGGCCTTTTTTGTAGGAGGTCACCCGAGACCACATGCGAATCGGTCTCGCATACAACGAAAAACCCGATCCCGCGTCCGGTCAGGCACCCGACACCACCAACGACGCGTTCGCCGAGTGGGACGACCCGTCCACCATTGCTGCGGTGGAGCAGGCCCTCGGTCTCTTCGGCAGCGTCATCCGTCTCGAAGCCGATCGGTTCCTTCCCCAGAAACTCGCGCTCGGTCGTCCCGATCTCGTCTTCAACATGGCCGAGGGGTTCCACGGCCAGAGTCGCGAAGCGCTGGTCCCCGCGATCTGCGAGTATCTAAACGTTCCGTACACGGGCTCGGACCCGCTCACACTGGCGCTCTCGCTGCACAAGGGCCGCACCAAGGAGACGCTGGCGTATCGCGGCGTGCCCACGGCGCCGTTCACGTGCGTGGAGACGGTCGCCGACCTCCAGCGCGTGGCGCTCCCGTTCCCCGTGTTCGTCAAACCGGTGGCCGAAGGGTCCGGGAAGGGTGTATTTACGAGCAACCTGTGCGCCAGCCCGCAGGCGCTCCGCGAGCGCGTCGGGTTCCTGCTCGAGCGCTACGCGGAGCCTGTGCTGATCGAGACCTATCTCCCCGGCCCCGAGTTCACCGTCGCGATCCTCGGCAACGGAGCCGAGGCGTACTGCCTACCGGTGATCGGGTTCGATTTCTCGACCCTGCCCCAGGGCGCGCCGCCGGTCTACGGCTACGAGGCGAAATGGGTGTGGGACCGTCCGGATGCGCCGCTCGCCATCTTCCAGTGCCCGGCGCGCGTGCCCGCGGCCCTACACCGCGAGATCGAGCGTACCGCGCTCGACGCTTACCACGCCCTCGGGTGCCGAGATTGGTGCCGCGTGGACCTCCGGGTGGACCGGTTCGGCGTGCCGAACCTGCTCGAGCTCAATCCGCTCCCCGGCATCATCCCCGACCCGGCGATGAACTCCTGTTTTCCCAAGGCGGCCCGCGCCGCGGGGTTCGGCTACGACGAGCTGATTCAGGAAGTGGTCCGCATCGCCTGGCGGCGCCTCACCGGGCAAGCGCTCGCCGTCGGGGCCGGGCGGGCCGCGCCCCTCCCTCACGTTGCGACGGTCGGCGCGTGAGAGTCGTCATCCTGTACGATCCCGGGGCCGAAGACTGGACAGCGGAGGACATCCGCGGCGTGATGAAGGCCGTGGACGAAATCGGCGCGATCTTCGGCGTGATGGGCCACGAGATCCGCAAAGTGCCCGTCCGCCACGACATGCGCTGGTTCCAGGCGGCGCGCCGGGCGGATTTGGTGTTCAATCTGTGCGAGGGGGTCCACGGGCGGAGCGAGTGGGAAGAGCACGTGGTCGGCACCCTCGAGTTCGCGGGGCTCGCCATTACGGGCGCGAGCCTCTGGACCATCGCGGCGTGCCGCCGCAAGCCGATCGCCAATGCGCTGCTCCAGCAGGCGGGGCTCCCGATCCCCCGCTGGACCGTAGCCCAGGGCAAGATCGAGGATGACTTCCCGCTGCCCGCCATCGTCAAGCCGGCGGCGGAGGACGCGAGCGCCGGGCTCGACCGCGGCTCCGTCGTGAGCGACCGCAAGGCGCTGCGCGCCCGCGTGGCGGCGATGACCGAGCAGTTCGACGACGTGCTCGTCCAAGAGTACATCGACGGCCGCGAGTTCAACGTCGGCTTCGTCGGCAACCGGGTCCTGCCCATCGCCGAGATCGACTTCAGCCGGATGCCGGAGGGGGCGTGGTCGATTCTGACCTACGCCGGGAAATGGGAGACCGGCTCGCTCGATGATCTGGGCTCGGTGCCCGTGTGCCCGGCCGGCATCCCGCAGAAGCTCGCCGACCGGCTGATCCGGGTGGCCGAGCTGGCGTGGCGCACCATGCAGGGCAAGGGCTACGGTCGCATCGACCTGCGCGTCGACGAGCAGGGCCGCCCCTGGGTCCTCGAGGTCAACCCCAATCCCGACCTGAATGACGACGCCGGCCTGTCGCGCATGGCGAAGGTCGCCGGGTGGGATTACGCGGAGTTGGTGCGTCGGATCGCGGAAGTGGCGCTCCGCGAGGCGCAGGGCGCCAAGGCGGCGCGTGAGCTACTCGCTCCGTCCCGTCGGTCGCGCGCAGCGCGCACGGCTTGAGCAGCTCACGGCGGCCACCGGCCTGTTCCGGCCGGACGAAGTCGCCATCGCCGTGGAGCTGCTCGACGACGCCCTCGCGGGCGACGACGCCTACCGCTTGCTCGGCGCGTACCAGGATGACGAGCTCCTGGGCTACGCCTGCTGGGGTCCCACGCCGGGCACCAGTGGAACCTTCGATCTCTACTGGATCGTGGTCGACCCCGCCTGGCAGGGGAAGCGGGTCGGCACCGAGCTGTTGCGAGCGGTCGAGGACGCACTGACGACCGGTAACGCCCGCCTGATCGTCGTCGAGACGTCTTCGCGCAGCGACTACGCGCCCACGCGCGCCTTTTACGAGCGGCGCGGATACACGGCAGCGGCCCGGCTCCCGGGCTACTACGCCCCTGGCGACGATCTGGTCATCTACCTCAAGGACCTGACGTATGGCGTCGTGGCAAGAGCGACTGCGTAAACAGAGCATCGCCTCCCTCGAGGCGCTCGTCGCCAGGTTCGGCGCCGAGCACTTCCCCGACCTCGCGCGGCTGCGCCAGGCCGCGGAGAATTTCGAATTTCGCATCTCCCCCGCCATGGTGGACCTCATCAAATCGCCGGGCGACCCCATCTGGCGGCAGTACGTGCCAGACCTGCAGGAGCTCGAGGTACACGACGGCCTCGTGGATTCGCTCGCCGAAGACGCCCACTCCCCGGTGCCGAACATCACGCACCGCTATCCCGACCGCGCGCTGTTCCTCGTGTCCCCCGTGTGCGCCGCCTATTGCCGCTTCTGCACCCGGCGGCGCAAGGTGGGCGACCCCGAGAAAATCCCCATGGCCCACCTCGAGTCGGCGTTCCGCTATCTCGAGGAGCACATCGAGATCCGCGACGTCATCATGTCGGGCGGGGATCCGCTGCTCCTCTCGGACCGGCGGATCGACGAGCTCTGTCAGCGCCTGCGCGCCATTCCCCACCTCGAAGTCATCCGCATCGGCAGCCGGGTGCCGTGCCATCTCCCCGAGCGGATCACGCCGGAGCTATGTGCGATACTGAAGCAGTACCATCCGCTCTACATCAACACCCACTTCAACCACCCCGACGAGCTCACGCCCGCGGCAGTCGCGGCGCTCGGCAAGCTAGCGGACGCCGGGATACCGCTCGGCTGCCAGACGGTGCTCTTGAAGGGCGTGAACGACGATCCCGAAGTGATGAAGCGGCTGATGCAGAAGCTGCTGGCCGCGCGGGTTCGCCCCTACTACATCTACATGTGCGACCAGGTTGCGGGAGCGGAGCACTTCCGCACGACGGTCGAAAAGGGACTGGAGATCATCCGGGCGCTGCGCGGCTGGACCTCGGGGCTCGCGGTGCCGCACTTCGTGATCGACGCGCCCGGCGGCGGCGGCAAGATCCCGCTGTTGCCGGAGTACGTGGAATCGATCAGCGACGATGCGGTGGTGCTCAAGAACTACGCGGGCAAGCGCTACGTCTACCGGCAGCCCGGTGCCGCCAACCTCCAGCCGCCGACCGAGTTCGAGCCCGTGCTGGTGGGGTAGCGCTGTCGCGTTTCCGCCCCTCCCTGTCGCAAAAACGCCCTCACCAAACCGCCGGACCCACGCCACATTTCCCCAATCCCTCTCCGGACGGTGCCCCTGGCTCGTCTTTCCTCCTTCGCGACACCCGCGCTCCTCTGGCTCGGCAGTCCGTTGGCCCTCGCCGGCGCGCAACGACCGGACACGACGTCCGCATCGCCTCCTAGCGGCGTGCACTGGACCGCCGCGGACCGCTACGAACCCGTGTTCGACGGCCTGCACAAGATGGCACCACAAGGCGATCGTGTCGCGCCTGTTCGGAACCTGACCCTGCGACGCGACGTCATCGTGTTCCACCTCGAGGACGGCAACCTCTTCCTGGCGACGCCGGTCGCGGGCCGCACGATCGGCGCGGTGTTCGTGGGACGGGGCTCTGTCGGTTTTACGCCGCCGCTCGCCCTTGAACGAGGGGAGGTCCGGCGCGTGCTCGGTGATTCCGTCGTGGATGCCCGGATCTCGTCCGCCGCCTTCGTCTTCACCGACTCCACCCTGGCCGAGCTCGAGCGGCAACTCAGCTTCGGCCCGCGTCCCGCAGTGAGCCAAGGTACCGGCGTCCTCGGCGACGCGATCGATCACCTCGTGGACGGGCGGCGCGTCGTGCAACCGACCCTGATCACCTCCTTGCTGAACGGCGACACGAACGGGTTCTTCTACGCTCATGTCAAGCGGGAGCACGGCGAGGACCTGATGTTCATGGTGGATCCAGACGACGATGAGCAGGTCTCGCTCCTGCGCGGCGGACGGGAGGGGCAGAAGGTTCAGGTTATCGCTGAGTTCCGGCGGGCGGAGGATTTGCACGACACCACGACGGCGGACCCGGAGCGGAGGCAGGCGTTCAAACTCGTCGCGTATCGGATCGAAGCGACGATCGCTAAGGGGCTCGGATTTTCGGCGGTGTCGACGGCACGGCTCACCGCCCGCCGCCCTGGAGCCGGCTGGGTCCAGCTCAACCTGCTCTCGGAGCTGGACGTGGACTCGGTGCGCGAAGAAGGGGGCCGGGCCGTCACCATGTTCCGCACCAAGAGGACTCCCGAGCTGTGGGTTCGGTTCGATCCGCCGCCCCGCGCGGGAGACACACTCGCCGTGCGCGTCACCTATCACGGCGACCTCATCGGCTACACGTCGATCCTGGAAGGCATCACGCGGCAGTGGCCGGGCTGGCTCAAGATCGAGACGTCCACAGCGCCCGATCAGTGGCTGTTCGTCAAGTCGTCCTACAACTGGTTCCCGCGATACGGGGGACAGCCCGCGGACGTGGACATGACGTTCCACACCCCAAAGCGCTACCGTTTCGCGAGCATCGGCCGGATGCTCGATTCACATCTGGAGGGCGACGTAGTAACGTCGCATTGGGCCACGGTACGGCCCGCCGACCAGGTGTGCTTCAGCCTCGGTGCGCTCGACGAATTCAAGATCACCGATCCTCGCATTCCGCCGGTCACCGTCCACACCAACGGCGAGGCGCATCGGCAGCTCGACAAGTTCTTTCTCACGCTCCAAAGGCAGCTTCAAGGCTCCGTGTTCCTGTCGAGGTTCCTCTCGACGCGCTCACCCGAGCAGGACGTGGGCGCCGACGTGGCGAACAGTCTCGCGTTTTTCGCCCGAGTGTACGGTCCCCCGCTGTTCGACCGATACTATGCCGCCGAGATCCCGTTCAGCTACGGGCAAGCCTTCCCGGGCCTGATGTATCTGCCGGTGTGGACCTTTCAGGCGATGAGCGACAGCGGCTACGACGAGATCCTCCGCTCGCATGAGACGGCGCACCAGTGGTGGGGCATCGGCGTCGAGCCGGCCGGATACCGGGACGCATGGCTGTCGGAGGGGTTCGCGGAGTTCTCAGGTCTGTGGTATATGCAGCTCATTCTCCGGGACAACGAGAAGTTCTTCAGGCACCTCAAGCACTGGCGACGGGAGATCCGCGGGCGGCGTAACGACGCACCGCCGATCGGAATCGGATGGCGTGCGGGACAGGTGAACGCCCGGGACTATAGCCTGATGATTTACTACAAGGGCGCCTGGGTGCTGCACATGCTCCGGAACCTGATGATCGACCTCCGCACGATGAATGAAGACGCCTTCATCGCAACGATGCAGGATTTCTACAAGGAGTACCGCGGCCGCCGGGCCTCGACGCGGGATTTCCAGAGAGTGGTGGAGCAGCACGTGGGTGTCGACATGAGTTGGTTCTTCGATGAGTGGGTGAACGGGACGGCGATTCCCACCTACACCTTGTCTTGGCGCGCCGAGCCGTCACAGGGCGGGCACTACACCCTGCGGCTGCGTGTGCGCCAGGAGGACGTGCCCGAGCACTTCATGATGCCGGTGCCCCTGAAAATCGGGTTCGCCGACACCACGATGCATGCGTACGTGCGGATCAAGGTGACCGGACCCGGGACCGAGGCGACCCTGGACTTGCCCGCGGAGCCGACGCGACTCGACCTCAACCCGTTGGAATCGGTGCTCGCGGCAGTGAAGGAGGAGAGTTGGGAGTAGCCGCCTAGGGCTGGGCGAGCAGTCCGGTCCGCAGCGCGAAACCCACCAGGTCCGGCCGGTGTGCGAGCCCCAGCCGATCCTTCAGGCGAGCGCGGTATTCGTCCACCGTCTTCGGGCTGACGGACAGCTTGACGCCGATCTCCTTGGAGCTGTGGCCCAGCGCGAGCAGTGTGAGCACCTGGCGCTCGCGGCCGCTCAACCGCCCTGCCGCCAGTTTCTCGTCTTCCACTTGACCCGCCTTGCGATACCGCTGCAGCACGACGAGCCTGGCTGCGTCCTCGTCGAGAAACAGGCGGTCCTCGGCCACGGTCCGGATCGCCCGCGTCAACTCTTCCACGGGAGCAATCTTGCGGATGAAACCGCTCGCGCCCGCTTCGAGCGCGTCGCTCACCTGCTGCTCCTGCGACAGCGCGGTGAGCACGAGCACCCGGGTGCCCATGCCGTGCCCGACGATGCGGCGCGTCGCCTCGATGCCGCCTTGCCCTGGCATGGCCAGATCCATCAGAACGACGTGCGGTCGCATGGCCTTGGCCATCGCGACCGCCTCACTCCCGGTCCCGGCTTCGCCCACAACCACGATACCGGGTTCTTTCTCCAGTAACGCGCGCAGGCCGGCCCGCAAGACGACGTGATCGTCAGTCAGGACAATCCGGATTTCTTGCAGACCGCCGGCGACGTTGACGCTGAACATTGAGGGGCCCTCCCTCCAGAGCCTTCCTCGATGCGTGGACAGCAAGATTTGCACCTGACGGGCAGCGGCGCACCACCTCGGTCCAGACGGAGCTGGTGTGTTGCGCAATCGCGACACGGGGACAGCCGCCTGCACCACTCGCGCTACGGCAGTTGCCAGATCTCCACGCGGTTCCCGGACAGAATCGGGATCAGCACGCGCTTGCGCCTGGCGTCGTATCCGATGTCGCCTGGGCTCGGCACGCCAGTGATCAGCTTCACTTCCTGTCCGGTTTCGTAGCTCGACACCGTCGAGTCGCTCCAGCTCGAGACGAGGACCCGGCTCCCAGCGATCTCGACGCCGTCGAACCCTCCTGCGCCTTTGGCGATCACGCTCGGCGCCTTGTCTCCCGGCTTCCAGGCCAGCACCGAGCGTCCCCCGAACGACACGACAATGAACCGCTTGCCCAGGGAGTCCAACGTGATTCCGTTCGGCCGACCCAGCGTGTCGCCCCGCACTGCGACCGTCACCTGCCGGTCCGGCCCGACGCGGAAGATCCGATCGGGCCCGGGGTGCAGCACATTGCCCACGTCGTCGAACCGAATGCCGGTGTCGGTGATGTAGAGCGCGCCGGTCTGCGCAATCGCGATGTCGTTCAGGAAGACCGCGCCCAAGCTGGCCAGGCTCACACTGTCTCTCGCGGCGCCGGTCTTCGCGTCGAAGGCGCGGACCACGTCGATATCGGCCGCCCACAACGTGTCCCCCCGGATCGCCAGGCCCTTCGGGGCGTTGAGCGTCACACCGTTGTGGGCGCCCTCGATGAACTTGAGATTCTCGACGGCACCGTCCGGCCGCACGCGGCTGATGAACCCGTTGTTGTCCTTCGCCGTGGGACCGCCGTTGATGTTCGAGACGAAGTAGATGTCCTGCGCCGGGTCGTGCAGCACGGATTCGGGCGTGAGGAACCCCTCCACCAAGGTCACCTTCGTCGCGGCGGGAGACGGTGGCGGAGTGGGCGCCGCGGCGGGGGCGGCTGGCGCGGCGGTGTCGGGCGCCGCGGGCGTCTCGGATGCCGGCGGCGTGTTGTCCGCCCGCTGGCAGGCTGCGCCACAGGCGGCCAGGATGACGCACCACAGTGTGGGTCTCATGGGTTTTCTTCTACCCCGCTATGCCTTCGCCTCTTCCAGTTCCTTTTTCCGCACCTCGGCCACCTTTTGCGCCGCGTCCGGCGGGACCTCCTGGTAGACGTGGAACTTCGCGCGGTACGTACCACGTCCATGGGTGATCGAATGCAGCATCGTAGCGTAGCGGTCGAGCTCAGCCTCCGGCACGAGGGCCTTCACCTTCACCAGGCGCCCCTCGGGCTCGGTGCCGAGGATATGGCCTCGGCGCGACGAGAGGTCGCCCATGACCACACCCTGATACTCATCGGGCGTAAGCACCTCGAGCTCGAGAATCGGCTCGAGGAGCACCGGCCGGCAGTTCGGGCTCACGGTGCGGAAGGCCAGGATGCCCGCCATCTTGAACGACATCTCGTTCGAATCCACGTCGTGGTAGGACCCGTCGTACAGCTCCACCTTGAAATCGACCACGGGATACCCCGCGATGGGGCCGCGCGCCGCTGCTTCCTGGATGCCGCGCTCCACGGCCGGGATGTACTGCCGGGGGATCACGCCGCCCACGATCTCGTCCACGAACTGGAAGCCCGATCCCCGCGGGAGTGGCGCGATGCGAATCCAGCAGTCCCCATACTGGCCGCGGCCGCCGGTCTGCTTCTTGTGTTTCCCCTGGCCCTCCGCCTTTCCCTTGAACGTCTCACGGTAGGCGATCTTCGGCTTGCCGATCTGCGCGTGCACGCCGAACTTGCGCGCCAGCCGCCCCACGATGATCTCGAGGTGGCGCTCCCCTAGCCCGCGGATCAGGGTCTGCCCCAGCTCGCCGTTGTACTCATGCTGGAAGGTGGGGTCTTCTTCGTGCAGTTTGTGCAGTCCGGTCGACAGCTTCTCCTCTTCGCCTCGCTGCTTGACCTCGATCGCTTCGGTGATCACTGGCTCGGGGAACGGGATCTTGGGGAGCACGATGGCGTGCTCCTTGGTCGAGAGTGTGTCGTTGGTATGCGTGTCCCTGAGTTTAGCCACCACCCCGATGTCTCCCGCGTGCAGCTCCGGTATCTCGAGCCGCTCCTTCCCCACCGTGACGCACAGATGGTTCAGCTTCTCGACGGCCTCGCGCGGCGCGTTGTACACGTCCTGGCCGTTCTTCACGGTGCCCGCGTACACCCGGAAGTACGTCACGTCGCCGACGTGCGGCTCGGAGATCGTCTTGAAGACCTGCGCGACGAACGGTCCACCGTCTCCATTCTTGAGGGTCACGCGCTCTGCGCTCCCCCAGCGCTGCGCGTCCAGCGGCGGCCGCTCGTTCGGCGCCGGCAAGAGCTCCACCAGCTTCGACAGCAGCGCCCGCATGCCGTACGTCAGGTCGGCGGCGCCGCAGAACAGCGGAAACAGCTCGCCCTTCAGCATGCCTGCCTTCATCGCCGAGATCGCCTCATCGCGCCCGATCTCCTCGCCCCCCAGGTAGCGCTCGAGCAGCGTATCGTCGGTCTCGGCGATGCGCTCGATCAGCTCCCTCGAGTATCGTTCGAACCGCTCCTGGTATTCGGGCGGCACGTCGACCTCCTCGTACTCGCCGGCCTTCGTCCCCTTCTTGTACAGGTGGCACTTCCTGGAGAAGAGGTTGATGATCCCGTGGAACTCGGGGCCTTCGCCCACCGGGATTTCCACCGGGATCACCTTGGGCGTCAGCCGCCCCTTGATCTGGTTGTACACCTTCTCGAAGTCGGCATGCTCCTTGTCCATCAGTGAGACGAAGAACAAGCGGGCGATCCCCCGCTTTTCGGCGTAGTCCCACACCTTCTCGGTGCCGACCTCGACGCCGCCCGTGGCCGAGACGACGATCACCGCCCCATCGGCGGCATACACGCCCGCCAGCGCCTCGCCGGTGAAGTCGAGGTAGCCGGGGGTGTCGATCAGGTTCAACTTCGTATCCATCCACTCGGCCACGGCGATGGCGAGGTTGATGGAGTACTTGCGTTCGATTTCGTCGGGGGTGTAATCGGTGAGGGCAGTGCCGTCCTTCACGGACCCGTGGCGCTTGCTCGTGCCGGCCACGAACGCGAGGGCATCGACCAGGGAGGTCTTCCCGCTCGCGCCGTGGCCCACGACGGCTACATTGCGGATCTCCGGTGTCTTGTACACGCGCATGGGCGCGGGCTACTCCTGCAGGGGGTGAGGAGAATATGAACCGGCCGGGAGGGAGACGGCTAGGCAGACGGCGAGACGGCCAGACGGCTAGCGGCGTGTAGGCGTGAGCCTGCAGGTGGGCCTAACTCCACCCTCAAGCCTCACCGCCGCTGGGCGTCTAGACGTCTAGCCGTCTGTCTCGCCGTCTCGGCGTCTACCGCTTTCGGCACGCGCAGCGTGACGATTCCCCCCAGCGCCATCACCGCCCCTGCGACCACGAACGCCGCCGGATGGGACGCGTCGTACACCTGTCCCAGCGCCAGCGGCCCGAGCAGCCGACCCAGAGCCCCGAGGGACTGCGCCGCGCCCAGCACCGTTCCCTGCTCGGTCGGATCAGCGAAGATCGAGACGAGCCCGGTCGCCGCGGGCCCGAAAATGCTGTTGGAGAACGCGAGCACGGCGGTCCAGCCGTACAGCGCCGCGCTCGAATGGAGCGCCGGAATCACCACGATGGCGAGCGCCATACCGAACCCGCCGGCGATGAGCAACCGGCGATCACCGAAGCGGCGGGCGAGCTTCCCGAACGCATATCCCTGTACCACGGCGGCGGTGGCGCCGATCACCGTGAAAAACCAGCCGAGCTCCTGCTCCCGCCAGCCGAACGTCACCGCGGCCCACAGGGGAATCGCCACGGTATAACCGGAGAAGGCAAAGGGCGCGATCGTCCACGCGAGCATGAGCGGTGCCAGGCGCGGGTTGCGGATCGCGTCACCGATGTGCGAGAGGTCCCACAGCTCGCGTTCGGTGCGGTGCTCCACCTTGAGCGACTCGGGGAGGACGACGTAGGCGGACACGAAGTTGACGAGCGATAGCCCGGCCGCGACCAGCCCCGGGGCCGCCGGTCCGAGGTAGTGCGCCGACAGCCCGCCGACGGCGGGCCCGATGATGAACCCCAGGCCGAACGCGGCACCGATGATCCCCATGCCGCGGGAGCGTTCCGCGGGCGTCGTGATATCGGCGATGTACGCCTGCGCCGCCGAGATGTTGCCGCCCGCAAATCCTGAGACGACCCGCGCGACGAACAGGACGGCGTAGGAGTGCGCCGCGGCGAACAGCACGTAGCCGAGCGCGTTGATGAGCATCGTCGCGAGCAGGATCGGGCGGCGGCCCACCCGGTCCGACGTGCGGCCCAGGAACGCGGTCGCCACGAACTGCATCGCCGAGAACACGCCGAGCAGGGCGCCCAGCCCGAACCCGCCCGCGCCCAGCCGTTGGGCGTAGTAGGGCAGGATCGGGATGATGATGCCGAACCCGATCAGATCGATCAGGATGGTGAAAAAGATGACGGCGATCCGCGAGCGGGCGACGGGCACAGGGGCTAGAATCTAAGCCGCCCCCTCTCGGAGTGCTGTCATGAGCACCTGGCATCGGCTCGGCTCAAAGGATGAGCTGCGCACCCACGTTCCCTTCGCGGTCAAGATCGAGCGCCACCGGATCGCCGTGTTCCTGCACGAAGGCCGATTCACCGCCATCTCCGACATCTGCAACCACAAGGGCGGGCCCCTCTCGGAAGGGCGCGTCCGGGGCGAGTTCGTGATGTGCCCGTGGCACGCCTGGGAGTACAGCGTCATCACGGGAAAGGGGCCGGAGGGCTACGACGAGGAGCAGGTGCCCGTGTTCGCGGTCGAGGAGCGCGACGACGGCGTGTACGTCCAGACCCCGCCCACGATGCCGCGCAAGCTCGTCGAGCACATGCCGTCGCACCTGCTCGCAGAGCACCCCAAGGCCGCGGGCGCGCCCCCGCGCGTTCTGGTGATCTCGACCACCGCCATGGACGAGGTCAACCCGCGCTTCTCGACGTCGGACGCGCTGCTCGAGCACGCTCTGGATCAGGCCAAGCGCCGCGGTGGCGACACGCAGTACATCAAGCTCCGCGACTTGAAGTTCCGCCACTGCGAGGGGAACTACTCCAAGGCGGCACGCGCCTGTACGTGGCCCTGCGCCATCACAGAGCGCGACCCCGAGGATCAGCTCACCGTCGTCTACGAAGGGCTGGTGCATTGGGCGGACGTCGTGTTGATCGGCACGCCCATCCGCTGGGGGAACGCGTCGTCGCTCTACTACAAGATGATCGAGCGCCTGAACTGCGTGCAGAACCAGGTCACGATCCACGACACCGTGCTGATCAGGCACAAGGTCGCGGCGTTCATCATCACCGGCGGCCAGGACAACATCCAGGCGGTGGCCGGCTCGATGTTCACGTTCTGGGCGGAGCTTGGGTTCGTGTTCCCGCCGTTCCCGTTCATCGCGCACTCGCGCGGCTGGGACGCGGAAGACATGCAGAACAACGTGCGGCAGGTAAAAATGAGCGACATGCTCAAGGTCGCCGCCGCCGAGCTGCTCGACCGCGCGCTCGACTTCTGGACGATCATCGACCGGCACAAGGCCGAGATGGACAAGCCGATGGAGCGGGCCGGCCGCAAGGCGAACGCACTTCCCGAGCCCGAAGCGATCGAGGAGATCACCGTATGACCCGTCGCATGGCGATTGCGAAGAGTTACGAAAAAGCGCTGTTCGCGGGCGACCGCGCCTCGGTCGGGACGTTGTTCCACGACGACATCGTGTACTGGGTGGCCGGCGCTCCGCGGATCGGCGGTGAGTGGCGGGGCCGCGAGGCGGTCCTCGACGCCCTCTGGAACCGGGAGCCTGGCCTGGGCCCCGCCGACTGGGCGTACGACGAGGTGTGGCGCGAGTGGTACGACGCCGACGAGCGCGTCATCGTGGAAATCCGCGAACGTTCCTGGCTGAAGAGCGCGCCGGCTGATGTGATGGATCAGCGCACATGCGTCGTGATACGCTTTATCTCGGACTGGATCTGTGAGATGCGGGATTACACCGATACTCACATGTACGAAGAGTTCTTGAAGCGCCACCGGAGCGAATTGCCAAAGTTCAAGCAACGCTAGCGCGACTTACATTCACTCCGTTCTGTTCTCCCCTGTGCGTCTAGTCTGTCGCGTCTGTTGCGTCTAGTCTGGTATCGCGTCGTGCTTCCAGTCCCGCCGCCGCGCGATCCAATACAGCGGCATGCCCAGCAGCAGTGTCAGCCCGCTCCATGCCCACGCCGTGCCGATCGAGCGCGTCCGCGCGACCCAACCCCAGACTGACTGCCCCAGCGCGCCGCCGCTGCTCGCGAACATGGAGTCGAGCGAGATGATCGTCGCCCGTTGGGCCGAGGGGATGTGGGCGTTGAGATACGTCTGCTTCACGGGCATCGCGAGCCCGATGGCCACGCCGTACGCGAGGTACAGCGCCACGACCGCGAAGAAGTTCGTCAGCAGGCCGCACGCCACCGCCAGCACCGCCTGGGCCCCGGCCGAGAGCATCAGCAGTCCGGTCCGCGTCCGCACCACACGAGAGAGCGGCGCGACCAGCGCATTGCCCACGATGAGGCTCAACCCGACCAGCGCGCTGATCACCCCGTCCACCCACACGAGATCCCGCCCCAGCAGATCGAGGAAGTAGCGTTGCCAGCTGTAGAGACCGAAGATCATGAAGCTCATGGAGACGAGCGACGCGAGCATCAGCGGCCGCACCACCGGGTGGCCGAGCCCGTACCGCAGCCCCTCCACGAAGACGCGGCGCATCTCCGCCGGCACCCGGCGCAGCTCCAACGCCCGGGGCGTGAAGCCACCCTCCGGCATTCGGAACCACGCCAGCAGAAACAGCGGCACCACGAGGGCGGCCCGCACCAGGTACGGGATGTCGAGGCGGATCTGTCCGAGCAGGCCGCCGCTGACCGTCCCGACCAGCATGGCGGCGCCGAAGACCATCTGTCCCCGGGCGAACACGGGCTCGAGCGGCTCCGTGTATCCCGTCGCCGCGAGGGCATCGACCAGCCAGGCGTCCACGGCGCCCGTGTAAAACGTGTACCCCAACCCGAGAAACACCGAGACCCACATGAACGCCCAGAATCCCCAGCCGCGCCAGGCGATGGCCACGTACAGGAGCGTGGTCACGAACAGCGTGACGAGGCATAGCAGCAGCGACACGCGCCGCCCCACCGTGTCCGCCACGACGCCCGTCGGAACCTCGAACACCATCGACCCGAGCGTGAAGGCCGCGTTGGTCAGCAACACCTGCTGGATGTCGAGCCCGGCACCCATCTTGAACAGCGTGTCGATTCCCCAGATGAGCGACATCGCCAGGTTGAAGAGTCCCGTGATGGCGAAATAGGTCCGGACGATGACGCGCGGTTCTCCCTTCACGCCGCCACCACCTGCGTGTCGGTCCACGACTTGAGCACCGTCGCCGTCAGAATGACGGCGCCTCCGACGACCGCCAGCGGGCCCGGAACCTCGCCGTGCACGAGCCACGCCCACACCGGACTGAGCACCGGCTCCGCCAGAAGGAATAGGGAAGCCTCGAGCGCCGGGACGCGCGTGATCGCGCGCGACAGGAACACATAGGCCAGCCCCAGCTGGAACACACCGAGGTAGAGCACGGCGAGCCAGTCGCCCACGCGACCTGACGCGAGCGGCAGCGCCCCGGGCACGCTGACCAGAAAGACGATCAGGTTACCGCATGCCGCGGCGCCCGCGACCGGGCCGTGGTCGCCGTCGTAGCGCCGCGCCAACCAGCGGTAGCCGGTGACCGTGAACGCCCACGCCCCCGCGCTCCCCGCCGCGAGCACGTTGCCGAAGGCGGGATTCGGTGCCGTGGCGAAGCGGCGCTCGCCGCCCACGAACAGCAGCGCCAGTCCCGCGCCCAGCACCACCATGAACGCCAGGTCCGCCGCGCGCACCCGCTCGCGCAGGAACAGCGGGGCCAGCACGACGACGAACAACGGATTGGTGGCCTGGAGAAACACGGTATTGGCGGCCGTCGTGAGCTTGTTCGCGAACACGAACAGCAGGCCCGCCGCTGCATAGGCCACGCCCACGAGCCCGACGCGCCAGTTCCACCGGCGGCGCGCCTCCGGGATCAACACGACGATCGCCACCATCGCCACCAGCGCGCGGAATGCCGCGACCTGCCAGGCGCCGAACGCGCACCACTTGATCGCCGCGCCAGCCGTGGAGAAGCACACCGCGGCAAGCACCAGCTGCAGGCGCGCCTTCACGGCACGTTCGCCCGCAACCAATCCCGCGCGATAATCGCGATGTCGCGATGCTCGACGTCCGCGAGCGCGTTGAGCCGCCGCATCTCCGCGTCGGGCATCTTCCCTTCGAGCTCGACCAGCGCCTTGGCAACCGTCGGGTAGCGCGAGAGCATCGGCGCGCGGCTCACCACCGCGGCCTGGTACGGCGGGAAATAGTGCCGGTCGTCCTGCAGGGCGACCAGATCGAGCGCCGCAATCTGGCCGTCCGTCGAGTTGCCGGCGATCACGTCCACCTTGCGTTGCCCGAGGGCGCGGTAGGTAAGCCCCAGGTCCATTGCCGTCGGCGGCGCCGCGAAGCGCAACCCGTAGATCCTCGCGAGTCCCGCAAATCCGTCCGCGCGCTCGAGGAATTCGTACCCGAACCCCGCGTGCCAGCGCGGGACCACCGGCGCCAGGTCCGAAATCCGCTTCAGCCCGTAGCGCTCGGCGTCGGCCCGACGCACCAGAATCGCGAACGTGTTGTCGAACCCCAATGGCTTGCCCCACGAGAGGCTGAACCGCCGTGCGTACTCCGCCGCGACGGCGCGGTACACGCTGTCGGGGTCGAGCGCGGGCGGAAACTTCAGCACCGCGGTATACGCCGTCCCCGTGTACTCGACGTACAGATCGATCTGCCCCGCCGTGATGGCGTGATGGCACACGAACGTGCCGCCCAGATGGAAGCGTCGCTCCACCGGGAGGGCCGCCCGCCGCTCGATCTGTTGCGCCACGATCTCGCCCAGCAGGTCGGACTCGGTGAAGTTCTTGGAGCCGACCACGATGCGGTCAGGGTACGCACAGCCGAGCGCGAGGAGCAGTATCCACCCGGAGAGGGCGATCTCCCTCCTCATGGTGAGCGCCACGCCAGTTTCCGCTCCGCCAAACCCAGCAGCGCGTCCGCTGCGAGCGCCATGAGCGCCGCGGGAAGCGCCCCGGCGAGGATCAGCGTGTCGTCCACCGTCGCGACACCGCGAAAAATGTAGACGCCCAGCCCCCCAGCGCCGATCGCCGCCGCGATCGTCGCGGTTCCCACGCTGACCACGGTCGCAACCCGCACGCCGGCGAGCATGACCCCAAGGCCCAAGGGCAACTCGACCAGCCGCAACAGCTGTCCGTCCGTCATCCCCATCCCGCGTCCGGCCTCGCGCACCGCCGGATCCACGCCGGCGATCCCCTCGTAGGTGTTGCGGACGATGGGGAGGAGCGCGTACAGGACCAGGGCCACAATCGCGGTTCGCGCGCCGATGCCGCCGATGAACGGCAGTGGGATGAGGAACCCGAACAGGGCGAGGCTCGGCACCGTCTGGAAGACGTTCGCGAGACCCAGCACGGGCCCCCGCCACGCCGGTCGCCGAGTGAGGAGAATGCCGAGCGGCACACCGATCGCGATCGCCGCGCCGGTGGAGATCGCGACCAGGTAGACGTGCTGGCCCACCAGTCCCAGGAGTTCCCGGGAGTTGCGGGCAAAGAAGGCCAGGAGGCTCATGCCGCCGCCATAAATGCCCTGCATTCCGGATGGTCACTCCGCCGGAAGTCGTCCGGCGTGCCGAGAAACGCAAGTCGGCCCTCGTGCATCACCCCGATCCGCGTCCCGAGCAGCAGGCCTTCGCGCACGTCATGCGTGACGAAGACCATTCCTTTCCTGAGCCGGCCCTCGAGCGTCTGGAACTCGCGCTGCAGCTCCACCCGCGTGATGGGATCGAGCGCGCCGAACGGCTCGTCCAGAAGCAGCAGCGGCGGATCGGCGGCGAGGGCGCGCGCCACGCCCACCCGCTGGCGCTGGCCGCCGGACAACTCGTGCGGGTAGCGCGTCGCGAACGTCGCGGGGTCGAGGCCCACGAGGGCGAGCAGCTCCCGGACGCGCGCGGCGATGCGCTGCGGTGGCCAGCCGTCGAGCTGCGGCACGAGCCCCACGTTCCGCTCTACCGTGAAGTGCGGGAACAGCCCGACCTCCTGAATCACGTAGCCGATGCGGCGCCGCAGCCGCGTCGCCGCCAGGTCGGCGGCGCGCTCCCCCGCCACGCGTACCTCCCCGGCGGTCGGCTCGAGCAGACGATTGACCAGCTTGAGAGTCGTGGTTTTGCCGGAGCCGCTGCGGCCAAGCAGCACGAGCGTCTCGCCGGCACCGACGGTAAAGGAGACATCCTGGACGAGGGAGCGACCCCTCCCCCGTCCCCCCTTCCCCGGCAGTGCATAGCCAAGCCCCTCGACTTCCAGCGCCGGAATCACGGAGCCGAGGCGAGGACCATGAGAAACCGTTCGTCATCGCTCTGTCCCTGCCATCGGGCGCCCAGTCCAGCCTCCGAGAGAATGCGGAGGAAGGTGTCCACGGCGTACTTATAGGAGTGGTTCATGGCGAGCCGCTCCCCGCGGGCGAGCTTCACGACTTCGCCGCCCATGAGGGGCTCCACGTCCCGGCTCGCCCGGAAGTGCTTTGGGATCAGGTGCAGGCCCGGGAGACGCGCATCGGCCGTAGCTTCGAACACCAGCTCGCCATCGGCGTCGCGGATGCCGACAGCGTTCAGCGGCGCCCAGGCGAAGCGACGGTTCAGGGGGTTGTCATAGCCGGCGACCGTCGCGTCGCCGGCGTAGATCTCGCCGTCCACGAGGAGCGTGTCGCCCGGCCGCAGCAGCTGCGCGAGCTCGCGTGCCTCCGCGATCGGATCAAAGGCGCCGAGCGTGTTCCCGATGAGCAGGACGAGCCGGCGCGGCGTCTCAGGCTCGGCCCCGAGCGCCGCGAGCGCCGCGAGATGCGCTGGGGCCGTGAAATCGGCCTTGATCCCGTGGGCGGGAAAGCCGGCGTCGCGTGCGCCGGCGCACGCCATTTCGAGCAGCGCCTGGCTCGTATCCACCGCCACGTAGGAGGCGCGGGCGCCGCGGTCCCGCAGCGCCTCCAGCAGGAGCAGATCCTTGTCCCCTTGCCCGGACCCGAGGCTCATCACCTCGAGTGGGGCCGGCGCAAACAAGCGTGCGATCTCCGCGCGGGAGCGCGCGATGAGTGAGCGCGACCGCACAAAATTGCGGTACGCTCCGTCGGAGCACAGCGCCAGCCACGCGCGCACCGACAGGGGGAACCAGTAGAAGAACTTCTCCGGCAACCGCCTCGCGTGAAACGCCGAAACAAACTGGTCCGCGAGATCGTTCTCGGTCAGCAGCGTATGAATTGGAATCATCAAGCGTTGAGAGTTACCGGTTGACGGGCGCTGCGGCAACCCGTAGGATTCCCCGAACGGCCGTCTTTTTTCTCCCAGCCTGAGGAGGATGTATGCAGATCGTCGAGATGCAGGAGCTCGTGCCCAGCTGTCATCGTCCCGAGATCGTCGAGACGGCGGAGCTGGTGCCCACCTGCCATTCCTAACGGAGCGGTTCGATGCGCCCGGGGGCCCGGACTGACGTCGGGCCCCCGCTGCGTTTCTTGACCTCCGGACCCCGCCTGGGGTTCGGGGCCTGGGCGGTGGGAGGGACGGGCTGGGGCGCGGCCAGCGCCGAAGCCGATCGCCTCGCCGCCATCCACCGCGCGCTCGAGTGTGGCATCACGTTCTTCGACACTGCGCCGACGTACGGCGACGGCGCATCCGAAACGCTACTCGGCCGGGCGCTCAAGGTCGATCGCGACCGCGTCGCGATCGCCACGAAAGTCGGCCCCCGCGACGACCCCCGCCGCTCGCTCGAGGCATCCCTGCGGCGTCTCGCAACGGACTACGTGGACCTGGTGCAGCTGCACGAAACGCTCGAAGGCTGGGAGCGGCAGCTCGAGCAGCTCCACGCGCTGCAGGAGAAAGGGAAGGCGCTGGGGATCGGGCTCTGCAATGCCACCCCCCGCCCGCTCGCGCGAGCGCTGGACCTCGCGCCCGTGGTCGCGTACCAGGGACCCTACAACCTGTTCGATCGGGACGTGGAGCAGCGGGAGCTGCCCTTGTGCCGCGAGCGTCGGATCGCGTTCCTGGCCTACCGGCCTCTCGCCGCGGGACTCCTGAGCGGGAAGTACCCCGTCCCACCGGAGTTCCCCGCAGCCGACCATCGAAGCAAGATCTATTGGTTCAAGGGCAGGGAGTTCGAGCGCCGACGGACGGTCGTTGAGCAACTGGGCTCGATCGCCCGTCGGCTCGACATGCCGCTGCCGGCCCTCGCGCTCGCCTGGGTGCTGGCACGACCGGGCGTGGGTGTCGTGCTGGCGGGGGCGCGGAGCAGCGAGCAGGTCGACCAAAACGTCGCGGGCAGCCAACACGTACCACCCAGCACCTTGTCCGAAATCGACGATATCGTGGCGGGAGCGTTCCCGCCGCTCCGTGCCACGGACGACCTCAAGCGCCAGGCTGCCACCTGGGGCGAGCGCGAGCGTTTCATCGTCGCGCGGCTGGACGGCAAGACGAGCGCCGAGACGATCGCCGCCCTGTGGACCGACGGCAACGCGACCCCCATGGTCGCGGCGCAGGTCAAGATATTTTGCGACCAACTCGCCGAACGCGGGTTGGTAGGATAGTGCGGCATGCGGAATACGGAATTGATGGTCGGCGCGTTCTATAACCCTCACCTGGGGGCGGAGCTGACTCGGGCAGAAGGGATCGACCATCTGGCGATGGCCGACCCCCCGGCCGCGAGCGACCCGTGGTGGCCGGCGATCCGCGAACGCTACACCCTGCTGCTGCACGACTACCTGGGCCAGCTCTCGGAACCACTCGATGAGCGGTCGATCCAGCGCGCGCGGGCGCTCGCCGAATTGTACCGCTCGCCGTGGGTGGCGGAGCACTTCCAGTGCCTGCACACCGAGGACGGGAGCTACAATTTGAACTATGTGTTCCCGCCACTCTACACGGACGAGTTCCTCGAGCGCTTCATCCGCAACGCCACCGCCCTGCAGGCGCGACTCGACCAGCCGCTGGTGATGGAGAACATCCCCGGCTTTTTCGACGTGAAGGCGAGCCAGATGCCGGAGCCGGTGTGGCTGCGCCGCTTCTTCGGGGCGACCGGCGCGGGCTTCCTGCTCGATCTGCCGCACGTCTGGCTCGAGGCGCATTATCGCGATCTGCGGCCGGAGCGCTGGCTCGCCGAGTTCCCGCTGGACCATGTGGTGGAGCTGCACGTCGCGGGTGTCGAGGAGGATGCCGATCTCCAAGGACCGTGGATCGCGCCGGCGGAGCCCTCGGACGAGATGCTCGCCTTCGCCGCACACGCGCTCAGCCGCTGTCCGCGCGCCAAGGCCGTCACGTTTGATGCGTTTTCGCCCTCGTTGACGGCGGAGGTCGTGTTCCGAAGCGTGGACCGCATTCGGAGGGCGCTGTGAAAGCGCTCGCCGTCGCCCTGATCGCGCTCCTGTCGTCGGACCTGGCGATTCCAGCGGGCACGCACATCCCCATCCGCTTCGTGCAGCGGATCACGAGCGGCAGGGACACCGTCGGGACCCCGGTGCTGGTGCAGACGATGGGCGCCCTGGTGCGGGACTCCTGCGTCGTGGTCCTGCCCTACATGCGAGCGAAGGGACGGATCGTCGTCTCGAAACGAGGCGGCCGGTTTGGCCGGCACGGCAGGCTCGGGCTGCGGTTCGACTCCCTGGAAGTCCGTTCCGGGCGCTGGGTGGCGATGTCCGGCCTGCTCGACACGCTCGAGTACGCTGGGCCGAGAGCGCTCGGGGACTCGGGGCTCGTCTCGAGCGGGAAGACATCAGGCGTCGGGGTCGGCAAGAGACTGGTGCCGGCCGGCGTCGTGGCCGCCGTGGACTTCGACGTCATTCCCGTCGCGCTGCTCGGCGGCTTCTCACTGGCCCGCCGGGGACCGCCGGTGCGCATCCTCGCGGGCGAGCTCGGCGGCGTCCGGTTGACCGAGCCGCTGGTCCTCCCGGACGCAGAGCGGTGCGAGCCCGTGACGGCACACCACGAGCTGACCGAGCTCCCGGCGCTGCCGCAGTTCGTCCCCCGCTCCGAAAACCGCGGCGGGACCGTGTTCGGCGACCCGTTCAACGTGCTGCTGGTCGGCACCGCGGGCGAGATCGACAGCGCGTTTCGGGTCGCGGGGTGGCTGCCCGCGGAGAAGCCGTCGGTCTGGGCGGTCACGAAGGAGGTGACGGCGGCGATCGCCGGCCGGCCCGCCATCACCGCCCCTGTGAGCACGCAGTACTTCGAGGGACGGCCGCAGGACCTCGCGTACGAGCTGGCAGGTCCGAATGTCCGCATCCGTCACCACATCCGGATCTGGCTGCTCGACAGTCTTTCACTCG